>Ga0187785_10000003_pt1 | contig 107354 bp, 110 predicted proteins | sample 0815_BV2_4_20_MG_FD_132466 | JGI IMG/M metagenome (GOLD analysis project Ga0187785, IMG submission 132466) | Tropical peat soil microbial communities from peatlands in Department of Meta, Colombia - 0815_BV2_4_20_MG | ecosystem: Environmental > Terrestrial > Soil > Wetlands > Peat | place...
CGGGTTGACCCTCGGCGATGAAAGGTTGGGCCTCCTTCAACTTAACGACCGCAGACCCGACCGCTTTACGCCTGAGTCGATAACCTTGTGGGAGAGGCTTGCCGACTATCTGGCAGTCGCTCTGGCAAAGTTCCGGACCGATGAGGCCCTGCGGGTGAGCGAAAAACGCCTTGCCGTATTCATCGAGCATGCTCCGGCGGCGCTGGCCATGTTTGATCGCGACATGAGGTATGTAAGCGCGAGCCGCCGCTGGATGGGCGATTTCAACATGATGGACCGTGACATTACCGGGCTGTCGCATTATGAAGTATTTCCAGATATGCCCGAAAGATGGAAGGAAATACATAAACGCTGTCTGGCTGGTGAGGTTCTCAAATGTGATGAAGACCGCTTCGACCGTGCCGACGGGTCCGTACAGTGGCTCAGTTGGGAGGTACGCCCGTGGTACGACGATGCGGGAGGGGTTGGCGGGATCGTGATTTTCAGCGAAGATATCACGAAACGCAAGGAGGCTGAGGATAGTATCAGTAGCGCTATGGAAGAGCTTAAGTTCAAAAACGACGAACTGGAGCGCTTCAATAAGGCTGCGGTAGGGCGGGAGTTGCGAATGGTGGAATTAAAGAGAGAATTGAATGAGCTCTGCAGCAGGACGGGTGAACTCCCGAGATATAAAGTGGAGTTCGATGAAACACCGAATGACGATTAAGTGGAGGCAGGCGATATGAAGTGCACATTGTTAAAGGCTGTTTCAGCGCTTGCATCTATTGCGCTTGTCGCCTTTATGCCGGCCTGTTCGCGCACTGACCCAAAGGCCCCTGCGCCTTCGGACCAGGTCACAATTGCCTCGACCATACTTCCAGACTCGGCCCTTGTGCAGGTTGCAAACGCAAAGGGTTATTATGCCGCGGAAGGGCTGGCCGCCACCCTGCAGACTCATCAGATCGGGAAACAGGCGCTTCAGTCAGTGCTCGACGGCAAGGCTGATTTTGCGACTGTTGCCGAAGCCCCTGTCTTGTTGTCGATCATGAAGGGCGAAAAAATATGCATAATCGCAACAATCGATACATCGCACAGGAATATGGCGATTCTGGCCAGAAAGGACCGCGGCATTAAAACGCTTGAGGATTTGAAAGGCAGGAAGATTGCGACAACCCCTCGCACCATTGCAGATTTTTTTCTGTACTCCATATTGACTATAAATGGTGTATCCCAAAGGAGCGTTACGACGGTCAATCTGGCCCCGGAAAAAGTGCTGGAAGCACTGCTTAGCGGTGATGTTGACGCTGCTACGCTCTGGAACCCGCTACTGGTTCACGCGCAAAAGAAGCTGGGTGAGGCAGGCACGACGTTTTATGGCGAAGATTTATATACCCAGTTCTTTGTAGTCGTTGCAAGGCAGGTCACAATACGCGACAACCCTGATAAAGTAAGGAAGGTGCTCCGTGCTTTGATCAAGGCAGAGGAATTTATCCGGAGCAATCCAGTCGAAGCGCAGGGGATTGTAGCTGAATACAGCAACACTGAAAAAGCCCTGGTCAGTGAGACATGGGCTGCCAATAACTTCAGGGTGTCGCTTGATCAGACGCTCGTCCTTGCGCTGGAGGATGAATCGCGCTGGGCAATCAATAATGGCTTGACCCGGGCGACTGAAATGCCTAACTACCTGGATTTTATTTATTTCGACGGTCTTAAATCGGTCAACCCTGATGCAGTAAGGATACTAAGGTAGGAGCTGATTAATGCAGATCAAGCAAAGGCTTAGAATGAATTCAATACTCCTGTCGGTTGGGGTTTGCATTATAGTAGCGGTCATAGCTGCTGCCGGATATAGGGTTGCTCGGGCCATTGAGTTATCGAAGATGGCTGATGCGATTATGACGGCATCATACGAGAGATTAATGCTCAGGACCGACTATTTCCAGACCGGTAGCGAGCGGTCGAAGTTGCAGCTTATCTCCAAACAGAAAGAGGTCGGCAACCTATTGAAATCCGCCGCTGAAAAATTCGGCGGGCCGGAAGATAAAGCGATTATTGATGAACTGCTTGAGGTCCATGAGTCAACCGGAAAATTGGCAAGGTCCATCCGGGAAGCCCGCGAGAAGCGAGGGCCCAATGCGCACCCCGATGTGCTGTCAGAAGCCAGGGGAAATATGCTGCTCAGCCAGCTGAACATGCGGATTTATGAGACTATACTGCTGAATTCCAGACTCCAGAAGTCGGGGAATGATGCCGTAATCTCGGCCTTCAAGCTGACTGGGGGCGGGATATTCCTTATTGTAGTGATGCTGAGTGCGGCTGCACTTGTCAATGAAAGGGCGACAGGCCGTCTGATAACCGAGCGGATTAGTCGCCTGAGGGATGGCGCAGTCAGGATCGGAGAGGGGAATCTCGACGACAGAATTGCCCTGGAGGGTAATGATGAGTTTTCGGACCTGTCTACTTCCTTTGACAACATGACTGCAAGACTGCATGAATCTCAGCTGCAGCTTGAGGCGCAGATCGAAGAGAGGAGTAGAGCGGAGGCATTGCTGCGGGAAAGCCATGAGAGACTGAAGAAGGTGCTGGAGGTAGAGACGGTCGGCGTGATGTTCTGGGATCTTACAACGGGTTGTATGACGGATGCAAACGACACCTTCCTCGATATGATGGGCTACAGCCGCCGTGAAGTTGAGGCGCGTCAACTGACCTGGCAGAAACTTACCCCGCCGGAATATGTGGAGGCAAGCCTTGCTGAGATCGAAAAGCTTAATGAGACCGGTCGTGTCGGTCCTTATGAAAAGGAATATTTCCGCAGCGACGGTACTCGGCAGTGGCTGCTCTTTGCTGGCAGCTCTCTCGGCGAAAACGCCTGCGTGGAATTCTGCGTTGACATATCCGACCGCAAGAAGGCCGAGGAAGGACTTCGGAAGGCCTTTGACGACCTGGAGACACGTGTCGCAGAAAGAACGAAGGAGCTTAACGAACTCAACGCAACTTTAGAGCACCGGGTCGTCGAGCGCACGGCGGAGCTAAAGGCTGCGAACGAGTCCCTTCGCGGCTCGCGCGTGGCGGCGCTCAATCTTATGGAGGATTCCATAGCTGCGCGGCAGAGGGCCGAGGAGCTGAACAAGGTGCTGCTTAAGGAAATCAATGTGCGCAAACAGGCAGAGGCGGAAGCGATCAGACTGAACAAAGCGCTGAAGGCCCTCAGCGACAGCAGCCAGGCAATTATTAGGGCAAATGATGAAACGGCATTTCTAAACGATATCTGCCGGATTATTATTGATGACTGCGGGTACAGCATGGTGTGGATAGGGTATGCTCAGAAGGATGATGAAAAGTCGGTGCTGCCTGTTGCCCACGCCGGGTTTGAAGAGGGTTATCTTGATACCCTGAAGATAAGCTGGGCCGATACCGAAAGGGGCAGGGGACCCACCGGCACCGCCATCCGTACTGGCGTGATGTCTGTCTGCCCGAACATGCTGACCAATCCCGACTTTGAGCCCTGGCGGGCCGAGGCGCTCAGGCGCGGATACGCTGCGTCGGCAGCATTTCCGCTCATCTCCAATAATGAGGTCTTTGGTGCTGTTTCCATCTATTCGGGCGAGGCGGACCCGTTCTCCGAGAACGAGGTGAAACTGCTTTCGGAACTGGCTGACAATGTTTCGTATGGGTGCCAGGTCATGCGCCTTAAAGAAGCCCAGAAAGGGGCCGAACAGGAACTGATGCTTGCTAATGTAACCCTCACTGAGCTGAACCGCGAACTGGAATCTTTCGTCTACTCCGCATCTCATGATCTCAGGGCACCTATACGCGCCATATCGGGGTTTACGGAGATCGTCGAGAAAAAATATGGCGATAGGTTTGATGAAAAGGGCAGGGAATATCTCGCCCGCATCCGTCATGGTGCGGTCAGGATGACCGGCCTGATAGACGACCTGTTGCATCTGTCCAGGGTGTCGCGCCAGGACATGACGCGGATAAAGGTCGATATGGGCAAGAAGGCTGATATGATCATTGCGAACCTGATGGAAGCAAAGCCCGACAGAAAGGTGGATGTTGTGATAGGCGGTGACCTGACCGCATCAGTCGACCCGCGGTTGATAGAGGTGGCCCTGAGCAACCTGATCGGAAATGCCTGGAAGTTTACATCGAAGACCGATAATGCGCGGATTGAGCTGGGTTCCATAAACAGAGACGGACAGACTGTTTTTTATGTGCGCGACAACGGTGCCGGGTTCGACCAGAAGTTCGCAGAGAGAATGTTCCTGCCGTTTCACCGGCTGCACACGACCAGCGAGTTCGAAGGTACAGGCATCGGCCTTGCCATTGCCGACAGGGTAATCCGCCGCCACGGTGGGAGAATATGGGCCGAAGGGAAGGTCGGCAAGGGGGCTACGATCTATTTTACCGTTGAGGAGTGAGGGCCTTGCAAGCCTCTTTCATTGTTGATAACCTTTAGCGGGATAGAATGATAGACAGCATGGCCAGTACTATTTTGATAATTGACGACGATGCCGATGACATGGAGCTTACGGTCATAGCCATTGAATCGTTGAGACCCGATGTGAAGGTGCAATCTGCTTACGGCGGCAGGGAGGCCATCGACCTCATTCACGCCGGGCATCCCCTGCCCAATCTGATACTTCTGGACCTCAAAATGCCCGGAATGAACGGGATTGATACTCTTTCAGAGCTGCGGCGCGACGATCGCCTGAGCAGGATCCCGGTTGTTGTAGTTACTTCATCATCGCTGGAATCGGATCGCTCGGCATCGCTCGATGCCGGCGCAAACGATTTCATGCACAAGGCCTTCGACATGACGGCATTCAGCCTCGAGATGGAGGCCGTGCTGAGCAAGTATCTTTAGCGCTAGGTTGCTTTCCTGATATTTTTCTTTATGAAATCCTGGATGTAGAAATCGGTTATCGCATCGTTATACATGACCATGTCAAGCTGCTTGGTATAGGCTGTCAGCTTGCCCAGAACTTCGAGCTTTTCCTCGATCATATGTCTTCTGTATTTAGTAAGCACAGCGTCGACCACGTCGTCCACGATTTTTACCCTGAAGTCCATTGCCCTCAATATTTCGGCTATCAGCCTGACCCTTCTCAGCCGCCGTTCAGCAGCGGCACCCCCTCCCTTGAAGAAGAAGCGGATATAGTTGTCGTTTATGGTATCTCCTGCAAAAGACTCGACGGTCGAAAGATGATAACCCAGACGAAGCAGGAAATTCATATAGTGTTCAGATATGAAAGAGAAGCTTTTCTCTCCGGTCCTTTGCAATTCCTCTTCGGGGATCGCAGCGGTGTGGGCCAGCATACCCAGGAAACCCCCGGCATCAACGGGCTTGGCCTGCGGCCAGTTCGAGGTGACGAGGCCGCGGAAAAAGGCCCTCAGCGGATTGGAGACCAGATGGTCGGGATTAAGCACCTTTGGGGCGTCTTCGGATATGCCGCCCCCAAGGTCGATGAGGTACGATACGAGGGGTATACCGGCGACGAGTTTCCGTGTCTCACCGATCTCGTCTGAAGGAGTCGAGGTGATCCTGAACATCTCACGCATGGCCATTTCGTGGCTGAAACGCGTGATGTCGTGGAATGTGTCACATGCTTCGGCCCTGAAATCTTCGCCGTCCGGCTCTATCAGCTTGAGAGGCACTATCCATTTGAGCACCTTCTGCAGGGTCTTGAAGATCACCGTATCTTTGAAGGGGTCTTCCTTCTTCTCGGCGAACTCGATCAGTTCGTCCACCCTTCCTTCATACACATTGCAGTTGTATGAATCTACAGTGATTTCCAGTCCGTCACGCAGCTTTGATGTGGCGGATTCAGTGTCGAGCAGCGCTGGTACCTGGAATTCCCGAGCAAGAGACGCCATGTGGCCGGTCGCCCCTCCGAAGTCGGTGACTATCGCGCTCGCCTTGTTCATCACAGAAACGTACCTCGGAGACGTATGTTTCGCCACCAGTACTGCGCCGTCCGGAAAGTCGGCCAGGTCTGCGTCGGAGCGCACCATGTGAACCTTGCCGAAACCTATGCCCTTGCATGCTATTATGCCTTTGTCGATCAGCACGGTGTGTCCGGCAAGTCTGGTCGGTATGGCTCTTGGGGTTTCCTTTTCGATGATCCGCAGTGGCCTTGTCTGAAGAATGTAAAAGGAGCCGCCTCGGTCCATGGCCCACTCGATGTCCTGAGGGCCGTCATAGTGCCGTTCGATGGATAGGGCATACCCGGCGAGCGTTCTGATTTCATCGTCACTGATGCTCTGCTCACCCGCGGCTGCGGTCAGATCGACCTCTTCGGTGGAGCCTTCGGCCAGGCAGACGATCATCTTTTCCTGGGGGTGAATGTCTCTCGAAACGATTTCCAGGCTGCGCGAGATTCTGTAGGATTCCGGGGTCACGGTCCCGTCCACAACGCACTTGCCGAGACCTCGCACCGAACTCAGCACTACGTCGGTAGACCTGGAGTTGTTGGGGTCCTTTGAGTAGATCACGCCTGCAGCCTTTGCGTCTATCATCCTAAGCACGCCTACGGACATCACCATATCGCTTTCGCTGAGCCCCTTTGTCTTGAAATAAAAGAGCGCCCTGGATGTGAAGAGGCTGGCCACCACATCCTTGTACCGCTGCATAACCTGACCGGGATGCACATTTAGGAACGTGGCGTACTGGCCTGCGAAGCTGAATTCACCGTCCTCCTGAAGGGCGCTGCTTCTAACTGAAAACATCGGCGCAGGGCCTGAAGAAAGGGCTTTAAGCTCCGCGTTAACAGCATCCTCAAGCTCGCCGGGGACTTCGGCGGACGATACCATCCCCTGAATTTCGGATGTTACCCTGTTAAGCTCTACAAGATCATCCAGCGAGAGGCCATCCAGCTTTGCAGCAATCTGTGCCTGCAGACTGTTATGGTCGAAAAATTTCTTGAAGGCGTAAGTGCTTATAGCAAAGCCGTCGGGCGTCGGCAGGTGGATGCGGTTTCGTACTTCTCCGAGGTGAGCGTTCTTGCCCCCCAGCCGATTTGTAAGGTCGCCCGTTACATTTTCAAATGGTATGGTGAGGCTGCCAGACGGTATTTCGGTCTTTCTGGCCAGCAGCTCCTGGATGCCCGAGTTGATGATTGAGTAACGGTCATAAAGCGGCCTGTAGCGGTCGCCCGATATCATGTTCAGACGCTCTATTATTTCATGAATGCCTTCGGAGATCGAGGCCGTCATTTTTTCCACATAACTGCGGTCGAAGAGAAACTCGCCGGACCGCTTCTCTTCCATATCGGCCATAAGCTCCAGCACATGATTGTTCTTTGCCAAAAGCTGGTTGAAGGAGGCATATTTGGACCTGAAGGCTTCGCGTATGACATCGTCCTGCGACTGCCCGCCCGTCATCTTCCTGATGATGTTCTGAAACAGCATACACAATTATAACATTTGAAAATAGGTTGACGCGGCGGATATTATTGCAGATAATAAGTGGAGCTTTCTGGAAAAAACTGAATGGCGGAGGGGCAATTTATGGCGGCAAAGAAAGTCGGCGAGCTTATGGTCAATATCTTCGATTATCCGCATGTGCCGTACTGGTTCACGATCGGGCAGGCAGTGCAGCTGATGAAGATGGCCTTCTCCGGCCGAGAGCACCCCGAGCCCGAGGTTATACTTGTCTTCGATGAAAAATATAACCTCATTGGAACACTTGGACGAAACGATCTGCTCAGCGGGCTGGGCCCGGAAATGGCGGCAACCAATTCCCCAGTGACGTCTGAGCTGACTGAGAATGCGGGAAACGGGTCATTGTGGGGAGAGCAGTTCGGCGCTGAAGCCAGGAACAAGGCTGAGCGGCCTGTCAGCGAGACTATGTCGACCGTAAAGCATTTCATCGGTCCGGATGCTGATATAGGGGAGGCCGCCTTTATGATGCTGAGATACAACCTGCAGATGTTGCCGGTCCTGGAAGGCAAGAAGAAGTTGCTGGGGATCGTCAGGATGTCGGAGGTCTTCGAATCCCTGGCCGATGCAGTTATAGGTGATTGAGTTTAACGCCCGCCCTGTTTGAAGACGGCTTCTTTCAGTTTGTCAATCAGCTTATTGATGTCCACCGGTTTTTCCATGAAGTCCATTGCACCCTCTTTCATGACTTCAACCGTAGCCTTGATGCTTCCCTGACCGGTTAGAATAATGACCTGTGATGAGGGCTTGACCTTCTTAATTTCGCGTAATGTGTCTGTGCCGTCCATGCCCGGCATGTTGAGGTCGAGGAGGACGGCGTCGTAATCCCGTTCTTTAACGAGTTTTAACGCCTCCTCCCCGCTTGTAGCCGAATCGGCTGTAACGCCGCGCATCTGCAGACGTTCGGCCAGTATCTCGACGAACCTGGCCTCGTCATCCACCAACAGGACCCTTGCTTTCAGCTGATCCGCCATTGCGTTAAGCCGTTATTCCTCTTCCTTGATTATCTTTCTTGCTGTCTCGAATTCGCCTTCCTCTGCAAATGCGATCGCGGTCATGGCCCTTTCGAGTTTCTCGGCGTAAGCTTCCTTGATCTTTCCGACGAGGGTCTCGATATCGGCGGGCTTTCTCAGGAAGTCGAAGCCGCCCAATCTCCGGGCCTCTTCCTCATCCTTGTCGGTTCCGTGTCCTGTGAGTATTATGACCTGCATGTTTGGGTACGCCTTGCGTATCTCCCTTAGCACGTCCATTCCGTGCAGGCCCGGCATTTTCAGGTCGAGAACCATTACATCGGGCTCCTGAGACTTGACCGCACTCAGGGCCTGCTCGCCGTCATAGACCGTGTCGACCTTGAGCTCCCTCATCTTCAAACGCTGAGCAAGCGTGTTTACGAATGCCTCTTCGTCATCAACCAAAAGTACCTTTATATCCTTATTCCTTTTCACGATTGCCTCCTTTATGCCCTGGTTACTTTAATATTAAAATATTTCAAGGAAAATGTTAATCGTAATCTTGAAGCTCAGTGACCGCCTGTTTTAAGCAGCCCCGAAGCAGCGAGGGCGAGCACAAGCAGTTCCAGTATCGCAATTATGCCGTATACGGAGTCCTTGTTCCTGAAGAGGATGGGCACGATCCTCGCGAAGCAGATCAGGGTGACGGCAGCCAGGAAGGCTATCCCGGTGAAGTTGAGGAAATCCCCCTTGTCGAGCATGTAGAGCCAGGCCCATCCCGGATGTATATTGGCGCTTTCGAGGTATTTGTGGACAGGCATGCTCCAGTATTTGGGAAGATCGTCCACAGGCACATGAGGAGTGAGAAACCCCGTAAGATAGATGGAGAAGGTTATGATCAGCATGAGAAGGCCGAGCTTCATGCCCTTATCCAGAAGTAATGCGTAAGCCAGCTGTTCTTCGGTTGCTTTCAGTTTGTCAGCCATTGTATTCTCCTTGTCCTATGTCCATATTCCCAGGCCCTTAAGCAATGCCCTGAGGCCCGCGAAGAGAAGCATGACTATTACGATATACCTTACTGCGGCAGGTTTTGTCTTTGCAAGTATACGAACCCCGACGATGGAGCCGAGCATGATCCCGATGATGGAAGGTACGACGATCATCGGAAGAACGGCCCCGTTGTTAACATATATCCAGGCCGCAGACGTATCGGTTATCGAAAGAAGGAATTTGGACGTCGCGACAGAGACCTTCAGGGGCGCCCCCATCATGAGGTTCAGTACGGGGACGTTGGCCCATCCGGCACCGAGGCCGAACATGCCTGCCATTACGCCTATGATGATGAAGGTTGCGAGACCCTGAGGGGTGCGGTGGACCTTCCAGTTTACGTTTTGACCGCTCGACGGCTCATGGTAGATGCCGTTTATCCTGAGTGCGGTCGAAAGGGCATCCGCCTGCTTGACATCGGGATATTCGGATTTCTTCGCCATGAGCATGATGAGGACTATTCCCAGAATCGTGGCTCCGAGGGAGGTCTGGACGACATTCGTCGGCAGGGCCAAGCCTATCATGGCTCCGACGATGGCGCAGGCCGATGCTATGAGACCGACTGGCAGGGCGAGCCTGAGGTCGGCCATGCCCTTCTTGAGAAGACCGGGGCCTGCGGCAAGGGCACCTGCGAGGGCGACGAGAAGTCCCGCGCCTCTGACGAAGTCGAGATGAAACGGGAAAAAACCTCCAATGATCGGAACGAAGAGTACGCCTCCTCCGACCCCGCCTAAGACTGCAACTATGCCGAGCAAAAATGTGACAACAAAAAGAATAAGCGGCCAAGCCCACCACGGCATAGCTGATTTAGCTCCTCCTTCGGCAGCCTGCACAGCCTCAGGCGAAGCGAACGCCATAGAAAGAAGCATGAACACCGTCAGTACTAGCGCGCAGAGGCAGACCATTGCCGTCCGGGATTTTCGAAGCTTCCGGTCAAAGCCTGCGAAACCATTTTTTGGCACTGCTGAAACATCATTTTCCATGATTGCGATACAACCTCCTTATTAATATTTATGTAAACGCTGATATGCTACGCCGGCACATACAAAATTGGGATCTTCACCTGTTTTATCTCGTCAAGTATGATGCTTGCCGCCTTGCTCAACTCTGAATACCGATCTGCCGAGCACGAGATCACTATCATCGAAACATGGCTTTCTTCAGCGGCCTTTATTATCTCTTCATCGGGGTAGCCCATCTTGATAACTCCCTCGGCCTGTATTCCCAGTTCTCGAAGACGTGATGTCGCAAGGTCGACTGCGCTGAGTGTGGCCTTCTTGACATGGTCCAACTCGGTTTCCTCGGAAGAGCTGTAAAGATGGATCGGCACGACGCCCAGCAACAGCACCCTGGATGACGTTGCGAGGGCTTCTGCGGCGATCTGTTTGATGACGGCCCCGGTCATCTCCCGGTCGTCCATTGGCGCCAATATTATGGCAGCCGGCGCCGTTGAAGTTTGAATGTCCAAAATTTCCCCCGAAATCATACTTTATGGAGCAATAAGTTGCAATTGAAATAATATTTGCAGTTTTCGTGCCATAAAAAATTACCAAAAAAACAATGTGATAAGAAAATATTGCAGTAAAATCGCTGCAAACATGATGCATTAATATGATGCTGCAAAATCGGGAAGGCGTAAATGACCGGAACGGTGGATAGCAGCTTCAAGTGCAGGTTCGGATTATTTTCTGCTGAAAAGGCTGTCCGGATCGATGCCCAGGAGTCTTATTTTTTGCTGCAGGTTTTGTCTGTGGATGTTAAGGTGACGCGCAGCCTCTGAGACATTGCCGCCCGACTTCAACAGTGCGCTGATTATGACCTCTTTTTCAAACTGGAATTTCGCCTCCCGCAGCGGGACGGAAGACAGCGGCCTCTTCTCTTTGCCGGTCCCGCCGACGTTCATAATGTAGTCCGGCAGATCCTCCTTTTCGATAAGGTCGCTCCGGCTGAACGCAATCGCATACTCGACTGCATTCTCCAGCTCCCGGATATTACCCGGAAAATCGTAGTTAACCAGTATCTGCAATGCCTCTCTGGAAAATCCGCTGACTGTCTTTCCCTGCCCTTTTCCTGCGTGCTTCTGCAGAAAGTGATTGGCCAGCAGCGGGATGTCGCCTTTTCTTTTTCTGAGCGGAGGCAACTCGATCGGTATCACATTCAGGCGGTAATACAGGTCTTCACGAAATTGTCTTTCGATTATGGCCTTTTTCAGATCTTTGTTTGTTGCTGCGATAATCCGCATGTTTACTCTTCGAGACGTTGTATCTCCAAGCCTGAAAAACTCGCCATCCTGAAGCAGGCGCAGCAGCTTCACCTGAAGGGTCATTGCCATTTCGCCTATTTCGTCCAGAAAGAGGGTCCCTTTGTCTGCCTCTTCGATGAGGCCTTTCTTGTCGGACACCGCGCCGCTGAATGCGCCCCTGACATAGCCGAACAGCTCCGATTCCAGCAAGCCTTCCGGTATAGCCCCACAATTGACGGTAATGAACTTTTTTCTCGCCCTCACGCTGTTACTGTGAATAGCCCGCGCAACAAGTTCCTTTCCGCTGCCGCTCTCTCCGGTCAGCAGGACATTGCTGTCGCTGGATGCGGCATGTCGCATTATCCTGAAAAGCTCGTGTATCTCAGCGCTGTTGCCGATCATGCTCTGAAAGGAATACCTTTCAGCATGCCGGCCGGCCATGGCCGCGCTTTCCCTTTCAGCGGTCAGCTTTTCAAGTGCTTTCCTCACCGGAGCCCTGACTTCATCTGGTGTGAACGGCTTGGGGATATAATCATAAATCCCTTTTTTTACTGCGCCGACTGCAGACCTGATTGTGCCGTAAGCGGTGATTATGATAAAGATACTGTCCGGAGAGAAGCTTCTGGTCTTTTCGAAAAGCTCGATACCGCTCATTCCGGGCATTTTCAGGTCCGAGATGATGAGGTCGAACTTTTCTCTCATTATCAGTTCAAATGCCTCAGGGCTGCTGAGCGTGGTCCGTACCGCAATGCCCTCGGATTCGAGTATGGCCCTTACAGCCTGGCAGATGCTGGCTTCGTCGTCAACTACTAATGCCCTGGTCCCGTTCATTGGCCGGCAGCTTTATGGTGAATGTGGTCCCTTCATCGACTTTGCTGGCAACATCTATGATCCCACCATGCTTGTTTATAATATCATAACTCACGGCCAGGCCGAGTCCCGTGCCTGCAGTCCCCTTCGTTGAAAAGAAAGGGTCGAAGATCTTGTCGAGATATTCCTCCGGTATCCCTTCGCCCGTATCCGATATGGCTATTTCCACTCCTGAATCGCTCCTGACGGTCGATATGCCGATAACGCCCGGAGGGGTGATGGCGTGAGCTGCATTGGATATGATGTTCCACAGGACTTCTTCGATCTGTATCCGGTCGGCGTAAATGACGGGCAGGTCTTCTGCCAGCTTCAGCTCGACCGAAATCCCCTGCAGTGCCTCCTGCAGAGACACTATTTTCAGCGATTCTCTGACAGTCTCGTTGATATCCAGGCTTACAGGATCTATGGCTGCATCCCTGGAAAACGATAGCAGCTGTTTAACAATGTCCCTGGCCCGCACCGCTTCGCGGGACATGATCCTTAGCATCTCGTGGCGGGGATCGTCTTCGGGCATCTTTTCAAGGAGGAGGTTTGAAAATGTCAGCACCGACGTCAATGGGTTGTTAATTTCGTGCGCGACGCCGGAAGCGAAAACGCCGATGGCCGCAAGTTTCTCCGCATTTATGAGCTGGGACTGTTTTTCTTTCAGTTCCTTGAGGCTTCCGTCAAGGGAATCGAGTACGTTCTTAAGGATGATCTGCATACTGTTGAAGCTTTTGCAGAGGGACGCGATTTCATAGTCCCCCGATATTTCTATCTCTGCCGAAAGGTCGCCCAGGGCCATTCTCCGCGCTGCGTCCTGAAGCCTTCTTATCGGCAAAACCAGGCTTCTTGCAAGAAATACGCTTACCAATGCTCCTGATACGAGTATTATCGCTGCGCCGGCCACAAGCATGTTCTTTGCATTGGCGATTGCCGCGTGAGCAGCAATTATGTCCGGCCTGCCGTCTGCTGCATCGCGACCGTTTGATAATTTCAGGCTTTCGTGCAGCGCCGTCAATTCCGTAAATACCAGGGAACCCAGCACCGCCGTCAGGGCGACATAGAAAGCGAATATAAGGACCAGTTTCCTGCGGATTGTCATTTATCACTATCATACCCCAAACCTGCAGATTTAAGTATGGTATAATTGCTCAAAAGCGTCTGCCGGCAAGCGCTCTGTTCTTCGGAGCATTAAACTTTCCACACCGCGGAGGAGACAAGGATTTTGATTAACTGGGCGAAACGCAAACTCGCATTCCTGAGCAAGATCCTCCCGCTGTCCGGCCCGGACGAGAAGTCCGAAAGCGCTCTTTCGCAGGACCGCTATAAAAGCCTTAGGATCAGGCTCTTTTTTCTGATCGCCGCGCTTGCCGGCGTCCCTCTTGTCGTCATCATCATCATCGGCTCTGTGTGGCTTCAGGGCGCGCTGAGGGAAGATTTCAACAACCAGCTCAAAGGTAATATCGAAAGCACCAGACAGTCGATAGATTTCTTCATAGAAGAGCGTATTTCGGCGCTCAGGTTTCTTGCGTCGTCGAATTCCTTCGGGCAGCTGTCCGACGGGAAGTATCTGAACGATATCTTCATCAACTTCAAGCGGGAATTCGGAGAACTGGTAGACTTGGGCCTTATTGATTCAAAAGGGGTGCAGGTGACGTATTCCGGTCCGTATGACCTGCGCGGAAAGAATTACTCCAACCAGGACTGGTTCAATGCCGTTGCGGTTAGAGGAGTATACGTCAGCGACGTATTTATGGGATATCGGAAATTTCCGCATTTCGTAATCGCGGTGAAAAAAGAGCTGCCTGAAAAAGGCACGTTCTGCATCCTCAGGGCAACTATAGACATGGCCACCCTTAACCGCTACATATCGACCGTGAACCTGAAGAGCAAGGATGACGCATTTATCGTAAACCGCGTCGGGATACTTCAGACGCAGTCCAGATATCACGGCAATGTGCTCGATACCGTCAACCTTGAAGTGCCTCGTCCAAAAGAGGCGGTTACGTTGAGCGAAGTCCGGCAGGGAGGCACTACGTTTATCTTCGGGTATGCCACGATAAAAAACTCCGACTGGACCATGGGGGTGATGGTAGCACCAACGGCGCAGACCAGCCTTGTCAATCTTCTGGCAAGCGATATAGCGGCCATTTATCTCGTTCTTCTTCTGATTTCACTCGGCATATTTGCAAATATAAGGATAACCGTCAAGGTCGTGAACTGGATAAGGGAGGCCGAGCTTGAGCGCGAGGAGGCGATAGTCCAGACCCATCATACCGGCAGGCTGGCCTCGATAGGCCGTCTTGCTGCGGGCGTGGCGCATGAGATAAACAATCCGCTTGCGATTATTAACGAAAAGGCCGGGCTCATGAAAGACCTTATGCAGATGACGGATGCGCCTATCGACAGGGATAAATTTATCGGCCTGATCAAGGCTATTTCCGACAGCGTTCACCGCTGCCGGACGATCACCCACCGGCTGCTGGGTTTTGCGAGAAGGATGGATATCCAGCATGAGGAGATTGATCTCAATGACACCATCAAGGAGGTCATCGAATTTCTGGACAAAGAAGTGCTGTACAGAAATATCGGGCTTGTAACCAGACTGAAGGAAGACCTGCCGAGGATCGTGTCCGACAAGGGACAGCTGCAACAGGTTTTTCTGAACATCATAAACAATGCGATCGACGCCGTGAAGGACGGCGGCAAGATAGTTGTTTCCTCTGAAGTGAAGAACCGGAACATGGTCAGGATATCAGTCCAGGACAACGGCCAGGGGATTCCGAAAGATGCCGTCAAGAGCATTTTTGAGCCGTTTTATACAACGAAGGGCAAGGGTAAAGGGACGGGCCTGGGTCTGTCAATATCATATGGCATAGTGCAAAGGCTTGGCGGCGACATATCGATCGAGAGCGAAGAGGGCAGTGGCTCGACCTTTTCTATCGATTTGCCGATAAGGGCGGCAGGGCAATAAGGAGGTATTCATGGCTAAAGCGAAGATACTGCTGGTCGACGATGAGGTCGAATTCGCATCGACCCTCGCGGAACGGCTCAATATAAGGGGTTACGAAACAAGCACGGTTTACACGGCAGATGCAGTGCTTGAGCGGATTGCCGGGAACGTGCCCGACATAGTCATTCTTGACCTTAAAATGCCCGGTGCCAGCGGCGTGGACATCCTGAAGGACATAAAAAAATTCAACCAGTCCATTGAGGTGATACTTTTGACTGGGCACGGTTCGGACCAATGCAACTCTGAGTGTCAGTCAGGCGGCGCCTTTGATTACATCATGAAGCCGGTCGAAATAGAGGGCCTTACCGTGAAGATCGACATGGCGCTTAAGAAGAAAAAAGGATGAAAAACGTCAGGCTTGCCTTTATAGACAGGATACTTTCCAGTTATGCCCATGAGGTCAGGAATTATCTGGCAATCATCAAAGAAACCAACGGGCTTATGAAGGACGTCCTGCAGATCGGCAAATCACGCTCCGTGGACTCCAAACAGTTTCTGGGATACATCGGCTGCGTGGAGGACCAGATAGCGAGGGCCGTGTCGATAACCGATTACCTTCACCGCTTTGCGCACCGCATGGACTGCGGACGGGCCATGATCAGCATCAACGACATTGCTGAAGAACTGACTGCCCTCATGACGCGCCTTGCATACAGAAAGCGCATAGCGTTTGAGAAGACGTTGCGCGGAGGCATCCCTCAGATTGAAGCAGACCCCATGCTTTTGCACTGCCTGCTCTTCTGCATCATTGACGGCAAGATATCGCGCCTCGACAGAAACGGAGTAATACGCGTCGGCAGCTCCCTGTCGGAAGGGCGTGTATGCTTGGCGCTGGAATCAAAAGGCGAATCCTCGAAAGAAACCCCGACCGCCATCTGCAGCGATGAAGAACTCAATGAACTCGCCGCCGAAATTGGCGCCGAGATTTTGAGAAACGGGGAAGAGACGATAATCAAACTGCCTGCGGCGTAGTAGTTGCAGCCGAAAATAGCTAGTTCCACAAATGAACCGTCAGTAGAAATCCGATACATTCTATTATTACCTTTCAAGTTTTTTTTCCCCTCTAGTCAGTGCATGTGCAAAGTGCTATGATTGTTTGTAACTATGAATGAATACATAGCTCACGTTGCAGAAGACCTGGTCGCGCCCCGCGTGGGCGCGTGGATTGAAACACTAGCGAACCTCAAAAAAATTGAGTCCGGTTTTGGTCGCGCCCTGCGCGGGCGCGGACCTAGTTTAATTGCTTAGAGGTACCTCTGAAGTTTTAATTCTTATCTTTCGCGATTTATACCTAGAAAATCAGCTGGTCTGAGAATGAGCGTATTTAATATCTTCTTATTATAGACAATCTTAAAATCCTTGATATTTCCTGTAAGGAATACATCCATCTTATGGTAGACGGCAGTTGATAGAATTATTCTGTCATTTTGGGGAAGCTCTCGTATTTCCGTATATTTAAGATCGGTATATATGTCAGTTAATAGTGCTGATCTGTCGATCAGATATTTGAGAAATTGTTCTGCCTCGGGTCTTTTTCTCCTGATGTTAAAGAGGGCCTCCTGGCATACCAGCGCTGAAAAACATACTTTGATGCTGCCCATTTCCTGAATGTCATAAATCAGATATGAACGCGAGTTGTCTTTACCGTTATACGCAATGGAAAACAGAACATTGCTGTCGAGAAAGACCTTTATCTTCTTTTCCACCTGGCAAGAACATCCTTCCGTTCTCCCGTTTTAAGCCTGTCGGACTCAGAAATCTCTCTGATAAAATCATCGGAAAACTCTCGCACCGTTACGGTTAGAGCCGGTTTTATCATAATACCGTCCTCACGGAGCTCAAACACCACAGGAGATTTCGACTTGATGCCGAACCTGTCCCTGAGTTTCTTCGGGATCGTTACCTGCCCTCTTTCTCCTACTATTACAGTATCCATTAAATCTCACCTTCCTTATGCTTAATTATACATATTATATGAATATATGTAAATATGTATAATTGCCGCCCCAAAACTGCGGGCGCGTGAGTCTGGCCTGGTACGGCGGCTTGGCCCGGCTTTCTCTCTTATCCTATCCTCAAAACCTTTGCCCCGCGTATCTTTCTCTGTTTAAGCTCAAGCAGCGCTTTATTCGCATCGGCAAGATCATATTCCTGGATTTCGGGTCTGATCGGTATTTTCGCAGCTATCTTAAGAAATTCATTCACATCTTTTCTCGTTACATTTGCGACGCTCTTTATCTCTTTTTCCATCCAGAGATGACGCGCATAATCCAGTTTAAGCAGATATTCCTTGTCGAGCCCTTCTTTTCTTATCGCATTTATCACGAGCCGTCCTCCGCTCTGCAAATGTTCCAGCGTATCGACGACGGGCTCCCAGACAGGGGTCGTGTCGATGGCGCAATGAAGTTTTTCAGGTGGAGTTTCGCCGAAATCGCCGGCCCAGAAAGCGCCAAGTTCGAGCGCGAAATTTCGTTCGCCGTCTGTGCGAGAGAAAGCAAATATACGGCAGTCCGGGTATAAGTATCTGACTGCCGAGAGCACGAGATGGGCCGAGGCCCCGAACCCTATCAGCCCCAGATTGAGACCATTTATTAATCCGGAAAGCTGCAGTGAGCGATATCCCACCGCTCCTGCGCAGAGCAGCGGTGCGGCTTCAGCATCCGAAAAAATCTCCGGGATCGGATAGGCGAATTCTTCCCGCACCGTCATGTACTCGGCATAGCCTCCGTCGACGTCCCTGCCGGTTGCAGCAAAATCTGCGCAGAGGTTCTCACGGCCTTCCTGGCAGAAACGACAGCTGCCGCATGCTGAGTTGATCCAGGCGATACCCACCCTGTCGCCTACGCCGAATCTGCCGGCGCCTTTCCCCATGGCTGCGATTCTTCCTACAACCTGATGACCTGGTACTATAGGCAATCTCGAAGGGGGCGTCCTTCCCTCTATCTCGTCAAGCTCCGTGTGGCAGACCCCGCATGCGTAGACCTTCACCAGTACATCCTTATCTCCAGGTACAGGTATGGGTATGTCCGCAGGTTCCAGCGGCGCCTCGTATTCGTCGAGGCTGCAGATCTTCTTCAGGACCATTGCCTTCATCCGTCGAATCCTCCCTCTTACAGATCTTAATGGTCGCTATGCTCTACTTTAATTTACTTGTGCACCGGCCGTCCATGGCATTTCAATTTGCGGGCTTTATATATTTGACCGCATAAATCGCCTGCACATGCGGTATACTTAAATTAATTGAAAGATGGTCCGATGTCGAAGTGCCAAAAAGGAGCGAGTATGCCTGAAAAATGCCCGATATGCAAGGGGACCCACTGGTACGACAGCCAGGAAAAATGCCAGTTCTGCAACGGCACGTCTTTTATCGGTTTGAGACCGTGTACCAAGTGCAAGGGGGGACACGCGATTGTGCGCAAGCCTTGTCCTGTCTGTAACCAGAAAGGGGACCTTGCGGACAGGCAGATGATCATCAAGTAGCCCTGAGAGGCTACTCTTCTGCTGATATTACGAAGATGGCATTAAGGGCCAGGAGATTGGGCAGCAGCCATACCGTTTTATTTTCTCCCAAATAGTATCGGGCGAGCACCTTCAGGCCTTTGTCGGCGCAGTAGCTCTCGAAGTCGCGTATGCTCAGGAAATGCAGGTTTGGGGTCGAGTACCACGCGTGCGGCAGTGATTCGGTAACCGGCGCTCGTCCATGGAAAAAGATCTCTATGCGGGCTTTGTAATAGGCGAAGTTGGAAAACCCGACGATTACCTTGCGTCCGACCCGAAGGGCCTCGTTCAGGACGAATTCGACCTTCCTTGTTTCCTGCAGGCTCTGGTTCAGAATAATGTAATCGAACGATTTGTCGGGATATTCCGAGAGGCCTGTGTCGATGTCGCTGTGGAACACGCTCACGCCGCGTTTTACACACTTGTAGATCTGTTCCTCGGCCAGCTCAATCCCCTGCACCCGTGCACCTTTACCTGTTGCAAGAAGATGCATCAGGGCCCCATCGCCGCAGCCCAGGTCAAGGACCCTGGAGCCGGGCTCGACGATGTCGTAGATGATCCTGTGATCCATGCGCACGCCGTCAGATTTCATAAGCATTATCTCCGCCGCTGCCGTTGTACAGCCTTCCCAGGAAGTGGCGTATCAGGGTGGTTTGCTCCCTGACCTCCAGCAGAAAGGCGTCATGACCATAGCTCGATTTTATCTCGATGTATGTAGCGTCCACGTGCCGCATCTTCAGGTTGCGTACGATCTCCTGCGACTGCTGAGGCGGATAGAGCCAGTCGGACTCGAAGGCGATCACGAGAAAGCGGACATCGCTGCCGGTCCCTGACGAAATCAGCTTTTGCCCCGACAGATCGAAATAGTCGATGGCCTTGGTGATGTAAAGGTACGAGTTTGCGTCGAAGCGCTTGACGAACTTGTCCCCCTTGTATCTGAGATAACCCTCAACTTCGAAGTCGGTCTGTAGTCCGTAGCTGTAATCCTTGTCTTTCAGCCTGCGCGAAAACTTGGCCTCCATCGACTTTTCGCTCATGAAGGTGATGTGCCCTATCATGCGAGCAATTGCAAGCCCCCTTTCAGGCCTCGACTTGCCGTAGTAATTGCCGTGGTTCCAGTCCGGGTCGGCCATGACAGCCTGTCTGCCGACCTCGTTGAAGGCGATTTGCTGAGGCGAGTGTTTGAGGGTTGTCGCAATGGGTATTGCCGAGCAGATATGTTCAGGATGGGCTGAGACCCATTGCAGGACCTGCATCCCGCCCATCGAGCCGCCGATGACGCAGAGCAGTCTGTCGATGCCCAGATGGTCTGTCAGGCGCTTCTGGGCGTTCACCATGTCGGCAATGGTAATGACCGGAAAGTCCAGAGCGTACGGCCCGCCTGTTTCAGGATTGATCGAAGACGGCCCGGTGCTGCCCTTGCAGCCTCCGATTACATTGGAGCACACGACAAAATATCTGGCAGTGTCAATGGCCTTTCCGGGGCCGATCATATCGTCCCACCAGCCCGGCTTGTCGTCGCCCCTGTGAAAACCTGCGGCATGCGCATCTCCGGAGAAGGCGTGAAGGACCAGGATCGCGTTGCTGCGGGCCCCGTCAAGTTCACCGTAAGTTTCGTAGGCAAGGGTGATCGGGCCAAGCTTCTGCCCCGACTCCAGCGCCATCTCTTCGGGCGGTTCGGCAAAGGTGATATATTTTGTCTCGACGATTCCGACGCCCTTATTCAACCCAGGAACTCCTGATAAAGCCACGTTGATAGGTAACGCTCGCCGGTGTCCGGCAATACAACTACGATTAGCTTGTTCCTGTATTCTTCGCGTTTTGCGATCTCGATTGCAGCCCACATTGCAGCGCCGCTCGAAATGCCGGAGAAGATGCCCTCCTCGCGAGCAAGCCTGCGGGCCATGTCTCCCGCTGCCTCGTTGGTGACCTGTATGATTTCGTCATAAACGGCGGTATTCAGCACTGCGGGGACGAACCCGGCGCCTATCCCCTGGATCTTGTGGGGGCCGGGCGTTCCGCCTGAAAGAACGGGAGAGTCTGCAGGCTCAACGGCTATTATCTTCACGGACGACTTCCTTTTTTTCAGGACCTCTCCGACGCCGGTTATAGTGCCGCCTGTTCCTATCCCTGCAACAAAGCAATCAACCGAGCCGTCAGTATCCATCCATATTTCTTCAGCAGTTGTCTTGCGGTGTATCTCCGGATTGGAGTGATTCCTGAACTGCTGCGGCATGAAGCTCTTCGGGTGCTCCTTTAGCAGCTCTTCAGCCTTCTCGATCGCCCCGCGCATACCCTTTGCGCCTTCGGTCAGCACGACCTCGGCCCCCAGGATCCTGAGGAGTTGCCGCCTTTCCAGGCTCATGGTCTCCGGCATGGTGAGGACCAGCCTGTATCCTTTTGCAGCGCAGACGAATGCCAGGGCTATCCCCGTGTTGCCGCTGGTAGGTTCGATTATGAGGGTATCTTTTTCGACGAGTCCATCCCTTTCGGCTGCCTCGATCATCGAGACCCCTATGCGGTCCTTGACGCTCGACAGCGGATTGAACGACTCAAGTTTTGCTGCAACTGTGCCGGGCATACCGGCTGTGAGCCTGTTGATCCTTACCAGCGGCGTGGCGCCTATGGTTTTAGTTATGTCCTGAAATATTTTCATAGTATCTCCTGGTTATGACAATTCGATCCGATCACGCTACGAAGCCTTGCCGAGCGCCTGTTCAATGTCGGCTATAATGTCGTCGATGTGCTCAAGCCCGATGGAAAGCCTGACGAAGTCTGGCGTTACCCCTGTGGCGAGCTGCTCTCCGGGAGAGAGCTGCTGATGCGTGGTCGTTGCCGGATGGATCGCCAGGGTCTTGGCGTCTCCAATGTTGGCCAGATGCGAAATGAGCTCCAGCGCCTCTATGAACTTCTTACCCGCTTCGGCCCCGCCTTTGATGCCGAAGCCGATTATGGCCCCGGCGCCTTTTTTCAGATACCTGGAGGCGCGACTCTTTTCGGGGCTGGAATCGAGACCCGGATAATTAACCCAGCTTACACCCGGATGTTTCTCCAGATATCGGGCAGTCGCAAGCGCATTTTCACAATGCCTGGGCATCCTCAGATGCAGGGTTTCGAGTCCCTGCAGGAAGAGGAAGGAGTTAAAAGGAGAGAGGGCTGCTCCTATGTCCCTCAGTAGTGTCACACGCGCCTTGATGATGTAGGCGATGTTTCCGAGAGGCTTCAGCGCCTCTACGAAGTCGATGCCGTGATAGCTGGCGTCCGGACCTGATATTAGCGGAAACTTGCCGTTCGTCCAGTCGAACCTGCCCGAATCCACGATTATGCCGCCGATGGATGTCCCGTGGCCGCCGATGAATTTTGTCGCGGAATAGACGACTATATCGGCGCCGAAATCCATGGGCCGCAGGAGATACGGCGCAACCGTATTGTCCACTATGAACGGTATGCCATGTTTGTGGGCGAGGGCAGAGAGCGCCTCCAGGTCGGCAACGTCAAGTTTCGGGTTCCCGATTGATTCAGCATAAATCGCCCTGGTTTTTGGAGTGATGGCTTTTTCGAAAGCGGAGATATCATTCGATTTTACGAAATTAACCATTATCCCCATCCTCGGAAATGTGTAATGAAAGAGGTTGTACGTCCCTCCGTAGAGGCTGTCGGCAGACACGATTTCATCTCCGGCCTGTGCAATGTTGAGCAGCGCCAGCGTTATGGCCGACTGACCGCTGGATACGGCTAGCGCGGCCGCGCCTCCATCGAGAAGGGCCATTCTCCTTTCGAGCACGTCGGTTGTCGGATTCATAAGGCGCGTATAAATATTGCCGAATTCCTTAAGCCCGAAGAGATTGGCCGCATGTTCGGTGCTCCTGAACTGATATGACGTGGTCTGATAGATCGGTACGGCGCGCGATCCGGTTGCTGTATCAGGCTGCTGCCCGCCGTGCAGCGCCAGTGATTCCGTCCTGAGCCTGTTATCTATCTTGCTCATGCCTCTTTCCTCCTTATAGCGGAAGCTTGTTTCATGATAAAGGTAAAGTCGCGTATATCAAACCGGGTTTGCCAAAAATTAACTTGACAAGGGGGTCCGGTGATCGATAAAATGTGCATATGCACAAAATAACCGGAGGTACTGTTTTATGAAAATCTGTTTTCCCACAGAACATGCTACAGGCGTCAACAGCGCTGTATTCAACCATTTCGGCTCTGCGCCGTCATTTGTCGTAATTGATACGGACACAAATGAGGTCGGCGTGATCAATAACCGCGACATTCATCATGTGCATGGCGCCTGCAATCCGATGAATGCGCTGAGCGGCGCCAAGGTCGATGCAATTGTGGTCGGAGGAATCGGCGCAGGCGCGCTCAGCAAACTCAATCAGCTGGGCATATCGGTTTACAAGGCAATGGCGCCCACGGTTGCCGAGAATTTATCCCTCTTGAAGAGGGACTCACTCCCTGTGCTCACGCTTCAGCAATGCTGCGGGGGGCACAGCGACGGCGGTTGCGCCCACCACAACTAATTTTCAGTTAAAATAGAGGCATGTCGCCTCGTCACAAAAAGCCAAGGATGTGCGAGTGCCCCTTCAGCAAGCTGAAGGGGCATATCTTCAAGCCGTCCGGCATCCCTATGGGGCAGCTGAAGCACATTACCATCTACAGGGATGAGATCGAGGCCCTCAGACTCTGCGATCTCGAAGACCTGACGCAGGAAGAGGCCGGAAGGCGCATGGGTATTTCGCGCGGGACGGTGCACCGGCTCCTCATGAGCGGCAGGAAAAAGCTCACCGATGCTGTAGTCTCTTCCAAAGCCCTTTTTTTCGAATCCGAGATCCATCGCAAACATTAAATTCGGATCAGCATGCCTCAGGCTTGTCCTGTGCGCGGAAGACGGACGGATAAATCGGGTATAATACAGATTGTTCGGCGATATCAAGATGCCATTACCAAGGGGGATTCCAGTGCTTTCAGAGAGAGCGATCAAGATAAAGCCGTCAGCAACATTGGCCATGGACACGAAGGCAAAGGCCATGAAGGCCGAAGGAATAGATATAGTGAATTTCGGGGTCGGAGAGCCCGACTTCGACACGCCTGACCACGTCAAAGAGGCTGCGGTCAGGGCGATCCGCGATGGGTTTACTAAGTATACCGCAGTCGGCGGCATCGACCCCCTCAAGGATGCCATCATAGACAAGCTCAGAAATGATAACGGCATCCAATACGAGAGGGATGAAATCATCGTCTCCTGCGGCGCCAAGCATTCGCTTTATAACATTGCGCAGGCTTTGTACGGCCCTGGCAGCGAGGTGCTGATACCTTCGCCTTACTGGGTTTCGTATCCCGATCAGGTGCTGCTGAATGACGCAGTCCCTGTTTTTGTGCCTACTTTCGAGTCGGACAATTTCATGCTGAAGCCCGATGCGCTGAGAGAAAAGCTGGCGCGAAGGACAAAGGCATTGATACTCAATTCGCCTTCGAATCCGACTGGCTTTGTTTATGACAGGAAGACTCTGGAATCGATTGCCGACACCGCCATGCGTGACGATATCTACGTCATTTCCGACGAGGTCTATGAGAAGCTGGTATATGACGGCCACGAGCACATCAGCATCGCCTCTTTGCACAAGGGGATGAAGTCCAGGACGATTACCGTCAATGCCTTGTCCAAGTCCCATGCCATGACGGGCTGGCGCATCGGCTATGCCGCAGGGCCCAGGGAGATCATAAAAGCGATGACCAACATCCAGAGTCAGTCTACGTCCAACCCGAATTCGATAGCGCAGAAGGCAGCCGTAGCAGCCCTTACCGGCCCCCAGGATTTTATAGGCACGATGCGCGCCGAGTTTGACAAGAGGCGCCGGTATCTGGTGGATGGCCTTAACAGCATAGAGGGCATTACTTGCCTGCCGCCTACGGGGGCTTTTTACGCATTCCCGAATGTATCGGCGCTCTACGGCAGAAAGGCAGGTCAGAGGCAGATCAACTCTTCGCTGGACCTGGCCATCTATCTGCTGGAAGAGGCGAAGGTAGCGCTGGTGCACGGCGAAGCGTTCGGCAACGACAATTACATCAGGATTTCCTATGCTACGTCGATGGAGAATATCGAGAAGGCCCTTGTACGTATCAGGGAAGCGGTTTCGCGCCTGAAATAACCGATGGACAAATTCCGCAGCGGCTATGTGTTGATCGTCGGCAGGCCCAACGTCGGCAAGTCTACGCTCCTCAATGCAATCGTCGGCGAAAAGATCGCCATCGTGACGCCGAAACCCCAGACCACCAGGAACAGGATCACCGGGATCAAGACACTTCCTGGAGCGCAGATAATCTTCATGGATACCCCGGGCATTCACAAACCGCAGCAGAGACTCGGAGAGGAGATGAACCGCCTCGCCTACGAGTCCCTCGAAGAGGTCGATATAATACTCTTCATGGTTGCCCCTGAGCCGCCGGGCAAGGGGGACCTGTTCGTGCTCGAAAAGATCAGGCAGTCCGGAAAGCCGATATTCCTCCTTGTCAACAAGGTGGATACCGTAAAGAAACCGGAGCTTCTGCCGGTAATCGATGCATACCGAAGGCTTCATCCCTTTGCTGAGATCATGCCCGTGTCCGCGCTCAGGACTGATGGCCTCGATATGCTTGCAGGGACAATCGAAAAGTATCTGCCGGAGGGCCCCAGGCTTTATCCCGACGACATGGTAACGGACCAGATGGAGCGTTTCATGGTGTCCGAGATTATCAGGGAAAAGGTCATTGAGGCGACCAGGGAAGAGGTGCCGTATTCTTCGGCAGTCGAGGTCGAGGAATGGACCGAGAGGGAAGAAGGAGTTGTCTTTATCAGGGCAAACATTTATATTGAAAGAGACGGGCAGAAGGGTATTATAATAGGACGGCATGGATCGCGCCTGAAGTCCATCGGCAGCCAGGCGAGGCTGGACATAGAAGGCCTCCTGGGGACGAGGGTCTATCTTGAGTTGTGGGTCAAGGTCAGGAAGGACTGGCGCAGCGATGAAGGCACATTAAGGGAGCTTGGGTTCAGATAATGCTGATACAGATGAAAGTGGAAGGGCTTCTTTTCGACCCCAGGAGCGGAATGTATATCCTGCTTCTGCAGCAGGTGGACGGCAACGGTACTCTGCCGATCTGGATCGGAAAGCCCGAGGCCGACTCTATAGCACTTGCGCTCGGCAAGGTGATCACGCCCAGGCCGCTTACGCACGATCTTGTAAAGAATCTGCTCGATGCGCTGGATGTTAAGGCGACGCGCGTCGTAATCACCGAGATTATCGAAAATACATATTACGCTCTCATCCATGTTACCGACGGCAGCAAAGAGGTGACGATTGATTCCAGGCCATCTGATGCCGTTGCGGTTGCGCTGAGGGTGCAGGTCCCCATATTTGTAGAGGAAGATGTCCTTGAGGTCAGAAAGGCCGACGAACTTGAGGAGTGGCTCAAGAACCTGAAGCCCGAGGATTTCGGGAATATAATGTAGCCTTGCTTACCCGCACAGAAGGGATCGTCTTAAAGAGCCAGGTCTACGGCGAAGCCGATCTTATAGTCACATATCTTACCAGCGACTGCGGCCTCGTCAAGGCCTTTGCCAAGAGTCCGCGCAAGACAAAAAGCAGGTTTGGCAGCAGTCTCGAACCGCTAACGTATGCGAAGATATCATTTATCGGCAGGGAAGATGCCGGCCTTCCGAGGCTTACCCAGTCGGACATAGTGACTCCATTTCATGCGCTTCGGGAAGATTATAACTGCTTTGTCCGTCTGTCCGAGATACTGGAGCTGATAATTCACTTTCTTCCTGAAAGGGAGCCCAGCGCTGATATGTTCGCGTTACTGCTGAGGATGCTGTCGAAGCTTCAGCCCGGCAGCCGCAGCGACCTGCATTTCCTTTTCTGCAAGATACGCTTTTTACAACTTACAGGATACCTGCCGAAGCTTGACGCCTGCGGACGGTGCGGTGCCAGGCCCACGACGGTTAACGGCAACAGGTTTTATGCTTCGCAAGGGGCTTTGATATGCCCATCCTGCAGGAGCGACAGCGCGGATGCTGTGTTGGTATCCGGCAGCTCGCTGAAATTCTACGGGAGTATAGCTCAGTGGCGCTTTGAAACCATTGACAGGGTGAAAGCCCCTGAATCGCTGATCTCGGAGATGACAGCTCTGATGGATTCCCATCTGCGTTATATCCTTGCTCGCCCGCTGAAATCGGATGCGTTTGCCGGAATAAGCGGAAAGGGATTATAATTCCATGAACGATCAGGATGTAAGGGTCGGAAAGCGGTTTGCCCTGATTGTGCTTGACATAAAGCCGTATATTAATTTATAAAATTCTGTTTGTTTCGCAGCCGGATATCCAGATGGACAAGCGTGACCCATTAGAGGACATATTTGCATTAAGGGAGCGGATCGGCAAGATCTTCGAAAGCGCACACGAAAGGTCGCAGTGCGAGTCGTCGGTCGGCTGGGTGCCGGTTGTCGACATCTATGAAACGCCGGACATGTTCGTGCTAAAGGCGGATTTGCCGGACGTCCGGGAAGGGGACATAGATATCAATGTCCAGGGCGACTACCTTAAGATCAGCGGCGAGAGGCGCCTGCTTAGAGAAGGAAGGCACTATCATCAGGTCGAACGCTGCTACGGACGGTTTTCAAGGGGTTTTTCGCTGCCGGAGGTCGTTGATAAGGATGAAATCAGGGCGACACTAAAAGACGGCATCCTAAATGTTACTCTGCGCAAGAAATCCGGCGAATCATCATCCAGACGCATAGAGATCAAAGGAGATTGACATAATGGCCAAGATTCGGATTGCAATTGCCGGCGTAGGCAATTGTGCGAGTTCACTTGTGCAGGGCATCGAATATTACAAGCATATCGGGCAGGGCGCAGCAGAAGGATCAAGCGGTCTGATGCATTACAGTCTCGGCGGATATGTGCCCGGCGATATAGAAGTTGTGGCAGCCTTCGACATTGATAAGCGCAAGGTGAACAAGCCGCTGAAGGAGGCGCTCTTCGCCAGGCCCAATTGCACAAAGGTTTTTTTTCCGCAGCTTCCCGACTTCCCAGTAGAGGTAAAAATGGGAGAGGTCCATGACGGCGTAGCTTCGCATATGGCTGATTACCCTGATGACAGAAGATTCATAGTCGCCGATGAAAAACCGTGTGATGTTCCGGGGGTGCTGAAAGACAGCAGGGCGGACATCCTGGTGAGTTACCTTCCTGTGGGCTCCGAAAATGCCACCAAGTTCTATGCGGCAGCCTGTCTTGATGCCGGTGTTTCGCTGGTGAACTGCATCCCCGTGTTTATCGCCTCCGACAAAGAGTGGATAAAGCGGTTTGAAGAAAAGGGCATTCCGATTATCGGAGACGACGTCAAGTCGCAGATAGGCGCCACCATCATACATCGTATGCTTTCGAAGCTGTTTATGGACCGGGGAGTAAAGGTAAATCATACATATCAGCTCAATGTGGGCGGAAATACCGACTTCCTGAACATGCTGAACCATTCGAGGTTGAAGTCGAAGAAGATATCCAAGACGGAGGCAGTGACTTCGCAGATCAGCCACGGACTCAGCCCGGAAGACGTCCATATAGGGCCTTCGGATTTTGTGCCGTGGCTCAACGACAACAAGGTATGCTTTATCAGGATGGAAGGTCAGGGTTTCGGAAATGTCCCGATGAACGTGGAGCTGCGCCTTTCGGTTGAAGATTCTCCGAACAGCGGCGGCGTGGTGATCGATGCGATTCGCTGCTGCAAACTTGCCCGTGACAGGGGCATAGGGGGCGCTCTGCTCTCTCCATCGTCATACTTCATGAAGCACCCTCTGGTTCAGCATCCCGATGAAGAGGCGAGGGAGATGGTCGAAGAGTTCATTGCCGCCAAAAGGGAGAGGTAATTGCTCAGTGCCTGGTTCGGACACTTCCTCGACAAGCCATTGGCCCCATTGGCAAAGCGGATACCTTTTGATCCCAACGTAATTACAATTGCAGGTCTGGTGGTGACCGCCATCGCCGCAGCCATTATCCCATTGGATCTGAGCTTCGGAGGCCTTATGATCCTTGTCGGCGGGGCCTTCGACATGCTTGACGGCCTGATCGCGCGCACCAACGGCAAACGCACCAGGTTCGGCGCGTTTCTGGATTCCACCCTCGACAGGTACGCCGATTCCCTTCTCTTTATAGGAGTGACATGGTTCTTCTACAAGGCGGGCAGTCCGGCGGGGGCCCTTCTGTCGGTTGGAAGCATTGTCGGATCTCTTGTGATAAGCTATGCCAGGGCGCGGGCTGAGGCGCTGGGCGTTGAGTGCAAGGTAGGCATCATGGAGAGGCCTGAAAGGGTTATACTTCTTGCCCTGGGTTGCATATCGGGCCTGCTCTTCCCATGCATCATACTTATTTTTGTGCTGAGCCATTTTACAGTCATGCAGCGGATAGTCCACGTTTACAGACAACTGAAACCAGGGCAATAGGGGCTTTCTGCATTGAAAGTCGCTTGTATCTTAAGAGGCGTTAATATATACTTTATATAACTTTTCGGCAGGCTGTTTTCATCTTTTAAATATTAATTAAGGGGGAGTCGAATGGGGGGGCAAGACTGGACATTACTGCTGGCCGCAGGGTTCTTCATCGTGATCATTACTTTTCTGGCCGCCCTTTTTTTCCTTATTTATTCATCTATCCAGATCAAGAAGACGGCAGTGGCAGTTAATGAATTTATCCGGACGACTGACGAGAGAATAAGGCCTTTGCTGGAAGAAACTGAGCTGACGCTGAAAAGCGTCAGAACCATCACCGATGATATCGGAGCAGTAACCGGCAGCGTCAGGGAAGTGTCCGAGTCTGTCTCCGATGTCGCAGCTAACGTGCGCGCGGTCAGCATGATAATAGGCGATGTCCGCGAACAGGTATCGGCCAGGAGCAGGGGCGTAATGGTCGGGATTCAAACGGCGCTTGGCGTTTTAATGAAGCATCACAAGTAGAGGAGGAACAATTTATGAGCCATCACGATTGCGAAGGGTACAGTTCAGGGTCGGTTTTGCTCGCCTTCGTCCTGGGCGGCATGGTTGGGGCAGGGGTGGCGCTCCTTCTGGCTCCTCAGTCGGGCACCGAAACAAGGCGAAAGATCAGAGAGCTGGCTGACGACGTGAAGGAAAGAGCAAACGATTATGCGGGCACCGCCAGGGAAAAGGTGGTTTCGACCGTAGACATGGCCAAGGATTTGTACGAAGAAAAAAAATCTGCAATATCTGCCGCTGTTGATGCCGGCAAGGAAGCGTACGAAAAAGAAGTCGGCAAGGAATAATGCACGAGTTGTCGATAGCGCAGAGTTTGCTGGAAGTAGCTTTGGAGAATTGCAGCAGCAAGGGGTTTAGCAGGATAGGGAGCATAAAGGTAGTGATCGGCAGGGCATCCGGGGTTATGTCGGATGCCTTGATTTTTGGCTTCAATGCTTTAAAGGATGGCACGGTCGCCTCTGAGGCAGCCCTCGAAGTGGAGGAAGTCCCGGTAAGCGGACACTGCAACGACTGCGGAGCGGATTTCACTACTGAGGAGAGCTATGTCCTGAGCTGCCCTCACTGCGGCGGTCTTTCCTACACGATTGGTACTGGTCGCGAGTTGATGATTACCGAAATGGAGGTTTTTTGAATGAAGCTGAAGCTGGCCGACAAGATCCTGACCGCCAACGAGCGGATCGCCGAAGGCAACAGGAGGTCCTTCGACGAAAAAGGCATCTTTGTGATAAATCTGATTAGCTCGCCGGGTGCAGGCAAGACTACGCTGCTTGAAACCACGATCAAGACCCTCGGCGGCGACGTCAGGCTTGGAGTAATTGAAGGTGACATAATGGGCACCGACGATGCAGAACGCATAGACCGTCTCGGAGTGCCTGTTGTCCAGATAAATACGGGCGGCGCCTGCCATCTTGATGCAGGCATGATCTCGGATGTCCTCGGCGAATTGCCGCTTGATGACATCAGGCTGCTGTTTATCGAGAATGTCGGCAACCTCGTCTGCCCTGCGGAATTCAAGCTGGGCGAGGATGTCAAGGTCGCCATCCTGAGTCTTACTGAAGGGCATGACAAGCCTCTGAAGTATCCGATAATCTTTCAGGAATCGAGGGCGCTTCTTATCAGCAAGATCGACCTGAAACCGGTGCTTGACGTCGATGTCGAAAAGATAAAGCGCGATGCCCGCTCTCTCAATCCCTCCATCGAAATATTCGAGATATCGAGCAAGACAGGCGAGGGCATGGGGCAGTGGGTGCAGTGGATCAAGACGCTGATTTCATGAGGCTTGCCCTTGCGGAGGCTGAGGCCGCCTATCGCGAGGAGGAAGTGCCTGTCGGAGCAGTGCTGGTTGTAAGCGGTGAAGTTGTCTCCTCGACCCGCAATAACAGGGAAGCATCCTTCGACCCTACCGGACATGCAGAAATCATGGCAATCAGGGAGGCCGCCATCAAGCTTAAGAGGTGGAGGCTTTCGGACGCCACGCTCTATGTGACAAAGGAGCCATGCCCGATGTGCGCGGGAGCAATGGTGAACGCCCGCCTGGGCAGGCTTGTGTATGGATGCGGCGATGTCAAGGGCGGGGCGGTTGCGAACCTGTATCATCTGCTTTCGGACGACAGACTGAATCATCAGGTCGAAGTCGTGTCGGGTGTATTGGAAGAAGAATGCGCCCGGCTGCTGAAGAAATTCTTTGCCTCCCGCAGGAATACTTAAAACTCCCAAGCTCTGATGCTGTATAATATTAATCTGGCTGCAAGACCCCGTGGAGAGGTGGCTGAGCGGTTGAAAGCGGCGGTCTCGAAAACCGTTGTAGTCGTAAGGCTACCGGGGGTTCGAATCCCCCCCTCTCCGTAGTTAAATGGTTGATATTGTTAGAAAAGCACCCCTAAAAACTCGTTCACTGTTCGCTTATTTGCCACTACCACCAGTTGCCCTTATGCTTAGTGTCTGCCTCCATGCTCCATGTGCCCGCCTCCATGTTCTCTGTGCCCTTCGAATCGCTCGCCCCTTCCATGTCCTCCTTCTCTGTCATGAAATTCCCATCCGCCTCTAAAAAAGAAATAATTATTATTGGGGTAATAATAATCGTCATAATCGTAATAGGGGCAGTCATAATAATAAGAATATCCATAATAATATGAGCAGTCATTGTAATAGCCTGGTCCGGTATATGCGACACATCCGCTTACAGTCACCAATATAATCAGGAGAAAGATCCGGTATAGACACTTATTCATGTCGTCCTCAGTTCTCTCACTTAAGGCCTACTTTCATTGACCTGCCGCGTTCAATCATCCTGTCGCCTTCGCTTTGCATCATATTACCTCTTTCGATCATCATGTCGCCCTGTCTATTAATCAGAGCTTCATCCATAATCATAGCATCTCCATTTGACAAAGTTCCGTTGTCTCCACTCGCCTTTGCCCTTTGAACAAGTTCCTCCCCTCTGCGCTGCATGATCTGTCCGCGCTCTATCATCAGTTGTCCCTCTTTTATTGCCCGGTCCTTATCCATTGGGTGACGATCAAGCATTGCCTGTTCTTGCCCTGTAGAAACCCGGCCTTCCTTGAGTTTCAACCCTGCCTTTGACAATAAAGCGCCCCGTTCTTTCATGAGATTGCCTTTGTCGATCAATAATTGCGCTTCTTTTGTTTTCATATCATTATCGAAAGGACGGCCTTCACTTATTGCAGCCCCTTCCTCTGAAAACAACTCTCCTTCTCTGATCTGGAGATCGCCCTCCTTCACCCTCAAATGTCCGTCTTGCATCATGAATTTGCCCTTTTCAAGCATATCGTTTCCTCGATCCCGCATTGTTCCCTTTTCCGTCATTTCAGCTGCATCCGCGCTAATTGGAATACCGCCTAACGCAATGGTTATTCCGAATAGTAAGGCAAGCCACGACGAGCTCCTTAGCATATTCTGACCTCCTGGAATGAATACCGTTTTAAAATTATTGTTCTTTTATAGATCGCGGGATTGTTCCTCTGCAGGCATGCTTATCAATACCGGAGGCCATAGGCGTGTGTCCTTCAATTGACGGCCTCATGCGACATTAAGCCCATAAGTCTGAAGGATATTGATTGTGTCTGAAAGCATAGCGCGTGCAAGTTCCATCCTTGATAACTTTAAATATCAGGCTATCGTCTGTTTCATCCTGATCGTCGGTCAAATCGCCGGTTTCTGTGACCATGCCCATGAAGACCGAACATGTGGCAAATCCTTCTTTAAAGCAACGCTGACTCATCTGGTCAATGGGTAAGGAGAATCTTCTCATGATAGTGCATACTCCTGTATCATACGATTGTTTGAAATAGGGGCAATCCATCAGGCACCTCCAATAGACCTCATTGCATGACATTCGAATGACTTTAATTTCAATATACTAGGATGACCAGCCATTAAATAGTCGGTTATTGACTGAAAAGTGGGTAGGATATCAGTCATCACATCTGTCGGTGATAGTCCCACAAAACAATAAAATCGTGGTTTTCCAAGCGAAAATAGATATGGGAAGTCAAAAAGGCAATAAAGCGTTAAAATTAATTTCGTCTCAATATTGATTCGGTTTCTTCGATTATAGCCGTAGCTGTCGCTTTATCTTTCAATATAAGATTTTTGCGTGCGTCAACTGTTATTTTTGTAGTACGGTCTGTGATCCATTGCAGATCGATATGGATTCTCAGATCGGACGTTTCGGCAGTGATTTCTACCTCTCTTGACGTCTCCTGAATCGCTTTCTCGTTCATATCCATAGATATCAGGGCTACGCGTGTCGCGGAAGTCACCTGGTCAAGAGGATATCCCGTGGTCTTGTATGCGATATTTGTATAAGTATAGCCTATGCCCCCGCTGGCGCCGGTGAGCAGGACGGCTTCGCAACCAGTCAGCATCATCATACAAGTCAGAATCAGACAAACCTTCTTATTTATGCTGTTGGTAGCAATCATATTAGTTCACTGTCTAAATAGTATTATTAAAGTGCATGTCCGCCAACTAATTCCATCGCAAACTGCGGATATATGTAAGCATACCAGGCCCATATTTTTGTTTGACTTGCATCGACAGCTCATAAGCATTACTCTGCAATAGAAAGAACTCGGCAATGGAAAGAAAGGCTGTGAATATGGTCAAAATGACAACTGCCATGCTTGCATTCAAACTGATCATCTATAGCGTAATCAGTCTTTGTTTCATGGGTGGACTTCTATTTGTTCCCGCAGGCACTTTCGATTGGTGGAGGGCCTGGGTATTGATTGGTGTTATCGCAGTCGGATCGGCACTTACAGTATTCAAACTCTTTCCTAATCACAAGGACTTAATCAGGGAGCGTCTGAAGTCCCCCATACAAAAGGGGCAGCCGATTGCGGACAAAATAATAGTATTTCTTTTGTTGCTGATTTACTATGGCATGTTTGTGTTCATTTCATTTGATGTGTTCAGGCTTCACCTTATAAACAGTCCTAGCCCGGTTGTGTCTTTTGCGGGTCTGATTTTACTTGCTACGGGATGGAAAATAGCTTATCTCGCGCTAAGGGAAAACGCCTTTGCAGCGCTCGCGGTAAGGATTCAAAAGGAAAGAAGGCAAATAGTTATTGATTCCGGCGTCTATGGTGTTGTGCGTCATCCAATGTATGCAGGCGCCATTCTCTTTTTCCTGGGAATACCGCTATGGCTTGAGTCTTATGCTGCTGCCATCCTTGCAGTATCTTTAATCTTTCTGCTGATGTTGCGTATCACTATAGAGGAGAAATACCTCCGAAGGGAATTGACAGGTTATGATGCTTATACTAATAAAGTCCGATACCGGTTAATCCCTTACATTTGGTAAGCTGGCCATATTTAAGGATTAAGCTAACTCTGGATACTCTGAACCTCTAGTGCTTGTATAGCCGATCAGAAAATTACTTGATAAACTAGTTGTATTGGCCTGTAGATATCTTTTGGTATCGGAAATGGTGTCTTGTAAAATTAAAGTAAAAGCAAAAATAATGTCGGTCTAAAACCAGAAAAGGAGACAAGATCATGCCAACAAACACCATCCGGCTTCACCGCGTATTTCGCTCTACGCCCGATGTAATCTATCGTGCCTTTTTGGATGTTGACGCCCTGATTAAGTGGCTGCCTCCAAATGGATTCACGGGCACGGTGCACCATTTGGATCCTAAGATTGGTGGTACATACAGAATGTCGTTCACGAATTTCAGTTCGGGACATAGCCATTCCTTCGGAGGAAAGTATCTTGAATTGGTGCCCAATGAACTTATTCGACACACTGACAAATTCGATGCCCCGAACTTGCCGGGCGAAATGCAGGTGACAATATCTTTGAGGAAGGTATCAGTCGGTACAGAGGTGCATATCGTGCAAGAAGGAGTGCCTGATGTCATACCTCCTGAGGCTTGTTATCTAGGTTGGCAGGAGTCGCTTACTCTTCTGGCAAATCTTGTCGAAGCAAGAATCCCAGATTAGCACGTCACCCTCGTTCAAGCAAGTCGTGGACAATAACTGTAACTTTGAGGTTATAATGGCCAAAAAAGTGGAATCAGAAGCGATGCAGTGAGAGCAGTCAGGATGGAAAGAGGCAGACCCATCCTCATGTAGTCATTAAACTTGTAGCCACCCGGCCCCATCACCAGCGTGTTGGAGGGATGGCCGATCGGAGTTATAAAGGCAGAGACACTGCCGTATGCAACTGCCATCAGGAGCGGATCGAGCGACATGCCGAGACCCGCGGCAATACCCTGAGCGACCGGTGCCATAAGGACTGCGGCCGCTACGTGGTGGATGAAATTTGCCAGCAGCATCGTTACCACGTAAATCATTGAAACCGCCCCCACGTCTGGCAGATGATGGGCGAGGGTCAACAAGGGCAGAGCGAGCAGTTCGCTGACGCCGCTGGTTTGCAGGGCTCCCGCCACAGAGATCATCGATGCAATAAACACCAGAACCGGCCACTCAATACTAGAGTAAATCTCCTCGGGAGGCACCAGCCCAAAGAGTACCATTGCGAGGGCCCCACTGACTAAGCAGACTGCCACACTGAACAGATTGAGCGTGGCGGCTGCGAGCGAAACGGCGAACACGGCTATCGCTAGCAGGACGCGGCGAGTTTGGCCCAGGCGAATCTCTCGATCTGCAAGGGGCAGCAGACCGAGATCTGAAAAGGCCTGCTGCAATGCCTCCGGCTGACCCTGTGCGAGCAGCACGTCGCCTGCCTTGAAGCCGATATCGCGTAGCCGCACATGGATTGCGCCGCCCTGACGCGAGACGGCAAGGATATTGACAGCATATCGGTCGCGCAGACGCAGTCTCGATGCGGTGTGTCCAACGATCCTGGCACCGGGGACAACGACTGCTTCGACCATTTGTACTGCATCGCCTGGTGCCTTTTTTTCGCTGTTTTGTTGATTTTTATCCTGCTCTTTTTCTTCCTGTTGTTTCTGGGCTTCGAGCTCTAGGCCCACTTTCGATATGGCGTCCTGCAAGCTTTCAGGGTCGCCCCGTACGATGAGTAGATCGTTGGGTCTGAGTATCTGAAAACCCGAGGGCGCAACCTGTCGCCATCCGTCGCGCAATAGCGAAAGAACGCTTACGGTGCCTTCGGAGGCTTCTTCGAGGTCGCCGATAGTCTGGCCGACGGCTTTGGATTTGTCGGGCACGCGCACTTCGGTCATGTATTCATCGATTTTGAATAGTTCGCCATGTTCTCTATTGCGGCTTCGCTTCGGCAGCAGCCGCCATCCGACCGCGGAAACGAAGACCAGACCTACAATCGCAATGCCGATGCCGACAGGTGTGTATGAGAACATTCCAAAACCGCCACTCGCAACGCGGGCGCGATAGGCTGAAATTACGAGATTAACTGACGATCCTATCAGCGTTGTCATGCCGCCCAACAGCGTCGCATACGCGAGCGGCATCAGGATTGGTCCCACCGAAGCATTCTGCCTGCGCGCAAGCTTAATGGATACGGGCATGAACAGCGCCAGGGTGCCCACATCGTTGATGAAGGCAGAAAGGAAACTCACGAATGTCCCCATGAGCGCTATCTTTGGCGATTCACCCAGTCTGCCGCCGATCAGCGCCAGTCTCTCCGCCAGCGCTTCCACCATGCCTGAATTGCGCAAACCACGACTCATCACGAGCACGGCAGCGACGCTTATCACAGCACCATCAGCAAATCCTGAGAATATCTCCTCAGGCTTGACTACCCCTGCCAGCCCGAGTGTCAGCAGAGCGCACACGGCGACCAAATCGTAGCGCATCCATCCGGTGATGAACAAAAGCAGGGCTGCGGCAAGCGTGGTGAATACAATGATTTGGGCGACGTTAAGGTGCATAATGCATTGTCTCTCGGCTTTCCGTCAAATCAACATGCATGACCCCGATAATGAAGAACTTAATCCAATACATTTCTATTCTCTCTTATTGGCACATTTAGCTTCTGTATTGTCAGTTTATCAGAGTCACAGGAGCAGTCAAGAACCTGAGGGTTGAGATAGGGTAGTCATCAAACTGGCGAAAAAGCTGGACTACTTGAACAAAATTGCAAGCAGACGGTCGACTATTTTCTATAGGTCTAAATCTTACAAAGAAAAGAGAATTTGTCTGATATTTATCGTTGTTGAATACATTGTAAAATAATATGCACCAGACAGAAGTTGAATAGTCCCTTGTTCAAAACAACTAACCGATATCTGAGGGGATCTGTGCATGAAATATGCCGAAGAATATAGGATGTGGCTAAAGGGACTTAGGCTTGCCGATATGCTGCAAAAAATTGCCGATGGTCTTACATATTCTTCTTATGATGTCTGGAGCGGTTTTAGAGAAACGATCTTTTATTTTCCAGGACATCTTGCCGAAGCTTTCATGACAACAAATGTGAAAGAAAAAATAGCTTCCTTCTGTAGAGCGCTAAATAGTTTAGAGGAAATAATCAAGAGGCTTGAGATGTCAGATAGGGAGAAATGTGTTAAGAAAAAGCACTTCCGGAAACTAAAGAGAAACATTGCCAAATTCGGCAGAGAAATCGGTGTGTACTTGATGTACCAGCAAAGAGTTTGTCGTAGGCAATATCTGTAGGTCAGGTTCATATAAGAGGTTGCAATTTATCCTGCCGCCACAAACTTTTATCAAAAAGAGTGAGGAACTGTATCTTCGGAGCAATATTAAACTACAGCCAGTGCCGGAACATGTGAGCTATTAATTCCCTTATCCTCGGATACAATGGTCTTTGTTTCCATTTTTCAAGTTTCACCTGATCCGAGTTGCTAATGTCCTTGTCGAACATTTTTTCCATCTCTGAAGCAAATTCAGTGCTAAGAATGACTGCATTTATTTCGTCATTCATCAAAAAACTCCAGAAGTCCATATTGCTGGATCCCACTGTAGACCATACGCCGTCGATTACGCCGGTCTTGGCGTGCAGCGTGGCGTTCTGTCTTTCGTATAACTTGACGCCGGACTCAAGAAGGTCGGAATAATAATAGTGCCCGGCATATAATGCCAATGAAGAAGTAGAAATCCTGGGCAGAATAATCTTGACATCCACTCCCCTTTTCGCAGCACCCTTGAGAGCACTTATCGTCTGCTCGTCGGGAACAAAATAAGCGTTTGTCAGATGAACGGAATTGTTGGCAAAGATAATCGCCGAAACGTACGAAATAAATGTAAGCCTGTTTTCTTTGCCCGGAGTATTGGCAATGACAAGGACAAGGTCTTTTCCCTCGTTTTTCAGGGGAGGGAAATATCCTGAATGTGGAAGTTCGGGTCCTTTCTGTTGCTTCCAGGTTTCAAGAAAAATGGCCTGATAATTAGCGACAGCGGGACCTTCAATCTTTATGTCCGTGTCACGCCATTCCAGCTGGTTTCTTTCTCTACCGGACAGTTCGCTGCTAACATATACGCCGCTGATATTGACTCCTCCCGTTATCACTAGGCTGCCGTCGATGATCAGGACTTTTCTATGGTCTCTGTGGATTGTTCTGGAAACCCGTAGCAGATTGACGGGATTGTACTCGACCACATGAATTCCGCCTTTGCGCATCCGCTCAAAAAAAGATGGCGAAGTATGCAACGAACCGACACTGTCATAGATCATGTTGACTTGAACACCTGAGGCCTGTTTTTCCAGCAGTAAATCAGCCAGGCGTTTTCCTTCATCGTCATCGGAAAAAATAAAAGTTTCCAGGTTTATATTATTTTTTGCGCTCTTTATCGCCTCAAACATTGCGCTGTATGTTGCAGGGCCATCAATCAGAAGAGTCACTCTGTTGCCGCTTTTAAGCGTTACCCCGCTTGCAGACTCCAGTACATCAATTTGGCGCTTGAGAACGTCAGTGAGTCCTGCTTCAGCTTTCAATCTACGTATAATGTCTTCACTCTGCTTCGGGGACAGCAGTCTTTTGGCAGACGCTATTTGAAGGGTCTCGTTGCTGGGCGTTTCATCTATAACCTTAGATACCTCTGGAAGGGTTGCGCATCCATCGCAAAGGCATACGCAGGCAAGAATAAAGAAGCCATGCACAAATCTTTGCTTTTTAAAGCCCGGCGTCATCTTGTTCTGAATCATGCCAGCCGTGATACTCCCAGCCTATAAAGTCAGTTCTTAATAACATATCTGTCCGTCATACGCATCTTCAGTTTATTCATTTGCTGCAATTCGTCAAGCTGAAGGATAATTTTGTTTTTGGCCTTTCTAACCTTCTGATCTAGCGCTTTGTTGCCATGGTTACCACTGCTAAGTCTACGATACAGTCAGAATCAACTTGAATCGTTAAATATCATCGAGCTTTTCGTTTAGTGAACATCATAAGTAGTCATGTTTTAGCGGTTATTAACTTCAAGCATTTCAGATTATCCCTGCAGTGACTTATCTAATGCGATTAGTATTACTCTCACCTTCTGAGCGATACCGTTTGTAGGACAAATATCATTATATTATCGGTAATAATCTGACATAAAAATAAGACTAACAACTACTTGAAACAACAATACGTTATCAATATACTGAATACGGTTTGAGAGCCTCTTCACGATTGAGAATACATGAGGCACGAAGGAAAGGTATTTACCCGAGATCATATATTCAGGAGACATGTTCAAGATTGTCGTATCATTAACATTTGCCAGGAGGAACAATTAATGGAAAGATCAGCGTTAAGAACTTCTCTTTGTATTATCTGCCTGACGATTATTATTGCAATACCTGCAAGTCTGAAGGCTGACGAAAAGAACAGCGAGCATCATGCCGACCGTAAGGCAATCGCCAAAGAGCTAAAAAATACATTGGGGATGCCAATTTTAAAAGGCGACACGTGGCAGATGATGTCACAGGAATCCAAGATAGCTTTCATCTGGGGATTCGGTCACGTTGTGGCAATTGAACAACATCTGATGGATAAATACCCCGAGTTGAGGAGAGAAGATTTCGTAGCGAAAGTGATCGAAGGTATGGCAGGCATTCCAATGAATGATGTCATTTCTCGTATAGATAGTTATTACGCTGCAAATCAGGATGAAATTGAAACTCCCGTTGTTAGTGTCATCTGGCAGACGATGATCAAGCCTAATATAAAGACGGGCATTAATGGTCGTCCGTTGAATTAGAAGTCCCTAATGAAATTACTTAGGAGGATTATGATATGAAACGCGTAGCTATCATTTTTATTCTTTTTGCTCTTATTTTTACGTTAGGGTGTGCTGGAATGAACAGACAACAGCAAATGACACTTAGTGGGGCGGCCATTGGTGCAGTCGGTGGAGGAGCAGTCGGGGCATTTTCAGGAGGTAGTCCCGCAGTAGGGGCCGTTGTTGGTGCTGGCATAGGTGGGGTTACGGGATACATTCTCGGAGAACAAGGCGAGCACCACAGAAGGCGATAGCAGAAGAAATATGAGAAAAAACTTAGTTCGATTCTCAGCCATTATCCTGCTGATCACATGTTCAGGCTGTTTTTGGGAGGTGGATCACGACAGAAGAGGGTTCGATGATCGAGATCGCGGTGGTCATGAAAGACATGAAGAACGTGGTGAACGCGGGGGGCATGAAGAGCATCGTTAATGTATGACGAATTGCGATGGATGTCAGAGTCCGATACATCGTTATCATCTGGTGATGATTTCTTTGTTGCATGAATCGTATGACATGTATCGCGATCTGACAAAACAAAAGCAAGGGAGGTAACTATGCTCTGGACGATTTTTGTCATCCTCATGATACTCTGGTTGCTAGGGGTAGTAAGCGGTTACACTATTGGCGGCTTCATTCATGTCCTACTGGTCATCGCAATCGTTACGGTGCTGATCAGGATAATACAGGGACGAAATCCATTGTAGTTGCTTTTCGATATTCATTGGCTCAAGCTGCATTTGTTAACTTGCTGGCTAACGACCCGAACATCAAAGAAAGGACGGATAAAATGAGAAAGATCTTTTTATTGGCAGTATCGATAGTTTTTGGCTTAATGTTGTTTTCAGGTTGCGCCAGTATGACAGGTGAAACCGCAGGTCAAAATGTTGACGATGCAACGATTCATACTCAGGCGACTGCCACCATAGTTAAAGATTCGGATGCTCATTATTTCAAGATTGATGTGGCAGTGACAAAAGGAGATGTTGTCCTTACCGGTTTTGTTAACAGTCGGGAAACAGAGGACCGGCTTGTTGCAAAGATCAGGGAAATCAAGGGTGTGAAATCTGTGAAGAGCCTACTGAAAATAGAAGAAAGAAAGTAGAGACTGACACATGTAAGACACAAATTGCATGAACTAAATACGATTAATGTTCATATTCCGAGGTGACTATGAAAAGACAGCTAGGCCTGTTATTTATCGTTATTCTATTGATCAATCCTCTTCCTTCGTTTGCTGCCACGCCGCTCGATACAGTCAGGAAAGAAATTAATAAAGTGCTTGACGTGTTGCGGGATAATTCTCTAAAGGGCGAATCGGGCAAAAAGATAAAGAAGTCAAAAATTAGAACTATAGCAAACGAAATATTCGATTATGGCGAGCTTTCAAGGAGGACTCTTGAGTTAAATTGGAAAAAACTGGATGCAGGACAACAAAAAGAATTTATCGCCCTATATGCAAAGCTACTCGAAAACACTTACGCGGATAAAATATTGTCATATTCGAATGAAAAGGTTATCTACGGCAAGGAACGTCAGATGTCCGGAAGCACAGTTGAAGTCCAAACAACCATAGAGACGGCAGAGCACAAAACGATACCCATTAACTACAGAGTGATACTGAAAGGTGGAGAGTGGAAAATTTATGACGTTGTTATAGAAAATGTGAGTTTGATTAATAACTATCGCGCACAGTTCAGGGAGATCCTGGCAAGTAAGCCGCCCTCAGCATTGCTCGAAACTCTAAGGGAAAAGGTTGGGGGAAAGGACTAGCATATAGGCAAGCCTGACCTCTATGTATGCGTTTAAATGGAGTCCGTTTGCTCAGTCTTACGCCTATTTAGGAAAAATCTATTTAGGCAGTGATGCAGGACACTACGGCACAGGATATATATGTGCAATAATTTTATATGTCCAGGAAAAAGCATGGATTGGCCGGAGAGCGTCTATCGACTATCAGTCCCAGTCCCAATCGCAGCGAGATGGCATGCTTGAACAGCCCATATGTCCCAAAGGTCGGAGCGGTGCCGAAGTGTAGGAGGCGAAATCTGACCAAGGCGTTGGGCGCCTTTGAAAATTTCATTGCCCAGGAAGATATTCCCAATATGCAAAAGCATTGATCGGAAATGATCAGCTCGGATGGGCTCTCTAAAGGCGAACCTCCGGAATCAGCCATTTTTTATGCTCAAGGGATTTCAAGGATAATCAGGCAGTTGGTTTCTGCCGGAAGTGTTCGCTATATCACAATTCCCTTTTTTCGATGTTTGCTTAGTTGTTATAATAGCAAAATGTCTTAAATATATAAGGGGAGGATTATGAAGACGAAACAGCTAAACTTAGCGGGGAGTTTAGTTAGGCGAATTGCCTGTGCGGCAATTGTTGGGACGCTGGGATTGATGGGCTGTCAAGGTACAGCCCCTACTATGGGAGGCGGCGGAACTGTCGCATCAGGTTCGGCAGGAGGTTCAACAGCTGCCGGTGCCAGCAGCCAGCTTGAAAGATGCAGTGAATCGTTAGGTACGGTAGCCGTAGTGGAGGACCAATCAGCGCCATGGTACGGGTATCTGTCGAGTCATTATAGATTGGGATCAACTATACCAGTGCTGCGTATGATGATTCAGCAATCCAACTGTTTTGTGGTGGTTGAGCGTGGACGGGCTATGAACAATCTGATGCAGGAGCGCGCCCTGGAAAGCAGCGGCGAGATGCGCAAGGGCAGCAAATTCGGGAAGGGCCAACTGGTGGCGGCAGATTATACTATGAGCCCCAGCATTACATTTAGCCAGAAAGGCACGGGAGGGGCTGGTGCGGCCGTAGGCGGTTTATTTGGTCATGTAGCCGGTGCCGTAGCAGGGGGATTGAAGTCCAATGAAGCCTCTACTACGTTGCTGATGATAGATAACAGGTCGGGAGTTCAGCTGGCTGCTTCCGAAGGGAGCGCAAAGAATTTTGATTTTAACCTGTTCGGTGGAATGTTCGGTGGTGGAGCAGGCGGTGCTGCCGGAGGTTACACGAATACACCGGAGGGGAAAATTCTGACTGCAGCTTTCATGGATTCCTATAATAAGCTGGTGGTAGCAGTCAGAAACTATAAGGCACAAACCGTTAGAGGCGGGCTGGGAACCGGCGGAAGACTTGGAGTGCAGGGGGGGCAGACAGCGGCCTCCAATGAGCTGAATGGATCGAATGCCGGGGGAGAAAGGACCGTCACGATTAAATCGAAATACAAGTCGATAAATGTGAGATCGGAACCTGATCAGCGTAAACCTATCGTGGGAACGCTTCCCGGCGGCGCTACCGTGCAGAAACTATCTGCCAACAAGGGGTGGGTAAAGGTCAGATTCGAGGAAGAAGACGGATCGCAAGTGGACGGGTGGATCATCAAGACAGTAATTGAATAAAATGATGTTTTAAGCTATTTGTGAAAGGGACAACCTGATTTGGTGGATTTGGGTTGTCCCTTTAATATTGTGCTATACTTAGCTAAGCGTCCCTCAGGTATGCCGTGGATTTTTTATCCGGTAGAGACGTCATTTGGATTAGCGATGCATCTACATTCGTGAGAGGTGGGCGATTATATAAATGATCGTCTTTTGCTCGCGATATATTGAGCTGAAATCCTTATGGCCCGTGTATTTGATACATGCTGTCCTGAGACGAAGACCTCGTTCGCAACGATCGTTTCCGTTGCTGTCGCCTATTTCGTCACTGCAGAGATGACGCTGTTTCTGACAGCAGAGAATACCGGTGTTATACATGTGTGGCCTTCGTCCGGCATAGCCCTCGCTGCCGCGCTTGTTCTCGGTTTTCGCGTATGGCCCGGCATTTTTGCCGGCGCCTTCCTTGCAAATATCATAACCCTCTGGAGTGCGCCGTTTCCTCCCGCTGCCTCAGTCATCTCATCCCTGACTGCAGCTTTAGGGAATACCCTGGAGCCTCTTGCCGGGGCCTATTGCATGAAACGCATTTCTCAGAATATTCTGCCGTTCAACAGCATCAGAGACCTTTCCATTTTCATATTGATGGGCGGGCTTGCCGGCCCCGCGATAAGCGCAGCCATCGGTATTGCGGCATTTTGCCTGCTGAGGTCGAATTGGGCGGATGCAGAGCTGCTTTGGTTCACCTGGTGGCTCGGTCATGCAATCAGCATACTTATTATTACGCCTGTCGTGCTGATTTTGCATAAGCTGGGATGGAGGGCCGTTAGCCGTCTCAGGCTTCTAGAAGTCATTTTTGTCGGCCTGCTGCTGTGTGTCGGAATAAGCACTGTTTTCTGGCAGTTCTATCCCCTGGGATATCTGATCATACCGCTGCTCCTCTGGGCAGCGCTGTTCCTGCGGCGTTTCGAGGCTGCCTCTGCGATCCTGTTCATATCTGCAATGGTTTTGTTGATGAACGCTCATCCGATAGCGGGATGGCCCCTGCCAAAGTCAATCGTTTTTTTGCAGGCATATATCGGCGTTACAGCTATTACAGCCCTCTTTCTGCTGGTCAATATTCATTCGGAGACAACGCTGCGCGACATGCAGCGGCAGCTCAACGATGTCATTGAGTTCCTGCCTGATGCAACGTTTGTTATAGACAAGGACGGCAAGGTCATCTTATGGAACCGGGCAATGGAGCTTCTGACGGGGATCGGCAAAAAGGACATGCTCGGCAAGGGCGATTATGCCTATTCGGTGCCGATATTCGGCGAGCCCAGACCGATATTGATAGACCTGGTGTCGATGTCCGATAATGCCCCGCAATGGGCATCGTACGACGCAATCGACCGGCACGGCTCCGCGCTTATGGCCGAGCGCTACAATCCGCTGCTTCAGTGCTACCTTTCCGGCGCTGCGTCAGTCCTTATAAATGCAGACGGCAAGCCATACGGCGCCATAGAATCCATACGTGATATTTCCGACCGCAAGGTCGCCGAAAAAAAGCTGCACGATTATCAGGAGCATCTAGAAGATCTTGTGAAAGAGCGTACAGCGTCGCTTGAGGAGGCAAACAGGCGTCTCACACTCGAAATAGAAGGGCGCACCCGAATCGAAAAGGCGCTCAGCCGGAGCGAAGAAAAATACCGTGATCTTGTGGAGAGCGCCAACAGTGTAATAATGCGCTGGAAGCCCGACGGCACAATCACTTTTTTTAATGTCTTTGCGCGGTCATTTTTCGGCTATGCCGAAAAAGAAATCATCGGCAGAAACATCATAGGTTCTATCGTGCCTGAACGTGAAACCATGGGCCGCGACCTTACTTCGCTTGCTGCGGACATCGTTTCGAGGCCCGAGGCATATGCCCTGAATGAAAATGAAAATGTCAGAATAAACGGCGAGAGGGTCTGGCTTTCGTGGACAAACAGGCCGATCGTCGACGAGCACGGTAATGTTGTGGAGATATTGTCGGTGGGCAACGACATAACGCCCCGCAAACATTCAGAAGAAGAATTGCGGAAAACGCTGATCGAACTTGAGCGGGCCAAGGAACGGGCTGAGGCGGCGGACCAGTTGAAATCCGCCTTTCTGGCTACCATGTCGCATGAACTCAGGACGCCGCTTAACTCCATAATCGGTTTCACGGGAATTATATTGCAGGGTTTGGTGGGCCCCTTGAACGATGAGCAGAAGAAGCAGATGGGTATGGTCAAGAACAGCGCGCATCACCTGCTGACGCTTATCAATGATGTGCTTGACATTTCCAAGATCGAGGCCGGACAACTGACAGTCGTGCCTGAGCCTTTTGATCTGCGTGAATCTCTGAACAGGATTGTAAAAACGGTACAACCCCTGGTTGAGGCTAAAGGGCTTTCCCTCGGTCTTAGCGTGGGCCCTGATGTAGGCATGATCAGAAGCGACCAGAGGAGGGTCGAGCAGATTATGCTTAACCTGATCGGAAACGCGATCAAGTTTACGGAGCGTGGCCGGGTCGACATCAGCGGAGATGTCAACGGCAAGGCTGTCCGGATTGCAGTGAGCGACAGCGGTATAGGCATAAAGGCCGACGATATGGATGCCCTCTTCAAGCCGTTCCGGCAGCTTGAGCACGGACTGACAAGGAGATACGAGGGCACAGGGCTTGGGCTTTCCATTTGCAAAAAGCTTGTGGAGCTTCTGGGAGGTGAAATCTCAGTGAGCAGCGCGGTCGGCAAAGGAAGCACTTTTTCTTTTACGCTTCCTATTTAAGAGGAGGGGCGATGAAAAAGGTTCTTATAATCGAGGACAACGATCAGAACATGTATCTCATGACGTTCATACTCGAAAAATACGGGTATGAAGTCATAGCTGCCCGGGAAGGCGTGGAGGGGATCGCGGCTGCGCAGCTGACCGGGCCGGACCTGATCCTGCTGGACATTCAACTGCCGGTCATGGACGGCTATGCCGTGGCCAAACAGTTAAGGTTAAATCCTTCACTTGTAAAAACGCCGATCATAGCCGTTACATCGTACGCAATGCCGGGGGACCGCGAAAAGGCCCTGGAAGCCGGTTGCGACGGATACATCGAGAAGCCCATCAACCCCGACACTTTTATTTCCCAGGTCGAATCTTTCCCTGCCCGGGACATGCACGGAAAGGTGCAATCATGACGCGCATTATTGTGGTGGATGACAATGAGGAGAGCCGGTATCTGCTGGAAAGGCTATTCAAGGGGCACAACTACGAGGTAATATGCGCGAGCAACGGTGCCGAGGCGCTCGAAAAAGCCCGGCAGTTTACCCCGGACATTATTGTCAGCGATATTCTCATGCCGGTTATGGACGGTTATGCGCTGTGTAGGCAGTGGAAGGCCGACAGCGTTCTGGGCCAAAAGCCATTCATATTCTATACGGCCACATATACAGATCCCAAGGATGAATCCTTCGCTCTCAGTCTCGGCGCAGAGAGATTCGTGGTCAAGCCTGTTGAGCCGGAGATGCTTGAAGGTATTGTGAGCGAGGTTCTGGCCCGGCAGACTGACGGGCCTTTGGGGGCAGCCAGGATTGCGATGGAACCCCAGGAGTGGTTTTTGAAAGACCACAACGAAGTCCTGTTCAGAAAGCTTGAGAAGAAGATGTCGGACCTTGAGCAGCTCAATCAGTCCATGGCTGCCGAAATCAGCGAGCGCAAGAGGGCTGAAGAGGCACTGAAGGAGCAGCAGATGTTTTCTGCCAGCCTCATTTTCAATTCGGCTACGGCGACCTTTGTCCTGGACAAGGACCACAGGATCATGCTGTGGAACAAGGCATGCGAGGAGCTTACCGGATGTAAGGCTTCAGATATGATAGGCACTGATGATCAGTGGAAACCGTTCAGCAGCGGCATACTGCCCACTGCAGCGGATGAAATCATAGATAACCCCGATATAGAAAGCTTTCTTAAGCTTCGAAAAAGCTACTGGAAATCTGCCCTGAACCCTAAAGCTATCAGAGCGGACGGCTGGTTCAGAAGCCTCGGAGGCAAGGACAGATATATCGTTCTCGAAGCCGCCCCGATCTTTGACAGCAAAGGCGACCTGGTTGCTGCGATTCAAACGCTTCAGGATATAACTCAGAGCAAGAGGCTTGAGGAGCAACTCCTGCATGCGCAGAAGATGGAGGCGATCGGGCTGCTCGCCGGAGGAGTGGCGCATGACTTCAACAATATCCTTTGCGCCATTGTGGGATACGCCCATATGACACTGCTGAAATTGCCCGAAGACGACCTGATGAGAGTTAACCTGGAACATATTCTCAAGGCATCGGACAGGGCCTCAACTTTGACGCAAAGCCTTCTGTCATGCAGCAGGAAACAGATGATCAATCGCAAGCCGGTGAATATAAGCAGCGTTGTAAAAAAATTCGAGAAGTTCCTGAAAAGATTGATCAGGGAAGACATATCGATAGTCACTTCGCTCGACAATGCCGAACTGATGGTAAACGCCGATGAAGGGCAGATCGAGCAGATCCTTATGAATCTCGTTACCAATGCAAAGGACGCCATGCCGAACGGCGGACGGATAACCATAAAAACTGAAACGATGTACATCGATGAAGGGTTCATAGAATTGCACGGCTATGGGAGGGTGGGCAAATACGCCCTCCTGATGGTTTCAGATACCGGAGAGGGATTTGATTCCAAAATCAGGGACAGGATATTCGAGCCCTTCTTCACGACCAAGGAGCCTGGTAAAGGCACCGGGCTTGGGCTTTCCACGGCGTATGGCATTGTCAAGCAGCATGACGGTTACATCGAGGCATACAGTGAATTGGGGAAAGGCGCGGCATTCAAAATTTACTTCCCGCTTTGCAGGGGCGTTGAAGAAGAGGCGGAAAAGGGCGCTGATGACGTCCCGGTCAAAGGCGGCACCGAGACGATACTGCTGGCTGAAGATGATGCCGAACTGAGAAAAATGACGTCCACAGTGTTGGGCGATTATGGGTATAAGGTCATTGAAGCGATCGACGGGGCTGAGGCGGTAACGCAATATAAAGACAATATAGACGTTGTACAGTTGGTCATACTGGACGGGGTCATGCCGAGGATGAGCGGGAAGGATGCGTATGAGGAGATCAGAAACATTGCACCTTCGGTTAAAACTATCATTACAACCGGCTATTCGGAAGACTTTGTAGGAGGGAAGGGTTTTGACGCATCGCAGGTGAGATTTGTCCTCAAGCCTTTCTCTCCTTCGGCGCTGCTGAGAACGGTCCGCGGCGTGCTTGATTCATGAAAAGTGCGGTGTTATGGCATTAAATGAAATACATTATATAGGCACCGGGACTTTTGCCGTGAGCGCACGGAAGGAGATCACATTTGCCGCTTTGCTCGGCACGTGCGTGGGCGTTGCTCTGGTTGATCGCACTGCTGAGGTAGGCGGGATGATCCATATCCTGCTTCCGACACCTGTGGACAACAGAAATCCCCTCCATCCAGAGAACTACGCCTCGACGGGACTCCCTCTCCTGATAGGACAGCTTCGCAGGATAGGCGCCGGAAAGGAACGGCTGGAGGCGGTCGTGGCAGGCGGGGCCCTGATGGGCAGAATCTCGGAACGTGACCTGGATCTGGACATCGGAGGCCGGATATCCGATATCGTGCTTGATATCCTTGCCCGTGAGGGAATCCCGATCAGGGAATCCGAAACGGGAGGCATGCATGGCATGATTCTCAGTCTCGACCTCGAGACCCTGAAGTGTGAAATAAGTCCTCTGATTGACCCGCCGCATAATGTCATGATCGAGATGGAAAAACCTACTGAGGACGAGATTTCTAATGCGATAGCAGGCGTAAGACCTATCCCCCAGATTGCGCTTAAGATAATGAGGATGACGGCCGATGCGGGTTACAGCCTTCGGGATGTGGCTGATGAAGTGCGTCAGGACCAGATCATTGCCGCAAAAGTGTTGAACCTATGCAACTCAGCGCTGTGCGGCCGCAAGGCCCCCATAGACTCGGTCGACGAGGCGCTTATGGTCCTGGGTGAAAAGACACTGCTTGCCATGATTCTTTCCTCAGCGGTTCACCGTTGCTTCCCTGAATGCGAAAACGGATATTCTACGGTAAAAGGGAGGCTGTATCATCATGCCGTAGGCAATGCCATGGTCGCTGAAAACCTTGCCCGTAAAACGGGACTGAGCAGCCCTTTTGTAGCTTATACGGCAGGGCTTTTGCACGACATTGGAAAGATTGTTCTCGATTATTTCGTGGCAAAAAGATACCCGCTATTTTATCGCAGGACTGTAGATGATATGTTGAGCCTCGAGGATGCAGAGGTCGAGATCCTGGGAGTCGGGCATCCGGCAGTCGGCGCACAACTGGCAAGCCTGTGGTCGATTCCTGAAAACCTTGTGGAGGTTATACGATACCATCACAGACCCGAAAACGCATCGACTGATCCTGTGTTGACCCATATAGTCTGTTTGGCGGATCTCATAACATGCGGCTTCTGGACAAGCCCGGCAGTCGGACGTCAAGGCCAGGACTGCTTTGCGTCCTGTCTCAGCACGCTTGGTCTTAACACGGATGACTTCAAGGCCATCTTGGACAGTACTCCCTGGGATATCATAAACAACATCAGCGGGTCGGATGCATGAAACTGCGAAGGCCGCGGCTAAATCCGTCAGGAAACGGCAACCTTAACGTCGTATTTCCATCTTGAAGGAAATATCATCTTGAAAGTGGTGCCCTTCTTTTCCTCGCTTTCGACCTTTACATCTCCCAGGTGTTCGGTGACGATCTGTTTGACAAGGGGCAGCCCCATCCCGAACCCTTTGCTTTTCGTACTGTAGAAAATGTCGAATATCCGCTCCATATCGCCCGACTTGATACCGGCTCCGGCATCGGTTATCGTAAGCACCATCTTGTCTTCTTCGATCATGGTCGTTATCCGGATTACACCACCGCTGGAAGAAGCATCGACGGCGTTCCTGAGCACATGGAATATGGCTACTCTCAAAAGGCTTTTCTGCATATTTATCCTGATGGGATTTTCCGAAAGATGTACAGCCATCAACACGCCTTTTGCCTCGGCTTCCTTTGCCACCACCGGCATGACATCCCGTACGATATCATTGAGGTTCTCATACGTAAAGTGGGACCTTCTTGTCTTGAGCAGCGATTCGAAGTCGCCGACTACGTTTTGAAGTTTTTCGCATTCGTCTATAACGTCCTTGAGCTCCGAGCTTATCTGCGAATCTTCTTTCTTGATCTTGAGCACCCGCTTGCAGACGATCCCGATTACTGCCGCAGGGTTTCTGACCTTGTCCGCGACCGTCAGGGCCATGAGATTCATCGTTCTTTCGGCAACGACGGCCTCCAGTTCCTGATTGAGCTCAGTCAGGTCCAGGTTGATGTCTTCGATCTCCTTTTTGTCGTGCATGATGCTGACGTAAATATCGTACATGCGCATGAAAAAGATACTGATTGAACCTGCTATGAAGAAGCTTATAATATTAATGCTGCCGCTGATCGGCTCGATCTGTTTCCATAAGCCGCCGGCGCCGGCAGCTTTCAGGATGTGCTGGAGTATGTGACCTGCAGAGCGGGATATCGACAATAGAAGCAGGGCTGAGGTGAGCCATATCATGTAATTCCAGAGGATGTTCTGCCTGTTGCTCCTGTAAAGTTTCAGGCTTGACGACAGGCATGCTGCCGACAGCGCGACAAATGCGGCAGCGCCTATAATCGAGACTCCCAGCACTGGCATGAGCGGCAAGACAAGGAATGCTGCTGAGGTCAGGGTTTTTTCTTCGGACATCAGATGCTCGCGCAGGCCTTTATAGAACAGAATCATAGCCGTATCTATGATCAGATAGTCGAAGCTGGCGATGTAATAAAAATAGTCGTCTTCATGCAGAACTATGCTTCTTCTGAAGTAATCCCATCCGCTATCCGCTCCGATGAAATGTGCTTCATCAATCCTGGAAGCCGCTAACTGGCCGGCAAATACCACCATGTCCCAGATAATCAGACAGACTACGGAAAGGAAGATGTAGCGCCAGCCCCTTTCTTTTTCGAGCCTGTTCCTGCGCATGGCCCATGCTACAAGTACGCACGCCAGAAGGAAATAGATGCGAGCAGCTTCATTGATGAAGGTTGCCGGGTAATCGTGGGTAACGAAAGCGGCAGCGTCGACAGGCAAAAGCAGGCTAAGCAGGCAGATGACCGCCGGGATTGCCGCTCCGGCCCGCAAAATGTGACCTGGCGCACCATGCAACGTCTTTTCAAGAGAAAGAAAGCGGGATCGAATTCGGCGCACGTTGTCACCCCCCCATTCGCGTAAGCCTGCTGATTGTTAAGTCATGTAAAAACAGCCCTATATTTTCAATCAGAATCCCTGCCAGGCAACAGCTAAAGTTTCTTCATCATCTGCCGACAATAACGTATCAGGTCGTAATCTGTCCAAAAAAGACCGGTGAAGTGAACCGGCGGACTTGAACAGGAGGAGGGGACGATGCCCATAGGCAGTATATCCAGCAGTGCGCTCAGTGCAATAGCGGCTTACGGTACCGGCCTGAATGTGACAGCCAACAATCTTGCGAACGTGAACTCCAAGGATTTCAGGCCTTCCACACCAATGATGAACGAGGATGGCAATGGCGCAGTCAAGGTAACCATAAGCAAGAGCCAGGATACGGAAGTCGATATAGCCAAGGAAATGGTGGATATGATGATAGAAGCGTCGGCTATAAAGGCCAACATAAAAACGCTTCAGACCGAAGACCAGGTCATCAAAAACCTTATAGATATAAAAGTATGAACCTGTCGGACAAGACATTTGTATTCTTCAAGCCCGGCAGAGCCGCTTCGGCGAATGCCTCAGGACTGCTGCGCTGTTTCCTGTGCGGCTTGAGGTTGGGCCTTCCGTTTCTTGTCGGTGAAGTGCACATACACCGTGTACTTCGAAAACTTGTCCTTTTGAATGGCGCGCGCTGTAAGGCCGTCGAAGCCGGGCAATGAATAATCGGTGAATATTATGTCGAAACCGCCCTGCTCGATAGCCTTTACAAATTCTTCCGTTGAATGCACCTGGAAAACATCGCAGGCTGCGCCTTCTTCCTCGAGGGCTGAGATAATGGCTTGCGCCTCGACAGGGTCATCTCCAAGGTTAAGGATTCTCTGTGTCGATGTCATCAGGATGGCTCCTTTTGTTTATGAAACGCCTTGGCCGGGCGAGTTTGCTGTCAACAGGACAGCGGTCTTATATAATATACCTTATTTTGAACTTTTTTTACTCCCGACCGCTTATTTTCGGGAGTTGAAGCTATAACAAATATTTATAAAGCAATTATCAATTATTTCTTGAAGGAACTGAACGCTTGGCTATAAAATGTTTTTAATTTTCATAAGGATGCATTAAAGGAGGGAGAATATGGCAGTTGGATTAGCAGAACAATTGGAAACACTTCTTAGGCAGGCCCAGGGATCTGTGCCGGGGTTGGAGGCGAGCGCACTGGTGTCGATGGACGGTCTGATAATTGTCAGTTCTCTGCCGCCGGACATAGAGGAAGACCGTGTCGCGGCAATGACGGCAGCGATGCTTGGTCTGGGAGAGAGAACGGCTGACGAACTGAGCCGGGGCATGCTTGATCAGATCTATATCAAAGGCCCGAACGGTTATGTATTGATTATGGCTGCCGGCGACAATGCCGTGCTCACAGCCATCGCCGGACCCGAGGCTAAGTTGGGCCTGCTGCTCGTTTATCTTAGGAAAGTCGTCAGTCAGATTGAGGCACTGCTGCTTTAGCAGCAGCCTTTTTGTGCCTGGGAAGCGCCTTCTCTTGCTGATCCGGGCATGTCTTGTCGCGACTTCGTAGGGTTGCGGTTTGCCGATGGGCGATGGATTAAAGGACCTTGTCGATTCGGCGATAACATAGGAAGTCGTGAAAGCGCTTCGTTAAGCGGAAGGGGGAAAATATGCCGGAAGATGTAGATATTTACAGAAATAATATTCGTGCACTATTGAGGATTATGGCGAGCCTGGGTCATGCCTCTGACACCTTGATCGGAAAGGCCGCCAATGCGCTGATGTATCAGACAGGAAAAGACCTCGGAAAAATAGAGGGGAAAAAGCTGGACAAGAGCGATGATCTTGAAACCGCCCTGAAGATGCTGATGAAGGCAGAAGAGGGTGTTTGGCAGATTGACCCCTGGAAGGATGAGGGCGCCGCCGACTATATCTTCGAGGAGGGCAATGTGAAAAAGGCCCGTCTCGTATTCAGGGAATGCCCTGTGCGCCAGGTATGCATGACTCACGGCGTTGAGCAGGATAAGGTCATATGCCGCATCACGCACGGGCTTTTTGCCGGCATGATGGGCGAAATCCTCGGCAAGAAGGTCGACGTGCATGTAGAACACGCCGGTCCAAATGCCTGCAAGAAGATTATGGAGATGAAATGAGCACTTCTGTCAAGATCGCAACGATCCCGCTAGATTCGTGCTGCGGCTGCCATATGGCCCTCGTCAATCTCGGTACCGACCTGCTTGACATCCTGGCAGACAATGCCCTGGTATATTCTCCTGTTATCATGGACGAGAAAAAGATTCAGCGTTGCACGGTTGCGCTTGTGGAGGGCGGCGTGCGCAATCATGAAAACGTGGAGAAACTGAAGGAATTACGCGAAAAAGCCGACATCCTCATTGCCCTTGGGACATGCGCATCGTTCGGAGGCATATCGGGCATGGGTTCTGCGTTTGCTACGTTTGAGCTGCTGGCCAATGCATACGGCTCCGAGTTTGCCCCCGAAGGCCTGCCGTTGCTTGAGCCGCGCGTTTCGCCGATCGATGCCCATGTCGAGGTCGACTATTATATCCCCGGCTGTCCCCCGCCTCTTGGGATTCTCCGGAATACATTGGTAAGCCTGCTTTCAGGCCAGAAGCCCCAAAGGGTGGACCTGCCGGTGTGCGCTGAATGCAAGAGGACAGTTAAAAAGCACCTCGGTGCGGAAATAAAAAGAATGGCAGACAACATGCCTGATGAGGAGGAATGCCTGCTGTCTCAGGGCTTCGTATGTCTGGGTTCCGTGAGCCGCTGCGGCTGCGGGGCGGTCTGCACGCATGCAGGCGTGCCGTGCAAAGGCTGTCGCGGACCGATCGACCGGGTCTTTGTGGAACCGACGCATGGCATACTCCACGACCTAACGCGCAGGATAAGTCACTTTACGGGTGAAAAGGTGGAGACCGTCGAGTCCCGCCTTAAGGACATCCTCCATACATTCTACAGTTACACCCTGTCGGTGCCGGAGATGCGCGGTAAGGACTCCGAGCATATCCATAAACTAATCCACCGCATTAAGGTATAAGGAGCGGCCAATGTCCAAAATGATAACTATAAATCCGGTTACCCGCATCGAGGGCCATGGAAAGATATCCCTCATCCGGGACGAGCAGGGAAAACTTTCGGATGTCAGGTTTTGCGTGCAGGAATTCAGGGGGTTCGAAAAATTCTGCAAAGGCGCTCTCGCAGAGTCGCTCCCGTCGATGACCTCGCGCATTTGCGGAGTATGCCCGGTACCGCACAGTCTGGCGTCAATCAAGGCGATAGAGGATTGCTTCGGGACCGTGATCACCCCGACTGCTAAGAAGCTGCGCGAATTGCATACAATGGGCCAGTTCATCGAAAGCCATATGCTCTCTATAGCGGTCCTGAGCCTGCCCGACCTTGCCTCCAGGGACAGCAAGCCCGAACAGCGCAACGTTGTCGGCCTGTATCAGGCTAACAAGGAGGCCGTGAAAAAAGCGCTTGAAATACGCTCTTTAGGCACTGCCATATGCAGCATTGTGGGCCGCAGCCCCGTGCATCCTATAGGAGCGCGGATCGGCGGCGTCGTGATGCCGATGTCCTCCGCAGAGGCAAGCAAATTATCGGAGCAGGCCGTCGCAATTAAACCGTCTATTGCATGGTTCAGCCATCTTATGCGAGTGCTTTTCGAGAAGAACGCCGATTATGTCGATGAACTCGGAGATATAAAGACAGCATACCTTGGACTCACTGAAAACGGCACGCTGGCATTTTACGACGGCGATATCAGGGTAATCAGGGAAGATGGAAGCGATCTCGCCAGGTTCAAGTCTGCCTCCTATTTTGATTACGTCGAAGAGAAGATCGAGAACTGGAGTTATATGAAATTCCCGGTTCTGAAGACCGGCGAAAGGTTCCGCGTTGGGCCGCTGGCAAGGGTTAACATAGCCGACCAGATACCGACCCAGATGGCGTCGAATGAACTCGAGTGGTTCAGGGCAAAATGGCCAAGACCTGCGCATAAGACGCTTTGCTATCACTTCGCAAGGTTTATAGAGCTGGTTTATGCCTTTGAGCGCGCCGAAGAACTCCTGAGGGACCCTGACATTACGGGGCAGGATATTTTTGTGAAGCCGGAGATAAAGGCCGGAACCGGCATAGGCGTTGTCGAGGCGCCGAGAGGCACCCTGGTTCACCGCTATGAGCTTGACGATGAAGGTAAGGCGAGCAATGTCGATATCTTCGTCGCCACCCAGCACAACAACTACGGATACAATGACGCCCTGAAAGAGACTGCCATGAAACTGATGGGCGCCGGTGATCCTGATGAGAGCACACAGAACAAGCTCGAAATGATTGTGCGCGCATACGACCCCTGCCTGTCCTGTGCAACGCATGCGATAGGCAATAGCGGCTGGACGTTCGAGTCTGTGGACTTCAACGGCAATGTAACGAAGGAGTGGAGCAGATGAAGAAAGACCTCGCAATAATTCACGACAGGGACCGTTGCGTCAGCTGCAACGAATGCATATTAGTCTGCCCTCAGTCCGGCGAAAACAATCCTCATCCGGTAATTGTGCCGGCAAAGCAAAAAGGCGAGCCCCCTGAGATAAAATGCATCGAGAACTGTATTGAATGCATGACCTGCTGGGATTTCTGCAGGGCCAGGGCAATAACATTCGCCAACTATCATGTCGTAGAACGTCTGGCTGAAGACGAAACCGCGCTCAAGAAGGTCGCTAAGATCATCTGAAACTAAATCTGCAGGCTGTATCAGGTTTCTGATGTGAAACTGCAGACCCCCGAATAGATAAGGCCCGTTGATCCGTCAAGGCTCAGCGGGCTTTGCTCTGAGACAGTATAGCTGCCGATCTGCGCAAATTGCTGTCCGTTTTCGTTGACCATTATTTCCATGTCCGTGCATCCGACAACAGCGCTCAGGCCGAATTTCCCCGCCAGGATAGCTGCGTGCGATGTGGCGCCCCCGGTGGAGGTAATTATACCGTCGATGTGAGGCATCAGAGAAACATCATCAGTGCTCGATGTCCTTCTCAGGAGGATGATAGGAAGTCCCGTCTCTTTCCGGATTCTGCCCACCTGTTCCGGCGTTGATGAAAATGTCCCGATGCCGCTCAAGGCACCGCCATGTACCCCCACGCCGCGTCCTATTATGCCTGCATCCATCCTGCAAATGTCCTGAAAATGCTTTATGAAACCGCGGTGGAATTCCAGGCGGCGTGTTTGCAGGGTGTAAATCATCCTGTTTCCGTCTGCATCTGTTACATAGGTGGCCTCGACTTCCTGAGGCAACCCGCCCATCGAGCTTTCTATCCTGTCCGCCAGATTCAGATGCATGGCGTATAGCTCCGGATCAGTTTCCTCAAGGCTTTGCCGACCATCGGGCGCCTGGGCTTTCGACAGGGGACGACTGATGAGCCCGCCGTGAACAAGGTCATCGCCGGTGGCCGACTCTCTGGTGTCGCCATAAACCCCCTTGTCCATGGATGACGGCATGCGTGTAAAAAAAACCGATGCGCCGGATCCTTTGCGGTTGCCGGACACCATCTGCATGATCATGACTGCCGTGCCCCAGTGCTCAGACATCTGCATTGCAACTCTAAATTGTAAAGCTTTTTTCCCGTACCAGGACTTGTATACCGCTTTCGCCGCCTCCCTGAGCTGCTCATATACGTCCTCCGGCAGTGTCAAGCCTCCAGCGGTAAGCTCTTTCATGTATGATGTCACTATCCGGGACATGTCCTCGGAAGACAGATCGCTCATTGTGGCAGCTGGCCGCTGAGCGAGCATATCCGCGTTGATACGGCTGAAGATTGTTTCTTCCATACCGAACACGACTGTGGCATAGTGGTAGATGAACCTCCTGTATGAATCCAGCGCGAGCAGTAAATCGCCTGTGTAGGAGGCAAAACCATCGAGGGTTGTTGAGTTAATTCCGCAGTAAAGAATCGATGACAGTATCCCCGGCATCGATATGTACGACCCGCTGCGAACCGACAGAAAAAGCGGGCGCTGCGGATCTCCGTATCTGAGTCCTGTAGATGCTTCTATGTTCCGTACCGCCTCAGTGATAGAGTCGGCGAATACACGACTTTCAGTATATTCCTTGTAATCAAATGTATTTTGCGCCGGCAAAACGACGGCATGCGGGACGCGCAGTTTTCCATTCAACAGATAAACCAGGTTCTTGGCCTTGCCTCCGATTGCGGGCGCCAGTTGCATGGCGTCTTTGTTGCTGAGTGCCTGGAGATCAAAGAATGCAGCCGGACTGATAACTTCCCCGGCGTGGGGATTCAGCAACGAGTCGCCTTCCCTGTCAAGACCGAAATAGCATCGCTTTATTATTGTCTCAAGAAGGCGGTCCATCTCGGTAAATCCTGCAATGCTGCTTATCATGCCGCGGATAATGACGTCGGAAACCTTATCAGCATAATCTGCATTAGCAGTGCCTGCCGTTTTCAGGTATCCGGCTAAATCTTCTTTTGGGCACGACATGATGAAATTTCTCAAAGGCGAATGGATTCTGCGTGTCAGAGAATCGACCATCCAGGTTATTTCTTTCTGTATAACTCGCAGAATATCGATGAACTGTGTCATATGCAGACGGTTTGTTCTGATAATCAACAAGGCTTCGGTAATCTGAAAGTTATCCATTCCGTGCGACCGACATAACTCGTTCATTACATGCAGGCACTGCAGGCATCTGTTAAATTCTTTTTCGTCAAGACCGGTTTGAGGTCCCCCTGTCTCCGAGATAAGTTCTTCAAAAGCGATAGTCATCCTGTTTTCTGTTCTCAACATTTCAGAGAATGCATCGAACTTGGCCTCGTGATATGTGCCGAGCACCGAAGGAATGCCGAAGGCTATGTGCCTCTTGAAATAGAGACTTTCTTCCGGCATAGTTCTATCGGGTGACAAAAGGACTTTCCTGAGGGGCCATATCCTGTCCATATCGAGGGCAAGTCTCTCAATAGCATTGGGTTCCGCTGAAGCCCCGCCAGACAGCGCATATTTCTTCGCTATCTCGCGATATATCCGGCATATAAGCAAAATTTTGCGGGCTGTTTCGCCGGATAGTTTCTTATCAGTGCTGCTTATGTCCGACAGTGTCCGCTCGATGTCGCCGAAAGGAATGAGCAGCAGCCTGTCAAGATGAAGACTGTCTTCGGCTAGTATATTTAATGCATCGAAAAGCGGTTTTATCGCCTGTGAGTATTGGTGGATAAGACCGGCATCCGCTTTTTCATACACATCATCCGGCACCGCACCCAGCAGAAAGCTGCGGTCGTTATGCACCCATGCGTTGATGATTGCCTCCACGAGACCGACGTTGTAGTTGCTGGAATTTACATGCACCTGTTTCCTCAGAAAATAGAGTGTCATGTCATTCGCCCATGAGTCGATTTCGGTCGTATCGTCGCGTATCACGTTTGCAGCACCCACTTCATTGAAATAGACAGGCAATTTTTTCAGCAGGATATAGTTGACCAGAAAGTCATCGGTCGGCGCGCCGGAATTCAGATATGCCGATATGTTGCGTTGAAATAGTATGTCGTCCTGGATGAATACGCCGCTGACATAAAGATTGCAAAGCAGGCTGACCAATAGCGCTTGGAATCCGCCCCCACCTGCACCCAGGATTGCGAGCAGTCTGGAGAGACGATCGATATGCCTGGGGTCAGCTATCTCCGCCCATGTGTCGCTCGAAAAGCCTGATACGCGAGGCGGCGGTACGCTCAACTTTATTATACATGCCTCGTACTGGCCTATAAGCCGTACATCGCCAGATCGTATTATGGAAACTGCAACATCAGGCCTGAGCAATAATCCCTCCCTGAAGTCCTCTGAGGTTTTATCGACCTCGGCCATAACAGCTGCGCATGCGTCAAGCATATTTCGCTCAATGAATATGTTTATCAATTGCGCCGAGTTGAGTAGGGCCGCTCTCGATGCGTCTGTAGATAGCCTTGGGAAGGTTCGAAGAATGATTCTGAAAATATCTGCAGCCAGGAAAGTCGATTCAGCGGCGGCATAGTGCTTTGCCGCCGCAAAGAGAAGTTCGACCAGCTCCGAATCATCGGGGATTACCGCAATAATATCATCAATACTTCGGAGGGCATCACTAAATCTACGCTGTGCAATCGAAGACTCGGCTTCATCAAGGCGTGCTTCGCTGACGGCCCTGTTGCCGTCTGAATATCTCTCGATAGAGGCGGCAACTGAAGATGTTATTACCTTGCGCACATCTTCCGGGACATCGGCTCCGATGACAGGGGCATTTGCAAGGCGCTCTCTGAGCGCCTTCAGCAGAAGCAGCATTACCGTCTTGATGTCGATTTCAGGAAAACGCCTGTTTATTTTGTCTGCAATATTTGCAAACTGCCGCGGATTGAAAGACAGATCTACGCCGGCAGACTGAAGGGCATCTAGCCATGCAATGAGCAGCGGCCTGGCCTTCAGGTCAGCAATATTCTCAAGAGGCAACTCGGCGAGTCTGAAAAAATTCACCACAGTCCTGCCGGAATCCGGCTTCGGATATATGGTGGACGCTCTAGCCGACCATTTGGTCAGTACCGGATACCATTCACCAAACGCATCGCCGTCAGCCCAAAAAAGATCACCCGCAAAGCTGTTTATCTCTTCTGAAAGTTTTCGCCAGTCTCTCTTGGGGGAGATAATGATGGAGATAATCCCTTCAGCCTTTTTTAGCAGCCCTGGCCTATCCTGAATCCTGGCAACAAGACTATGCGGCTCGAAGTTCTTCAGCTCGTCGGCAAGTTCGATGGCCGACGTATAAAATTCATCCGGCTTCTCGCGCTTCAGCAGAAAAGACCCGACGTGCCTGCCTTTCTGGATGATATCGATTTGCAGGTTCCTGTCTTCCTTAATAAGAGACTCATTGACAGTGAATTGAAAGAAACCGTCCTTAATCGCGCATCTGGCAAGCTCATTGCCTTCCCGTATCAGGCGTGACTCGTAATCGCCTTCGGGCATAGCCAGTATAGTCCCCGTGATCGTGATGGATGTCCCCTGCTGAAGCATGCAGAAGGACTTGGCCGCCAGTGATGTGACAATGCCTTTATAGGCAGTAGCCAGGGTGCCGTACAGATAATCGAGTCTGCAGATTTCCTTTATTTCAGTCATTGGGCCGGTTCAGACACAAAGAGGCTTCTTTTCAAAGCAAGCTCTGCGCTGTGCGTATCAAATCAATTATACCAATATATTTTAATCAGCCAGGAATGAGTGGAAAATTATTGAAACATCCGGCATCAAGCGGTATACTTTAGCTGTTGGAAAGGCATTGCTTAAATATAAAAAGTATGGGCAGAAAAGGACGGTCATGACCGATTTCAGCGCCAATGACAATATATTTTACGGTAGGCTTAGGGATGATCTGCAGAATGAAATGATGGCCGAGATCATCCACCCTGCTTTCAAAAGCTGTATAGATGATAATTTCAGAAGTCTGGACCTGGTGCCGGGTCCGCTGATGAAATTTGTCGGGGATATCAACAGGCTGTTCTGGCAGTTCGATGCCGACAAGAAGATGATGGAGCGGGCTTATGAACTCAGCTCAGGAAAGCTTATCATCGCAAACGAATATCTTCGCGTCGCACACGAAGGACTGGAGCAGAAGGTCGCCGAAAGAACAGCCGAATTTCTAAAGGCCAATTATGAGCTTAAGAACGAGATAGCTGAACGTATGAAAGTGGAAGAAGCGCTCCGGCTGAGCGAGGACGGTTATCGTAAGCTTGCGGAGAAGCTCCGTCAGCTTGCGTCGGAATTATCGTTAGCCGAGGAGCGCGAACGCAGGCGCATTGCCGCTGAACTCCATGATTCCATTGTGCAGACCCTGGTGTTTTCGAAATTCAAGATTGAGACTATAATGAAGTCTAAAAGGGATGCCGAGACCGACAATGCAATGGTCGAGATACACGAACATATCAGAAAGAGCGTGAAGGACCTTAGGACCCTTATATTCGAGATCAGTCCGCCGGTGCTCTACGACTTCGGGCTTGAGCCGGCCCTTGAGACGCTGTCCCGTGAGATGAGTCAGAGGCATGGTATAGCCCTTACTTTTTACCACGATGACAGCGAGAAAAGCCTTGACGGCGACCTGAGGGTGTTTCTGTACCATGCCGTCAGGGAGCTGCTCATCAACATAGTGAAGCATTCTCAGGCAGATGCCGGCTCCATATCCATTGTCAGGGAGGCGGCCAGGATTGTGATTACGGTTGAAGACAACGGGAAGGGCTTCGATGCTTCTGAAGCGTCTTATGATGTTGGCAGGAAAGAATGTTTCGGTCTGTTTAATATCCGCGAACGTCTGGGCCATTTCCGCGGGGAGATGCATATCGACTCCACCTCCGGCAAAGGGTCGCGTATCACCATTTATGCTCCCCTGGAAGAATAGGAGGATATGATGAAAATCAGAGTGCTTCTTACCGAGGACCACCATGTGATGAGAGACGGGCTTAAGTCTTTACTGGAGCAGCAGACTGATATAGCCGTAGTGGGAGCAGCAGACAACGGAAGGATGGCGGTCAAACTGGCTCGTGAGCTCTCGCCGGATGTGGTTATCATGGACATCGCGATGCCGGAGCTGAACGGTATAGAGGCGACGAGGCAGATAACGACGAAGAGCCGCGACACTAAAGTGCTGATTTTATCGATGCACGCAGACAGTCACTTTGTATCGGGTGCGGTAGAAGCTGGGGCTTCGGGATATCTGATGAAGGACTGCTCGTTCGATGAACTGCTATCGGCTATTCGCTCAGTGGCACAGGGTAAAGCATATTTCAGCTCCGACATCGCGGGCAATATAATCAGCGAATATATCGGTGGGAACGTGAATGACCCTGCGGAGCGGGGAAGGCTTTCGTCAAGGGAACGTGAGGTGCTGCAATTGCTGGCTGAGGGTAAATCGTCAGCCCATATCGCGGTGATATTGGGGCTTCACGAGAGTACCGTGGATGTGCACCGCCACAAGATCATGAAAAAACTTGACCGCCATAATGTTGCAGAGCTGACCAAGTATGCTGTCCGCGAAGGACTGACCTCGCTCTGACGGTTGCCAGGACCGCTTATGATGGAATTGAAAAAATGAGAGCCACCACCCTGAGAACAGAGCAGTACATTGTGGAAGAAGAGCCTTATTACCGGCCCGTCGGTGATGAGATAGAGTTGTTTTCGGCTGCCTACAAGAATCTCATCCCTGTGCTGCTAAAGGGTCCAACCGGATCAGGAAAGACCAGGTTCATGCAATATATGGCCTGGCGGCATAAAAGGCCTCTCATTACTGTTTCCTGCCATGACGACCTTACGGCGTCGGACCTTGTCGGCCGCTATCTGGTGAAGGGCGGAGAGACGATCTGGGTGGACGGTCCTCTGGCGAGGGCCGTAAAGTCTGGCGGTTTCTGCTATCTTGATGAAATAGTCGAAGCCAGAAAGGATACAACTGTAGTCATACATCCTCTGGCCGATGACCGACGTATACTCCCAATTGAAAAACGGGGAGAGGTGCTGAAGGCGCCGCCGGAATTCTTATTGGCGCTGTCATACAATCCCGGATACCAAAGCGTTCTCAAGGACCTGAAACAGAGCACCAGACAGCGTTTTTTGGCGTTGGAATTCGGATATCCCAGCAGGGGCCTCGAGACTGAGATAATCATGCATGAATCAGGAGTGGGAAAGGACATTGCGGACAGACTGGTAAGCTTTGGCGAAAAGACGCGTAACCTGAAGGACCGAGGTCTGGCGGAAGGTTCGAGCACCCGCCTCCTTATCCATGCAGCGCAGCTCATCGCATCCGGAATCGCCCTCTCGGAAGCCTGCCGCGTAGCCATTTCATCACCGCTCACAGATGATGCAGAGATGTCGGCGGCCCTCTCGGAAATAGCAAGCTCGATCTTCTGATGTGCGCTGCAGCGAATAGGCAGATCGAAAAGCTCAGGGAGAACCTCGAAGCAAATCTCAGGCTCGATTTCATGGAAGACGACGAGGTTAAAACGGTCTTTGACGGAATCGCGTCCTTCGATCACACGCTGCGGCAAAAGATACTCGCACTCTGCTTCTCGCTTTCTCATGCCAGCTCGGCGTTTGTTGTCAGCAGCCTTGCACGTATAAGGAAAGCCAGGAATGTACTTTCCCTGAGGGACACTGAGAAATGGCTGACCAATGCGTTCGATCTGCTTGACGCGAAGGGAATCGGTCCCTATATCAAATTCATTGCAGACGCCGACGACGAAGAAAAGTTAAGAAGATTTCAGAGCCCTGCCGGACTGCGTTTGCATTCGGTCCTATCCAGAATCGAGGCCTTTATTCAGGGAATATCCGGCATGGGGCTCAGGGTAGCGCCGGGCAGGACTGCCCATACCGATACAGAGGTTATTTACCTGCCGGCTGCGATCAATCTGTACTCCAACAGGAAGGAGAACGCTTTTGTCTATAAGCTGATGTCGGTCCATCAATGGTCTAGGATTGTTTGTAAATCCCTGATGCCGGAAACAGATGTAATCAGATCTTTTGTCAGAAAACAAAAAAATCATCCGAACATCGATTCCATTTTCAGGGCGTTTCCCGAACGTGAGGCGGCTCAGGACTTATACGCTATTTTCGAATCGATCAGGGCCGAGAGATTTCTGACTGAAGAATTGCCGGGGCTGATGAGGGATGCAGCCACACTTAGAAAGAGGATGTTCGACGAGAGACCCAGCATTGATACACTTTCGCCGTTATCGGCCGCAGTTGAGGTTTTTTTTCAGTATTATCTGGTCGGGAGGATAAAGGGAAAGAACCCGGGATGGTGGGACGCTGCAATTAAAAAGATAGAACTGCTTAGACAGGAGGAGGGACCCGCGGCGTCATTCGCACTGATTGCCTGGATTTGTGAAAAAACTCGCCTCAAAGGAGAAAAGTATGAGCCGTGCGATCTTGGGTTTATCGGAAATATAAGGCCCGACAAGGTTTCCAGTCTTATCAGGGCGAGGCATGCGGAAAAGAAGAAGAGCTATGAGGGAATGATCAATAAGCTCCTTACGGTACCTGAAATTGAAAGCCGAAAAAGGCCGGAAGGCGCAAAGTCTTTGCAGGAAAGGGAATTGAGGCCGGAAGAAAAATACCTGCTTATCAAGGGAAGGATAATCGAGCTCGACAGTGAGCTCAGGGAGATCATAGACGAACGTCAGGGCATTCCGGGCGGCATCCTTGTTAAAGGAAGCGATCTCGGTTCGGGCTCTCCTGTGACGCTTGCCGATCTCGCCGAGGAAGAGGAGGCCCCATCTACCAGGACGGGCGGCATACCATATGACGAGTGGGATTTCAGGAGATCGGGCTACCGCAAACAGTGGTGCAATTTATACGAGCATGATGTGCATCCAGGCCAGGAACCCTTTGTCGATATGACGATTGCACGCTACGGCCCCTATGTGAGACTGCTGCGCAACAAATTCGAGCTGCTGAAACGGGAGCCGAGAATCCTCCGCCGTCAGAAGGACGGCGACGACATAGACATCGATGCTTCAGTTGAGGCCTTTAGCGACAGGCTTGCAGGGCTGCAACCGGACGAAGATCTGTTTATCAGGCTTGACCGCCAGGAGAGAAACATAGCAGTGTTGTTTCTTCTGGACATGAGCGGCTCGACGAAGGGCTGGGTCAGCGAGGCTGAAAAAGAGTCTCTCGTGTTGATGAGCGAGGCGCTTGAGGCTCTTGGAGATCGATACGCCATTTACGGTTTTTCCGGCATGACAAGGACCAAGTGCGACTATTACAGGGTAAAGGGGTTCGACGAGATCTATTCCGAGGCAGTGAAAAGCCGTATAGCCGGCATATCGCCGAAGGATTACACAAGAATGGGGCCCGCTATCCGCCATTCGATCAGTGTACTGCAATCGGTCGACGCAAGGACGAGACTCTTTGTAATACTGAGCGATGGCAAGCCTGAGGACTGGGACGCCTACAAGGGAGAGTATGCAATAGAGGATACAAGGAAGGCCCTCATAGAGGCAAGGGAAAGGGGTATACATCCTTTCTGCGTCACCATTGACAAGGAGGCAAGGTCATATCTTCCTCACATGTACGGAGAGTCGAACTACACCCTTATTGACGACGTAAGAAAGCTTCCGGACCGTATAACCGAGATATACAGGAGATTGACTACTTAAAAGGTCGCGATTGCTGAGTCTATGTCTATTCACACCGATAGCGGCTTGGGTGATCAAGAGTTAATCGGACTTCTTCGTATGCTACTTCTTCCATTTAGATTGGCAGCAAGATCGGCATAATGTTACATAATGAGGTCATTAAGCCAACATATGACACCGTTCCTTCCTGAACTCGATAGAGAGTTGACGGATCTGATCGTGGCGGTTATCGAGAGGGTATCCATGCTGCATGGCGGGATTCATTCGATTACACGGGCCACAATAGCCCGGCTTATCGAAACGATGCACAGCTATTATAGTAACTTGATCTCAGGTCACTATACGACACCAAGAGATATCGACAAGGCATTAAAGGGAAATTACTCTGATGATCCGGCAAAACGCGAACTGCAGACAGAAAGCGTTGCCCATATCAAAGTCTACCGTCTTCTGGTTGAGCGGCTTAAATTTAAAGATACACAGAGTCCCCTTGTTCCCCGGAGTTAATTCTTTGGCTGCACAAGGAATTCTACGACCGTATGCCTGATGAATTCAGGATCGTCCGGTCACCATCTGGTAATCGGGAATTGCCAGTGGTGCCAGGAGAATGGCGGAAAGAAGCAGTTACGGTGGGTAGATACATTCCGCAGGAGAAAGATGCGGTGGAGGAACTGGTACGATTCTTTTCTGAAAAGTATAATCCATCTCGTTATGATCGTATTCACCAAGTCCTTGCAATGGCAGCTTCGCATCACCGTTTTTTATGGATCCACCCATTTATAGATGGTAATGGCCGCATTGCGAGGCTTTTGATTGAAGCTTTTTTGATGCGTTGTGGTCTTGATTCAAACGGGCTCTGGTCCCCAGTCAGGGGGTTATCGCGCTCACATGACAATTACAAGCGGTTGCTTTCATTGGCTGATATGTCAAGGCAGGGAGATCTTGATGGCCGGGGCAGTCTTTCAGCGAGAGCTCTGCGTGATTTTTGCATTTTCTTTATCAAAACATGCATAGACCAGCTGGATTTCATGAGATCTCTTTTATTGCCGGGTAAACTGGCCGAACGAGTGTCAGGTTATGTTGAGCGGCGGTCATTTGAGGGAGGTTTGCGCATAGAGGCCAAGCACGTATTAACAGATCTTATTTATAAGGGTGAGATTGCAAGAGGCGATGCCGTCCGCATTTCAGGTCTTAAAGAGAGGACAGCCCGGGATTTGATCGGCCAATTGCTTAGGGAGGAGCTTATATTATCTGATAGCCCGAAGGGTAAGCTCCGCATTGCTTTCCCTGATCCTGTCCGAGAGTTTTATTTCCCGCGTTTGTTCATACCGCAGACCTAACTATAAGTTAGCCAAGGTAAAAGGAAAGCACAACGTCCAAACAGCCATTTTTTGCTCACATCGACTCAATACATATCAATGTCTCGGCAGCCACTGCAAGGCGGCTGAGTTTTTTGTTTAAGGCAGAATGCCAGGCTCTATTGTAATGTTCTTTGTTGTCAATCTGCATTCATCTTTGGTTCATTCCATTCTATTTTTTACAACGTTCGGGTTGAAAATAACGGCATCGACGTGCAATATAATAGATTCAATCGCTTCAAATATCCTGACCGGAGGTTGTTATGCTGCCGCCGATACTGCTTATAGAAGATGACGCCAAGATCGCCAAGGTAGTGAAGGTATATCTAGAAGGGGCCGGCTACAAGGTGGTCTATGCGGACGCAGGCAAGAAGGGCGTTGAGGCGGCGATGAAGGAGAAACCTTTGCTTGCGGTGCTTGATCTGATGCTGCCGGACATCAGCGGCGAAGAGGTGTGCCAGGAACTCAGGCAGATCGGCGACTTCCCGATAATCATGCTCACGGCAAAAGCCTCGGAAGAGGAGAGGGTGGCCGGATTCGCACTTGGCGCCGACGATTATGTTGTGAAGCCTTTTAGTCCGCGCGAGCTTGTTTATCGCATTAAGGCTGTTTTGCGCAGGCAGCAGAAGGGGGACCTGGAGAATGCCGAACCCCTCAGCTTTAACAAACGATCTCTCATAATCGACGGTCAAAGTTACGAGGTGACAAAGAATAGCGGCCTGATTAATATTACGCCCACGGAATTCAAGGTCCTTTACATACTGGCGACGCACCCTGGAAGGGTCTTCACAAGAGAGGAGCTGGTTGAAAAGGCCCTCGGTTATCAGTTCGAAGGATACGAGCGAAGTATCGATGCCCATATAAAGAATATCCGCCATAAAATAGAGGAAGACCCCAGGAACCCCGAATTCATCCTTACCATTTATGGAGTAGGATACCGCTTTTCGGGAAAGAAGGATGTTTAAGAACCTCTGGGCCAAGTTTCTAATACTTCTAATTGCCGTTTCGCTGATAGCACTCTCCGCAGCACTTCTTCTTCGCGAACTCATGCTCAAGGACTTCAGGGAATATCTCGAAGGGGAGCGCGAGGACCGCATTTACTGGATCACGGCTGCCATGGAGAGCTCTTTTGACAAGAATGAAGGATGGGCGACAAAGGATGTAACGGAGAATATGATATGGGCCCTGATGCTGGGTTATGACGTCAAGCTGTACGACGTTGGCGGTACGCTGGTGATGGATACCGAAAAGGCCATCGGCGACCAATCCCAGGCGGTTGTGCGCAGGGTCATTGCTCTTTCGGACTTCGATGAAAGGAGAACCGGAGAGAAATTTGTCCCCTACCCACTCTTTTTAGGAGGCGAGCAGATCGGCCATCTCGAAGTCGGTCTGTTGAGGCCGCGCAAAGAAGGCGTTTTTGTCGACAGGTCGAACAGGCTGCTTCTCTATTCACTTTTTGCGCTCGGCGGAATAACGCTTTTGCTGAGTGTCATATTTTCGAGGATGCTGACCAACCCCATAAAAAGACTGACCGGAGCGGCGGCTGATATCAGCAGCGGCAATCTGAAGAGTCGTGTAAATATTTCCGGCAAAGGCGAGATGGCAGAGCTTGCCGACGCCTTTAACCGTATGGCTCAATCCCTCGAAATGCAGGACTCCCTGCGTCGAAAGCTGACGACCAATATTGCTCACGAATTGAGAACGCCGATCAGCGCGATCCGCGGCGAACTGGAGGCAATGATGGATGGCCTCATCCCGCTGGATAAGGAACATGTTCAGTCTCTGTACTCAGAGATAGGCAGACTGAGAAAGATCATCGAGGGGATAGAAGAACTGGCGCAGGCCGAGGCGAGCAGCCGCTATCTTCGCAAGACGGTGTTTGATCTGAGGCAGTTTCTGGAAGGCATCGTTGACCGTTTCGGCAGACTTTTTGACGAAAACGGCGTAAAGCTCCATCTTTCGTGTGAAGATAAGCTGCAGGTAAACGCTGACCCGGACCGCCTGAGCCAGATCATCATCAACCTGCTGTCGAACGCACTTAAGGCTTCTGCGAGGGGCGGGCATGTCAGGATCAGTGCGGAGGATGAGCGCAATCAGGCGGTCATTTCGGTCGCCGACGACGGCAGCGGCATCAGGGAAGAGGACATTCCTTTCATATTTGAGAGGTTCTACCGGGGATCGAAGGGCGGCCTGGGCATAGGTCTTACTATTGTAAAAGAGCTGGTGGAAGCCCACGGAGGGACTATAGGCGTTGAAAGCCAACCCGGCAAGGGAACTGTCTTTACAGTTAAACTGCCGGAATAAGCGGCTGATTGCAATTCATAATTGTTCATATTCTGTTCGATTGCGATTCACATTTGTTTGGTATCCTTTAATCAGGATAAGAGACTAAAGAATGAAAAACTCAAACGGAAGGAGGTGAAACGATATGAAAAAGATTCTCGCGGTATTTGTAGTCGTGGCGTTTACTCTGGCGGTTGCAGGTCTCAGTCTTGCTGCTGAGAAGGGCACGATAACCAAGATCGAAGGTAGCAAGGTAACGGTTAAAACAGCGGACGGAAAGGAAACCACTGCAACCGGCGATGCCGGCCTGAAGGTCGGTGACAAGGTTACTGTAAACGACGGTAAGGTCATCAAGAAGAAAGCGATAGAAGGCTGCTAAAGTATTAACCAGTTGGGGCAGGGATAGACCCTGCCCCTCGGAGGACAAGGCGATGAAGATAGCGGTAATAGCTGTAATGGCATTAGCTATGTTGGCGCTGATTGGCACATCATGGGCCGTTCCGTCGGGCAAGACGGTTGAGTTTGCAGCTGAGAAGAGCCCTGGTAAAGTTATATTTGATGGCAAGGTCCATGCCGACAAAGGATTCAAGTGCAAGGACTGTCATACTAAACTGTTTAAAATGAAGAAGGGAGCAGTCAAGATAACGCAGGCTGACCATAAGAAGAACAAATTCTGTTTCGCCTGCCACAACGGCAAAAAGGCCTTTGCAGCAGCTGATAACTGCACTAAATGTCATAAGAAATAATCACTGCAGCCGGAAGGGGCCAAAGCCTTTTCCGGCTGCAGTAATCTTCGGACGTGCAGCTGAAAGAGGTCGCCGTTGAATGTGATATAATGTTTGAGTTTGCCATGGGAGAGGGGTTGAGCAATATGGGAGCCAAGTCTGCAGTTTACATCAGTTTCATAATATTGATTGCATGTGCGATATGGGCTACCGCCTTTTGTCCGGTTGTATCTGGCGAAATGAGGCCCAGGGCCTTCCCATACGGCGAATCCAGGGGCGGCTACGGCGAACGCAAGGCAGTGTCCAGCGGTGATGAGGCCAGAAGGATGATCAGGGATTATTTTTCAGGCAGGGATGTGAAGATCGGCGATGTTCGCGAAAGGGACCTTTTTTTTGAGGCCGATATCAGGGACAGGCATGGCGCGCTTGTAGATAAGGTCATTATAGACAAAAGGACCGGCAGGATAAGATCCACTTATTGATTTGAGGCTACATCATGGCAAGAACCGTCATCATTGCGGCTGACCACAATATGTCCAGCGGTGCCTGCATTTCAGAGGAAGAATCGAATAACAGATCCGCGCGGGCCGGGAATTCATCATCCTGCTTCCAGAGTATCAGGTAGACCGGGATCCTCGGGAACGGCAATACCCGCAGGGCTGCATCGCCGAACGAGGCAGCCTCCGCGCCCAGATCAGTTCCTTTCTGAAGAAACATATTGGAATTGACACCGTATTGGGCTGCCAGCCCGTCCAGAGGCAGTATGTGCGTGCCTCTGAAGAAAATCTGGCCCCCCTTAAGGTCCGACGGTCTGATCAAGCGCTCGGTAGTCGGGATTTCGAGTGCGCTATTGAGATAGCATAAAGCCGAAAGTTTGAATAAATAGCCCAGGCGTTTTAGAAAGAGGTCATCGCCCGTAATTTGTTCATCGTCCAGCAAAAAGGAAAAATCTCTTCCCATGGAGCGCACGATGTATTTGTGTCCCCCGGCATCATATTGAACTGCCGCCCGCTTACAGACTTCGATTGGGTCGAGGGTTTTGAGTATCTCCCAGGCTTTTGCCTCTCCGGCGGACATTATTCATTATATTCAACGTGGACTCTTCAATGAAAGTATGAGTTTATTTTGCAGCTGCAAGCAATTTTGTTCTAAAGAAGCTTCTTTCTACTCCTATGTTGTCTGAGCAGGACATACAGTGCTCCGAGTCCGCCATCGCACCGGCGGGCTGTTGCAAAGGCGATCACATTGCGACGGTATCGTCCCGAGAGCCATTTTACGAGGGACTCCTTCAGTACAGGACCCTTGGGCGACTTGAGCCCCCTGCCGTGGATGATCTTGACGCACCTGAGGCCTTTTCTGAGCGATGCCGCCAGAAACTCCCCGATTCTGTCTTCTGCTTCTTCAACCGTAAAACCGTGAAGATCCAGAAAATCCTGCACCGCGAACCTGCCTTCGTGCAGCTTGCACGCCACTGCTGCTGCGCAACCTGAGCGAGCGTTAGCCCACTCCACGTATTCCTGCGTATCCGATAGTCTGATGGGTCTTCTGCCCTCCGATATTTCTTCCAGTGTCTTAAGGGTTTCAGAATCGGAATCCGGCGGCATCCTGACAGGGGCGGGAACTTTGCGATGAACCGGCAGACGGCGGAATTCCTTTATTTCGCGCACTCCCTTCATTTCTGCCAGAAAGAGCTCTTCATCGTCGGGACACGCTTCAGAGGCCGAAGAGCTGTCAGGCGTACTATCGACAGTCTCCGGGACGATTATCGTGCCCAGATTCTTGAATGGACGGAAGGAAAAATCGTTTGCTTCTTTCTTCTTTGCCATGCAGATGCCTCTAATTAAATTATAACAGAGGGTTGCTTGTTGCGGCGTAACAGTCAGGTTGGTAGAATTCAGTAAAAGGGAGGTGCCGGAATGCCGCATGCAGGTTTGATGAACGAGCGGTCTATGGGACCGGAAGAAGGCCCCCTGTTCAGGGCGAAACTCCATATCAGAGGCGGAAGACGCAGACTCAGGCAGGGCAAATTCTCGGCCGCGGTGGTCACGCTTTCCGACGCGCTTAACGGGGCTCTCGAATGGTATGTCGCGTCTCCGGAAAGAAGGGGAATGCTGTCGATTGAGCACGGAGACAATCTCAATGAGGATCGTTCGATCTATAATCTACTGGTCCGTTCGAAGGTGCTTGACGGCAGATTTGATTTTGACGCCTTCGACCGGCTCGTCGAAAGGGCACTGCATGAGGAATTGCGGTGGCTTGATTACGGAGAAACGTTGAAGGGCATCGAGTCAGTGATGCTCCAGCTTGGAGTCATGCCCTTTGACGAAGCTGCACTGCCTCCGGAGGACCCTGCAACCTATTAGATTTCTGTCTCAAATACGAAATCTATTTCAATCGGAGAATTCAGCGGCAGAGAGCTGACACCGACTGCCGACCTGGCGTGCCTGCCCGCTTCTCCAAAAATTTCGAATAACAAATCCGATGCGGCGTTCAGCACCTTGGGCTGGTCTGTAAAGTTATCGGAAGACGCCACGTATCCGTTCAGCTTGACGCATCTGCGCATTTTGCCGAGATCTCCGATCGCAGACTTCAGAATGGACAATGCATTGATCACAACCTGTCGCGCCTCTTGCTGAGCCTCTTCGAGCGAAACGGTTTCGCCGACCCTCCCGATTCTTGCCAGCCGTCCGTCTCTGAGCGGCAGCACTCCGCTCAAGAACAGGAGATTTCCCGTCTGGACAAACGGAACGTAAGAGCCCAAAGGCTTCGGGGTCTCAGTCCATCGTATCCCGAGTTCCTTCAATTTGTCATCTATGTTCATATCTAATTGCCCGCCGGCCGCAAAGCTTCAAATTGTTCAGGCAGTCGCTGGGGCCTGCCATCAGCACCGATGCACGCAAAAGTCAGAAGAGCATCAACCAGGAGGTTACCATCTCTGAGTATCCTGTTCCTCACAGTCATGCTGGCGTTTCGCATCTCTTCAACCTCGGTCGTCAGCTCGATTGTCTCGCCGAGGCGGGCCGCCTTCTTATAGCTTATATCTACATGGGTCACGACGAAGAAAATTCCCTTGTTGTGATGATCCGCGACGCTGATGCCGTAATCAGTCAGGAACTCGGTCCTTGCCCGCTCCATGTATCGCAGATAATTTGCATAGTAAACGACTCCGCCTGCGTCGGTGTCTTCGTAATAAACCTTGACTTTAATACTCTGTGCCATGCACGTTCCTTCCGAATAACCCCAATTGGCCTGATTTCACGATATTATAGCCGGAACATCATCGGCATGTGAAATCAAATTTGCCTGAATGGAAAGCTTTCTGCTCGACTGTCGAGCCACAGCCCTTCTCGCCTGGCTGCGTCCAAGGCATGCCGTCTCTTTAAAGCCGTGAACTGAGCTCCAAAAGGTTCAGGAACTCTTTGGCAGGTTTTGAAAGATACTTGTCTTTCAAATAGACAGCCCCGAGATTTCTCGTAAATGTAGTATCGGCGAGCTTCGATTTTGACAGCGCTCCGCTTTTCGCTTCATCTTCCATAGCTTTATCGGGCAGTATCGAGATGCCGAGGCCTGACTTCACAAGGCTCTTTATCGTCTCTATGTACGCTACTTCCATAGTCACGTTGATTCCCAGTTTTTTATTGCGGTATGCAGTCTCTATCATCTGCCGCGTTTCTGTAGCAGCATCAGGCAGTATCATCCCGTATTTGGCAGCATCTTTAAGCCTTGGTGTCTTTATCGATCCCAGTGGGTGGCATTTCTGGTAGACCAGCGACATCGGGTCTTTCCATATCGGTTTAGACACTATATGAGGCGGTACTTTCGGCAGCGTTATTACGCCCAGGTCGACCATATTTCTGTTTACCATTTCCAACACCGTTTCAGAGCGGTGACAGCGCAGCTTCAGATCGACTTTCGGAAAGGTTGTAATGTAGTCCTTAAGTATTTCGGGCAGCCTGTGAATGCTGATATGATCGCTTGTGCCTATTACCAGCTCTCCGGCGCATTCCGCCGACATATCCTTTACTGCGCTCTTCGCCTCATCCACAGACTGCAATATCTTTTCGGCGCGGGAGTAAAGCAGCTCACCGGACCGAGTTAGAAAGAGCCTCTTTCCAAGCCTGTCGAAAAGTTTCTCGCCGAGTTCGTCTTCCAGCGCCTTTATCTGCTTGCTGACTGCCGGCTGAGTGAGCAACAGCTCTTCGGCGGCCCTGCTTATGCTGCCGGTCTCGGCAACCTTCCTGAAGTATGTCAGCTGATAGAAATTCATACTAAATGTTATCGTAATTATGAAATTAATGAATTAAACTAATGGATAGTTTTATGATAAGCTAAAATCGTATAAAGATCAAGGAATATCTTTTTGAATAAAGAAAGAAGGTGAAAAAATGGCAATGACATTGGCAGAAAAGGTTTTCAGGGCGCATTTGAGAGAAGAGCCGTTCCCAGGCACAAAGGTATTGAATGTCGACGTGGTCCTCTGTCATGAGATAACCACCCCTGTGGCGATAAACGACCTCGTTGCGAGGGGCAAGGACAGGGTCTTTGATCCGGAGAAGATAAAGGTTGTCATCGATCACGTAACCCCGGCCAAGGACACCAAGACGGCAGTGCAGGGCAAGATACTCAGGGACTGGGCGAGGCGACACAATATCCGCGACTTCTTCGATATAGGAAGGAACGGCGTCTGCCACGCGATATTTCCGGAGAAGGGATATATCAGGCCTGGGTATACCGTGATTATGGGCGACTCCCACACCTGCACGCACGGGGCTTTTGGCGCGTTTGCAGCCGGCGTCGGAACGACCGACCTTGAGGTCGGCATACTTAAAGGGGTATGCAGCTTCAGGGCGCCGGAGACGATCAGGGTGAATATCAACGGCAACCTGCCGGAGGGTGTTTATGCCAAGGACGTGATCCTCAAGGTTATAAAGACCCTTACTGTGAAAGGTGCCACAGACTGCGTAATCGAGTTCAGGGGTGCTGTTGTCGATGTTATGTCGATGGAAAGCAGAATGACCCTTTGCAATATGGCTATCGAAGCCGGCGGCACATCCGGAATCTGCATGCCTGACGAGGTGACGCTAGAATATCTGTGGCCCTTCATCTCCTCCGACTATAAAGATAAGGGAGCAGCGATTGCGGATTTCAGGAAATGGTGGTCGGATGAGGGATGCAGATATTCCAGGGTCCTGGACATCGATGTTTCGGAGTTGGCTCCTCAGGTCACGTATGGCTTCAAACCTGACGAGGTGAAAGACGTTACTGAAATGGAAGGCACGCCTGTTGATCAGGTTTATATTGGATCATGCACCAACGGAAGAATCGAGGACCTGCGCGTTGCTGCCGCATATCTGAAAGGCAGGCAGATATCTCCGCTGGTGCGGGGCGTGGTTTCTCCTGCCACACCCCGGATTTTCAGACAGGCAGACGACGAGGGTATTATAGGGATTTTCATGGATGCCGGTTTCTGCGTCACGAACCCCACCTGCGGCGCATGCCTCGGTATGTCAAACGGCGTGCTGGCCCCTGGTGAGGTCTGCGCATCCACGACAAACCGCAATTTCAGCGGCAGGATGGGCAAGGGCGGCACCGTGCATTTGCTGAGTCCGGCAGTCGCAGCGGTGACTGCAATTGAGGGAAAGATCGCCGACCCGAGAAAATTCAAAAAGGAGACGATATAGATGAAAACTTACGGAGGCAAAGTCCTTTTCCTTGACAGGTCCGATATCAATACCGACGAGATAATCCCGGCAAAATATTTGACTGAGATTTCGAAAGAGGCGCTGAAGCCCCATATGCTGGAAGACCTCAAGATGCAGGGGTTTGATCCTCAGTCGCCGATCGTTCGCGAGGCGAAGGTTGTCGTTACGCGCGCCAACTTCGGCTGCGGGTCGTCGAGGGAACATGCGCCCTGGGTCTTTGAGGTTAATGACATCAATGTAGTTATTGCTTCAAGCTTTGCGCGTATCTTCAGGCAAAACATGTTCAACTGCGGGATGCTGGCTATAGAACTGTCGGAAGGCGTTATTGAAGAACTTTTTGAACACAGGGCTGCGGATGCATCCATCGCCATCGATTTCGAAAAAGACAGGCTGACGATTACTTCAGCCAAAGGCACTAAGGCCTTTACATATAGCATTGCAGAATTCGACAAGGCGCTCGTGAAGGCCGGGGGATGGGTCGAGTTCGCTGATTCAAAGTATTAGGCCTGCCTGCAACGCATACGGCAGAAATAGGTCAAAAAAAAGGGGCAGAATCCTGCCCCTTTTTTAGTTGACGGGATATTAGCGTCTCTTTTTTGTGAATGTGGCCGATATCGTATGGTTGGCAATCATGTTGCTGAATGTGTAGCTGCTTACCGCGCCGACCGATACGCCGTCCACTGTCACTCCTGCGATGGTAAATGACTTTGCAGGCGTAATTTTATATGTCTGGGTCGCGCCGCCGCTGACCGTTGCTACACCGCTCGGGTTTATATTTCCGCCTGAACCGGCAGTGGCCGTAATGGTGTAGGTTTGGGCAAAAGTACAAGTCTGAGAAGTTACCGGACTTCCGCCTGTGCAGCCGCTGGGGGATGAGGTCAAGACAGTTCTGGTCTGCGTATTATTCGGTTGACAGGCGCCCCATGCCGAATACGTAAATGACAAGCATGTCGGCGGTATGTAAGTGCATGATTGTGTGAGCGGCAATGGGGTTCCCGTGCAGCCGCCTGGAAGCGCCGACAGTATTGTTCTTGTCTGAGTCCCGTCAGGCCGGCAGGCTCCCCAGTTCGAATATGTATAGACGCATGTGGGCGCGGTGCAGGGATCGCTCTTAGCCACCTCATTGGAATATGTACTTTCAATTCCGGCTATATCATATGCGGTTGCTGCGAAGTAGTTGGTTACCCCGCATTGAGGGAGCGTAAGTGACGCAGATGTCGTGTTACCGACGTTTAAAGAGGCGGAATAATTGCCGGGCGCCGTTCCGTAATAGATCTTATATCCGGCAAGATCGGTCAGCGGACTGCCGTCGGTATTGGTTGTGGGTGCTGTCCATGTCAGTGCTACTGAACAAAGGGCTTTTTCAGTCATCAACAGTAGCAGCGTGAATGAGAGAGAAGCCATCAAAACTAGTGTCGGCCCGTTGAGTCTTCTGCTGAGAAACATGCGCACCTCCGGCAGCCCGGCTGCCTCTCCTATCATGGTCAAGGCCCGTGGCTTTGCGTCTCCATCCTTTCGGATGGGTTGCCTTTATACGGCTGCAGATCAAACCCGCATCCAGTTTAACTATAGAATGAAAGACCGGTTGCTGCCGTGATCAAAATCACACTGGAAGCAAAGAATGATTAGAGCGATGCGGCTTTTTTGATAATGCTTTTGATCAGATCCTTGAAGACAAAATGATGCGAAGGGACGAGGCTGTACCAGTATATCTTCCCCAACAGGCCTTCGGGCGTAAAGTATGCGGTTATGACAAGTTCCGTCCCATGAATAGTAAATTCGAGCCAGGCCCGACCGGGCACTTTCATCTGGGCCTCCAGAAGCATCCTCCGGTTTTCCTGAAGGTCAACGACCTCCCAGAAGTCCAGCTTGTCCCCGATGCGCAGATCGCTTTCGGCCCTGCGGCCCCTGGCCGTGCCATAGCCGCCGACCAGTTTGTCTACAAGCCCCCTGATCTTCCACAGGAATCCGAATGTGAACCACCCGGCCTTTCCGCCGATAGATTTTACCGCCCTGAATACTGCTGAAGGATCGAGTGCGCCAAAGGAGCTGCGTGTCTCATCCCTGTATCTGGCGTTTGCGCTTTCATCTACTTCGTTGACATCGCAAACCTCTCCGGCACTGCTATCGCACCAGCGACTTACGACCTGGTCCGTTTCGACTTTGATAAAGGCCCGTCTCACCGCTTCGTCGAAAGGTTGAGGAGTTATGGAAGGAAAGCATGCTGCCGCGACCTCGTGATCAATTATATAACCGGACCGGATGCCTGCAACTATCACAGAAGCTATTCTATATGGGATTGACGTGAATAGACTGAGCCAGTACGTCGACAGTCGCGGAAATTCGAAAGGGATGGATATCATCGGCCTTTGTACTCCCATCCGATTCCCCATAGCCTCTATCATTTCGCGAAATGTCAGGGGAACAGCACCTATATCGATGACCGAACTGCAATCCAACGCCAGGTCTTTTGCCTGACAAAGGTACTCGACCACATCTGTTACAAATGCGGTATTGGTCTTTACCTGCGTCCAGGACGGCAAGATAAGGAAGGGCAGGCGCTCCAGCATTCCCTCTATCATTTCGAAGGTTACACTGCCGGAGCCGATTGTCAGCCCCGATCTGATCCAGATGGTCTGTATCCGGTCAGGTTTCCTGCTGAGGATATTTCCAGCCTCGATTTTTGTCCGGAGCTGCGGCGAGGCGGTCTCGATGCTGCCGACGCCTGAAAGATAGATGATGCGTTTAACTCCGAACTCGATGCAGATATCTCTGAAGATTTCTGCGCTTTGGCGCTCCAGTTTGCTGAAATCCCTGCCGGCACCGGTAAGGTTTATCAGGTAATAAGCAACATCGATTCCCTTGAGTGCACGAACGAGAGAGGCGCATTTGAATGTGTCGCCTTCAATGACCGTTGCATCGCCGACGTCAGCCGGGTTCAGCTTTTTTGCATTTCTTACAAGCACGCGCAGAGACACATCGGCGTCCTCCCGCAGTCTGAGCAGAAGGCGTCTGCCTATATACCCCGTTGCCCCGGTAAGCAGAATATTCATTTCGGGAAATGGATTACTTCGGCTTTCTGATCTCCAGCTTGTTCAGGGCGTTGATGTACGCCTTTGCCGCAGCCACAATGATGTCGGTGTCGGCTCCCTGTCCCCTGACGGACTTGCCGCTCTCCTCCAGGGTCACCACAACCTCGCCGAGTGCATCGGTGCCGCCCGTAATCCCCTTTATGTCGAATTTCAGGAGACTGCTCCTGGTATCCGTGATCGCAGCTATCGCCCTGTAGACTGCATCTACCGGACCGTCGCCCGTCTTCGAACTTTCAACGGTCTTGCCGCGCGCTGTCATTATTACTGTTGCAGACGGTTTGATCTCCGTACCGCTTGAAACCGTAAGCCCGATCAGGGCATAGACTTCCGGCACCTTCGAGACCTCCTGCGAAACAAGGGTCTCTATGTCCTCATCGAAGATATATTTCTTCTGGTCAGACAGGTGCTTGAACTTTTCAAATGTGCTGTTCAGGTCTGCCTCGCTTAATTCATAACCCAGATCGAGCAGACGCATCTTGAATGCGTGCCTTCCGGAATGCTTGCCGAGCACCAGCTTGGACTGAGGAATCCCCACATCTTCGGGCCTCATGATCTCGTAAGTGGACCGCTCTTTCAGATACCCGTCCTGATGTATGCCCGACTCGTGAGCAAAGGCGTTCGATCCGACGATAGCCTTGTTCGGCTGCACCGCTATGCCGGTTATTTTTGAGATAAGACGGCTTGTCTTGTATATTTCAGTCGTCCTTATATTGGTGTCTGCTTCGTAATAGTGCGGCCTTGTCTTCAGTGCCATAACCACTTCTTCCATAGAGGCGTTGCCGGCCCTCTCTCCGATGCCGTTTATTGTGCACTCTATCTGACCGGCGCCGTTTCTTATAGCAGCCAGGGAATTGGCAACAGCGAGGCCGAGATCGTTGTGGCAATGTACCGAGATCACAGCCTTGTCTCCAATCCTCTCCTTGATGACCTTTATGAGGTCGCCGAACTCATCGGGTGTCGTAAACCCTACGGTATCCGGAATGTTTACGGTAGAAGCGCCTGCGGCAATGACAGCGTCGAGCACATCAAGCAGATATCCCACATCCGACCTTGTGGCGTCCATAGGTGAAAACTCAACGTCCTCGACCAGCGTTCCGGCAAGCGCTACCATCTCCACAGACCTTTTAAGGGCCTCCTGGCGGCTTACCCTGAACTGATGCTTAAGGTGTATGTCCGAGGTGGAATGGAAGGTATGAATCCTTTTCACCGGCGCGCCCTTGAGCGACTCGTATGCGCTCCTTATGTCCTCTTCCTTCGCCCGTGCAAGCGCAGCTATGGTCGCGCCCTGGACCTCGGCAGCAATCCTCTGCACTGCATCGAAATCGCCGGGAGATGCATAAGGAAACCCGGCTTCGATGATATCGACGCCCAGCTTCACCAGCTGCCGCGCGACACGAAGCTTTTCCTCAACGTTCATGGAAGCACCCGGCGACTGCTCACCGTCTCTTAAAGTTGTATCGAATATTTTAATGATTCGCATTGTTCGCTCCCCCGTCGGTATGGGTTGTGTCTGCACCGCCGGATACGGCCTGCAGTTCCTGCTTTTTCAAACGTCTCCTTTTCAGAAGCATATAAATGTTTTCGATAAGGCCCCAGATCAGATAAGCCATTGCAAAGATGAAGATCGCAGTGGACGGATGAATAAGCAGAACAAACAGCACGAGTACGAAAATTATCAGCGCCCAGAACGGTTTTCTTTCCCTGAAATCTATCTCCTTCAGCCCGTGATAGCGAAGGGTGCTCACCATCAAAAGGGAGAGAAGAATGGTAATAATGGGAAAAAAAACGTTCTTGTCCGGCACCCCGGTCCAAAAATCGTAATAAAAAATTACAATTGAAGCGAGTATTGTGGCCGCGCCTGGAATAGGCATCCCTTTGAAGGCCTTTGATCCAGGAGCACCGGTCTGCACGTTGAACCTTGCCAGGCGCAGGGCGCCACAAGCGACAAATAAAAAGGCTGCCGCCCATCCGAGCCTGTCAAATGGGGAAAGCACCCACTTGTACATCATTATACTTGGGGCTACGCCGAATGCAACCAGGTCTGACAGAGAGTCCAGCTCTATGCCGAATCTGGTTGCGGTATTCGTCAGACGCGCAATCCAGCCGTCGAGGCCGTCGAAGATATTAGCAAGTACGATGGCCCAGGCAGCGTTAAGAAAATCCCCGTTGATAGCGGACAAAATAGCGTAAAATCCGGCAAACATGCCGCATATCGTCAGCGTGTTCGGCAAAAGGTAGACGCCTTTTTTCGGTTTGCGTCCAGGGTCTCTTCTTCTGAAAGCCATGGCGAACCTCCTATTGCTGAATGCGGCCCAGGACGGTCTCTCCTGCAGCCACCATGTCGCCGAGCTTGACCATGGGCACCGTAGATAAGGGCAGAAAGATGTCCACGCGCGAGCTGAACTTTATGACCCCGTATCGATCGCCCTTACGCAGCGTGCCGCCGCGCGAGACGCGGCATACTGCGCGGCGAGCAAGAAAGCCCGCTATCTGTTTGACAAGTATCGTCCCGTATTTCGTGTTCATCGTCATGGCGATATTCTCATTCTGCAACGACGCCTCGGGCTTGAATGCCGAGAGGAATTTCCCCGACGTATGCACTACGTTGCCGACCACGCCATCGCATGGCGCGCGGTTCACATGGACATTCAGCGGAGACATGAAGATGCTTACCTGCAGCATTTCTTCGTTTATAAACTGATTTTCCTTTACGGTCTGCAGCACTATTACCTTCCCGTCTGCGGGCGACACAAAGATACCTTCCCCTTCCGGGACAGACCTGTCAGGGTCTCTGAAGAAGTAAGCCATAAAAAGTGTCAGCGCCAGCGGCAGCAACGCCATCCACGCAGGCCATGCAAGCAATACAACCGCTGTCACAATGGCAAAAAAACCGATAAACGGATATCCTTCTCCGGCAAATTTCATCTATTTTCGGCAGCCCGGAATTCAGAAGCCGGACGACAGGTGGGAAGACCTGGAAGCCGACCTTCCAGGTCTTCTGAATTCCTGATGCTCTCCTCTGAATTCCTGCTCACTACGCTTTGGACTTGTCGACCAGCTTACCCTTCTTCAGCCAAGGCATCATGGCCCGCAGTTTTGCTCCGACCTCCTCGATCGGGTGCCCTTCGCCTTTTTTGGTAAGTGCATTGAAGGTCGGTTTGTTGACTTTGCACTCAAGCAGCCACTCGTTGGCGAATTTGCCGTCCTGGATCTCCCCTAGTATCTTTTTCATCTCCTTTTTGGTCTCATCTGTGACAATGCGCGGCCCTCTGGTAATATCGCCGTACTGTGCCGTATTGCTGATAGAATACCTCATCGTCGATATCCCGCCCTCGTAGATCAGATCGACGATCAGCTTCACCTCATGCAGGCACTCGAAATAAGCCATCTCCGGTGAATATCCCGCCTCCACCAGTGTTTCGAAGCCCGCCTGAATCAGCGCGGTCAGGCCGCCGCAAAGGACTACCTGCTCGCCGAAGAGGTCTGTCTCTGTCTCTTCCCTGAAGGATGTCTCAATGACGCCTGCCCTGCCTCCGCCGATACTCGACGCATATGCGAGCGCGATCTCGCGGGTGTTTTTTGACGGGTCCTGATTTACCGCTATCAGACAGGGGACGCCGCTCCCTTTGGAATATTCGGACCTGACAAGATGCCCAGGGCCTTTCGGAGCGACCATGAACACATTCGCATCAACGGGAGGAACAATCTGGCCGAAATGTATATTGAAGCCGTGGGCAAACCCGAGATAAACACCCTTCTTCATGTTGGGCGCGATCTCAGTCTTATATATATCAGCCTGTATCTCATCGGGGAGCAGTATCATAACGATATCGCCTTTCTTTGCTGCTTCCGCCGCTGTCATCACCGTAAATCCTGCCGCCACCGCCTTGTCCCAATTTGCTCCCTTTGTCTCGGCGACTATAACATCCATACCGCTTTCCTTAAGATTATTGGCATGAGCGTGACCCTGGCTGCCATAGCCCATAATCACTATCTTCTTCTTTTTCAAAAGGCCCAGATTAGCGTCTTTGTCATAATAAATCTTAACCATCTCAAATACCTCCATTGTTTGCTGTAGTCCAAAGGACAAATGCCTTATATTATACAATACATCTGCATATTATTTATTTTATCCGAATCGTACGGCCTAGTGAATCCTTAAGGCGTTCAAGGTCTGGCGACCCTTGCGGATGGACGTTTGGTGGTATAATGATTCATGCGACTTGAATACAGAAATGAAGCCCTGCGATTGCTCGTAACAGCCGTTCTTGTCGGCATGATTGCAGCTGCAGGATGCAATGCAGAGGGGCCGCAACTGCATAACGGAGATATATACGCAATTACCGTCAGCGGCGTCATCAATCCTGTTGCCGCAGAATTCATCCACAGGTCGGTCGAAAGGGCTTCCTCCGAAAAAGCAGGCGCGCTGTTGATAGAACTCGACACCCCCGGCGGGCTCGATACGTCCATGCGCACTATAGTAAAAGATATCATGTCGAGCCATGTTCCGATTATTGTGTATGTTGCGCCTTCGGGCGCACGTGCGGCATCTGCCGGCGTTTTTATAACGCTGTCGGCGCATGTGGCGGCAATGGCGCCGGGGACGAATATTGGCGCCGCTCATCCGGTATCGGTAGGCGAAAAAATGGACAAGGTTATGTCTGAAAAGGCGACCAATGACGCAACGGCCTATATAAAATCGATAGCCGAGCAGCGAGGTCGAAATGTGGAGTGGGCCGAAAACGCGGTCAGGAAAAGCGTATCGATTACCGAAGTGGAGGCCCTGAAGATGCACGTGATAGACCTGGTCGCAAATGACGCCGATGCGCTTCTGAAAGAGATTGACGGCAGAAATGTAAAGATCGCCGGAGCTGATGTGAAGCTGAAGACTGCCGGTGTCAAATTAGTGAAAGAGCAGATGGGCCTCAGGCTCAGGATCCTTAACCTGATCACCGATCCAAGCTTTGCGTACATCCTTATGCTGCTTGGTTTTTACGGGCTTTTCTTCGAACTTACCAATCCGGGATCGCTCGCACCGGGCATTATCGGGTCGATATCTCTTGTGCTCGCGTTTTACGCCTTTCAGACGCTTCCGGTGAACTACGCCGGCCTGCTCCTGATCATCATCGGCATTATCCTATTTCTCCTCGAGGTCAAGATCGCTTCTTACGGACTGCTTACTGTAGGAGGCGTAGTTTCAATCACGCTCGGCTCGTTGATGCTGTTCGATTCCCCTTTGCCTTTTCTCAGGGTATCGCTCGCGATTATCCTGCCCGCCTCTATAATTACAGCGCTATTTTTTGTCTTTACCTTTGGTCTGGCCTATAAAGCTCACAAGAGAAAGCATGCTACCGGCGGAGAAGCGCTTGTGGGGATGGAAGGGTTGTCGAAGTCTGAAGTCGGGCCTGGCGGAGGCATGGTCCAGGTACATGGAGAGATTTGGTCCGCGTCTTCTGAAGAGCGTATTACCAGGGATTCCACTATCGTGGTCGAGGCCGTAGAAGGGCTGAAACTGAAGGTTAGAAGGAAGTAGTCCGTGACGGCTGCGCGGCTTCATTTTCTTGAAAAAAGAAAGCGGCTTTCCTTAGAATTATAAGGACAATGAGAGCCCTTGTTACCGGAGCTACAGGCTTTATCGGAGGCCATCTTGTCGAGGCCCTTATCCGCGAAGGTTTTGATGTAACCTGCCTGACACGGCTGACGTCAAATATAAGATACCTTGAGGGACTCAATGTATCTTTTCTGAAGGGCGATTGCACTGATCCCGCATCGCTGTCAGGAGTTCAGGGTTTCGATTACATTTTTCATCTGGCAGGCCTGACTAAATTTCTTTCTGAAGATCAAGCCGTTCGCGTCAATGAAACGGGCACGGAGAATATCGTGCAGGCTGCGTTAAGAAACAATCCTGGACTGAAACGCTTTATCTATGTCAGCAGCCTGGCGGCCGCAGGTCCCTGCTGTCAGGGCAAGCCGCTCATAGAGGACTGCGAGCCGCAACCCGTCTCAGTTTATGGGCGGACGAAGCTCGGCGGGGAAAAGGCGGTCCTTAGGCAAACCGGGAAAATGCCGTTTACGATTGTCAGACCGCCTGCCGTATATGGCCCCCGCGACAGGGACCTGCTCGTGATCTACAAGATGGTCAAGATGGGTTTGGTTCCTTACTGGGGAAGATCATACTATTCGTTCTTGTACGTCGATGACCTTGTGCATGGTATAATACTCTCTGCGCTGAAGGAAGAAGGCGAAGGCGAGATTTTTTTCATGTCCGACGGAGGCATTTATTCATCGGACGATCTTATTGCAGCCATCTCACAGGCCCTTCAGTGCAGCCCGATCAGGCTGGGCATTCCGAAATTCGTGATGCCGCTATTCGGGGCGTTGGCTGAGAAGATGCCGGGGTTCAGCATAATCAATCCCGACAAGATGAGAGAGATCAGGCATCCCTTCTGGACTTGTGATTCGACCAAGGCGAGGGAGAGACTGGGATTCTCTCCCAGGGTGAAAATAAAGGAAGGAGCTAAGTGGACTGCCGATTGGTACAGGATCCATAGCTGGCTATGACCGAAAAAACAGACATATTCGAAAAATGTTATAAGTTTACCATTGCCCGGGAGCTTCAGCACGCCGGCATATATCCATTTTTCAGGATGATCGAGAGCGCTCAGGATCCGGAAGTCGTTCTGAACGGCAAGAAAATGATAATGGTCGGTTCGAACAATTATCTCGGACTGACGAATCATCCGAAGGTAAAAGAGGCTGCCATTGAAGCCGTGAAAAAATATGGTTCAGGCTGCGCCGGCTCGCGTTTTCTAAACGGCACTCTTGATATCCATGTCCGGTTGGAAGAAAAACTTGCCGGATTCATGAAGAGGGACGCTGCTCTGATTTTTTCAACCGGGTTTCAGGTGAATCTCGGCGTTATTTCCGCGATCGTCGGGAAAGATGATGTGGTTATCATCGATAAGATGGACCACGCCAGCATAGTGGACGGCTGCAAGCTCTCCTATGGCGAGGTCAGGAGATTCAGGCACAACGATATGGCGGACCTCGAAAGGGTGCTCAATGACAACAACGGAAGAGGGAAGCTTATCGTTGTCGACGGCGTCTTCAGCATGGAGGGAGATATCATCGACCTTCCGGCAGTTGTGAAGATCGCAAAGAAATATGGAGCACGCCTCATGGTTGACGACGCCCACGGCATAGGCGTTCTGGGGAAGACCGGCAGGGGGACTGCAGAGTATTTCGGCCTCGAAAGCGAGGTCGATCTCGTGATGGGAACATACAGTAAATCATTGGCCTCTATCGGCGGATTCATCGCCGGCGACGATGACGTGATCCATTACATCAAGCATATGGCGAGGGCTCTGATATTCAGCGCGAGCCCGCCGCCCGCCTCAGTTGCTGCTGTCAGCGCTGCGCTTGATATAATTGACAGCGAGCCCGAAAGGATCGCACGACTTTGGACCAATACGCATAGAATGCTGCAGGGCTTTAAAGACTTAGGATTCCAGGTTGGACCGAGCGAAACGCCGATTATCCCGATAATAGTGGGGGCTGATGAAACCGCCTTCAAGATGGCGATGGTCCTTCAGGAAGAGGGTGTATTTGCCAATGTGGCGGTTTCACCGGCTGTTCCCCCGGGGAAGGCCTTGATAAGAACCAGTTATATGGCGACGCATACTGATGAACATCTGGACAAAGTACTGGAGGCCTTCAGGAAGGTGGGCAGGGCCATGGGAATCATCTGATTGCATTGCAAGGGGGCATTGTGACTGCGTCTCCTCCGGCGGGAATCGATATAGTCAGGGTTGAAAACCGCCGGGATCTTTCAGGCTTCATAAAATTTCCGCTCTCGCTTTATAGCAGCGATCCGCTTTATTGCCCGCAGCTGACCCACGATCTTAAAGTCCACTTTTCTCAGAAGAACCCTTTTTTTGACGAAGCAGATGTAGAGTTTTTTCTGGCCTTGCGAAAGGGCAGGATTGTCGGGCGGATTGCGTCAATCGTCAATCACCTGCATATAAAAATTCATAATGAAAACACAGGTTTCTTCGGTTTTTTCGAATGTTTCAATGATCCTACTGTTGCGAAGGCGCTTCTGGACACGGTTTGCGACCGGTTGAGGGCAGCCGGCATGACAATAATGCGCGGGCCGATGAATTTCTCGACCAATGAGGAGTGCGGGTTCCTGTTGGAAGGATTCGAAGAGCCGCCGATGCTCATGACGCCTTACAATCCGCCGTATTATAACGATCTTATGAGCGAATACGGTCTTGCCAAAGTTAAAGACCTGTTCGCATACATCTACCATGTGGAAGAGGAACTTCCGGAAAAGATATTGCGGGTGGCAGCTATTGCCGACAAGAAGGGCATAACCGCGAGGCAGGTCACAAAGGAATATTTCATGGACGCCATGCGCGGCTTCAGGGAGGTCTATAACGCGGCCTGGGAACACAACTGGGGCTTCATTCCAATGTCGGAGGCCGAGCTGTCGTATGGCGCGAAGCGCCTGAAACCGCTGGTAGTATCGGATATGACGATCGTAGCCGAGAAGGATGGCGAAGCAGTAGGTTTTCTGGGAATGCTCCCTGATTTCAATTTCGTGCTCAGAAGGATGCATGGGAAGCTGAACCCCGTGACGCTCGCAAAGGCTTTTTATTACTCGAGGAAGATCCCCGATCTGCGAATGTTGCTGCTTGGCAGCAAGCCTGAGTATCGTAACAAAGGCGTCGATGGAATAATGTTCAGGGAGGCATTCAAGGGAGTCAGACGCGGCAGGTATAAACGCGTGGAATTTTCATGGATACTCGAAGACAACCTGAACGTTATACGTCTAATTGAGATGATCGGGGGAAGGTTGTACAAGAAGTACCGGATCTACGAAAAGCCAATAGCGTAGGGCGGATTGCAGACTGTATCGAACTCCGTAATGCCTTTAGGTATCAAAGCGTCTTAAGGCATCGTGTTACTATATACTAAAGCATGACCACTTTCGGAAAACGCATCTTAATCTGCTTTTCTATCATTACCCTTCTCATCTGTGTCGCGCTCTACATCGTCATCAGAAATGCTGACGAGATCCTCAAGTCCCAGCTCGAAAGGTTCCTCGGAAAGGATTTTCGCGTCGAACGCATCGTGCTCAATCGGGGCAGTGCAGATGCTTATGGGGTGGCTTACGCGAGGGATGGAAAGGAGGTTTTTCACGCAGACCATTTGCATGTTTCGGCTGACCTTTTGGGTTTTGTCAAAAGACATTATTCGGTTTCCGGCATAACTATTGAAAGGCCGTATATCATCGTTGTGATCGACAAAGACGGAAAACTGCAACTACCCTTTGTGACGGGCCAGGGTAAAGATGGGGATAGTGAAAAAAATGCCGCGCCTCTCTTCGAGATTTCGGCGCTCGCAATTAAGGACGGCGAGCTGCATATGAGAGATGAGCGCATGCCGGCGAATCGGAACAGCATAGATATCAGGGGCCTTAACCTTAAGATGGACAATCTGACTTATCCATTTGCCGATGCATCATCGAGGTTAGATATGTCAGCGGTTTCTGAAGGCAGGATCATTTCCGGCGGGCTCTCTGCCGAAGGCAAGGTCAATTTAAAGACATCGGTGCTGGACATACGTATCAAAGGAAAAGATATTGTTTTGCTTGACGCCGAGGGAACAGGGCCGATCCTTAGTGCCGACAGCATGGTTTTTAGCGTGCTGTCGCGACAGGACCGGGAAGGAAAGACCTATACTTTTGACGACGTGGTAATTATAAAACCCCGCTTGCGATATGAAACAGACCCGACTGGAGAGCTTGCGAGTCCATGGCGTGATATTATAGATGGACTTCAAAAGGCAGTCCGGACAGCCGTGCGGTGAATGCAGGAAACTCTAACAAAATTGTAATAAAATAGACAAAAAAGAGGTATAAGCAGGCGGATCTGCTCCACATGTCATTGATATACGCCCCAATAAAGCGTGGCACGACATTTGATTAATATCAAGCAAGAAATAGCAACGCGAAGATGGGAGAGGGGTTATGATCGATTATATAGACGGTCTGGCATGGGCCGCAGTCAATGTTAGCAATCTGCAATATCCGGCAGGGGCCATATCTGCATATTATATGTCAGCCGGGATAATGCTGATCGGAAGCGTATTGGCGATTCTGCTGCCGAGTCATGAACAGCGGTAAGCGCTGTTTAAAGAGATAGATTGCTGATCATCTTTTAAGTCCGGACAGGAAAGCCCGCCTCCTCTTTTCGAGGAAGTCCTCTTCTTCACTGTTCCACCACGCCGGCAGCTGACTGTTATATCCAATGACCCGGTCCCTCAGCGTTTTTTTCCGAGATTCTGCCTCCATTATCCTGAGCTTGAGGGTGTCCAGTCCGGCACGCGAATAATTGAACTCGTCATCCCCCCTGAATCTCCGTATCTGGGGCTGCAGAGGAGGAAAATCCGGGGCATATTCCAGGGCTGAATCATACTGCTCTCTGCCTAAATAATCCTTCATCGAATTCAGCAATTTCATCTGCCTGTCCGTATAATCAAGAAGCTTCGCATTTATCTCTCTTTGCTGATCCCTGAAGTCTGCATTGGGATCAGGCAATTCAGCCGGCTGCTGGCCAAAGACAGCTACGGAGCTAACCGCCATGCAGAGCGAGACGAGTATAACGATGCAACTTATCGAATGTTTATCGCAGCGCATCAGTAATGTTTATGGCCCTGACCCGGAAGCAGTTATCCCGGTTTTCAATAATATTGAGGCAGCCGTAGTCCTGGTTGATACTGAATAGCTTGGCTGAGGGCATTCCAAGCACGTGGCAAAGAATTAAGCGGTTGACGCCTGAGTGTCCGACGATCAGAGTGTTCCCATCAGATTTTGTTAATATGTCATTAAAGGACCCGACGACGCGTGTTCTGCAATCGGCGAAGCTCTCGCCTCCGGGGATACGGTAGTTAAAAATATCTTTGCCGCGCGCCTCGAATTCAGCTGGGAAGCGCTGTCTGATTTCTTCGAAGGTGAGGCCCTCCCAGGTGCCAAGGCTCAGCTCCCTTAAATCTTTCCATTCAAAGACGGATATGCTTCTCCCCTCAGATAGTATCTGCGCAGTTTGTTTTGTGCGTCTGAGATCGCTGGTATGGATCGACGTGATGACGACATCCGCCAGCTTCTTCTTCAGAGCTTCAGCCTGCCTGACGCCTTCCTCATTCAATGGAAAATCAGTCTGCCCTATAAAACGCTTCTCATCGTCCGGCAGCAGAATACGTCCATGTCTGACTAAGTAAATCGTACGGTCAGTCATTTGATCCAACCAGCAAGATTCTTCTCTTTCCGGTGAACGGCGGCAATAAGCCAATGCATCTTTCAATTTCGAAAATAATCTTCAATGTGCCGCTACTTCGCGCATCCCGGATTGTCTGAATTCTATCCAGGGCCGAGGAAATTATCTGTTCGGTAACCGGACAGACCGTTAAGGCCTTAACATACATTATCTTTGTATTGGCCGAAATATCCATCGATACTGTGAAGTCTATCAATCCCGGGAGGTCAAACAAAACTTCATCCAGCTCAGTCAGGCCGATTTGCCGATCACCGCCGATCGAAACCCTGCTATTCCTTCTTCCTGACATCTTATCCATCCGTCGAAGTACGGCGCCACATTTGCACCTCTCCGGAATAAACCGGGAGATATCACCCGTGCCGTAGCGAATAAGCGGCATACCCTGCCTCGTCAGAGTTGTAAAGACCACTTCGCCATATTGCCCGTCAGGGAGCGGTTTGCCATCATCGTCTACAATCTCCAGATACAAATCCGCCTCGCGCATATGATAACCGGCATGGGCATCGCACTCAACACCGCCTCCGAGCCCCATTTCGGTCATGCCGTAATGATCGAAAACTCGACAGCTCCAAAGTCGTTTCAGTTCGCGAACAATGGCCGAAGAAAGATTGTCGGTGCTTAACAGTACGCTCTTCAGATGAAGATCCATGCCCTGATACTCTGAATATCTTGCGAGGGCAAGCACCTGGATCGGGATGCCGACAATTGAATTGATCGCCTTGCACCTGATGACTTCAAGGGCTTTGTCCATATCTCCGACTACACCATGAGGCACCGGAATGACTCCGAAGCGCTTCAGGGCGACTGAGAGCAGATCGCCTACGCTCCCCGGACGCTCTCCAGGCAGCAGTATCAGTACTCGGTCGCCTTCCTCGACCAGCGTGGACATCCCATGCCTAAAGAAATCGGTCGTCAATTCCTGATCCGAAGGCGTGAAATACAGACGCTTGGGGCTGCCCGTCGTGCCTGATGTATCGAGAGTCACGACCCGGCTGATCTCGTCCTGCGACACGCACAAGAACTGCAAACCTTTTTCAGCGATATCCGCAGCTGTTGTCAGCGGGAAGACGGCAATGTCGGCGAGAGATTGTATTTCACGGTGCCTGATGCAGCTGAATTTACTTTTATAAAACGGACTGTTCATTGACGCATACAGGATTGTCTCGCTCAGCTTTTGCAATTGATACGATTCTATCAGGTCTTTGGTCAAGGGGCCCCCGGACAGTCCGAGCTTCCTGGCTATCCATGCTTCAAGGGGTGTCCTTCTAATCAATGACATCTCCATTGAGGCCTGTAAAGAGGCCTGCCGTCACTGCCGGTCAGGTTGTATGCGCAGAAGGGGACGATCCTGTTATCAGGGTGGACGACATGTATGAAGCATTCCCGCAGCCGCTCCAGGTCTATGTTCCAGACATCCTGAAACGCCATTCCCGAAATGCAAAGCGAATAATTTTCTGCGCGCTCAAGGAATGCGTCCAGGCTGGTCACGTTCATGAAGCTGCTGTTCCGATGCGCTGCAGTCGCCTCTTTTTTGTCACTGCTTGCTGACCATTTTCTGGCGACAAAGAGCTGCGACTTTCTGGCTCCATCAGCCGCGCCTTGCGGCTGACAGCAGCTTTGGCCTGCCCTGCCGGTCGGCATCAGCTCGCCATTTTTCATCAGCACGAAGCTGCCGTTAAATGAGCAATGGGCATTCTCTGCCTTGGGAGGACGGAAATCGCTGATTTTCGTCCTGCCGCCGGTTTGCCGCTCGATTGCAGTAATCACCTCCGGAATGGTAATGCGGTCCGAATCCACAGGCGCCTTAGGGTATCTGCCGAAATAGCTGATCGGCTGAAAATGAACGCCCCTGACAGTCGGCATGCGTCCTATAGCGAATTCGATGATGTTTCCTATATCGCCGGTATTGACACCGGGAACAAGAGTCGGTACGAGTACCACGCCCAGCTGATTCTCCATGCAATGCGAGATAGCACTTGCTTTTATTCCGAGCAGCGCTTTTCCCCTGATTTTTTCATATATCATTTCAGTTGTACCATCAAACTGAAGGAATACGCAGCTCAGGCCGGCCTTCTTGAGTCGGCGTACATAAAGCGTGTCTTCAGCCAGGCGAAGACCGTTGGTGTTCAGCTGGAAGAAGCCGAATCCAAGCGAGCGGCCCAGAGAAATAATGTCAGGCAGGTCATCTCTCAGGGTGGGCTCGCCGCCGGACAGCTGTATGTTGAAAGGCCCGCCGCAATCCAGCAGCAGTCTATACCAGTTCCCGATTGTCTGCATATCGGGATCACTATTGATGCAGCCGGCAGAGGCAAAACAGACTGGGCACTGCAGGTTGCATCGGTCAGTGACTTCAAGAAGAACGCAACATGTATTCTGGCGATGTTCAGGGCAAAGGCCGCAGTCGAAGGGGCAGCCGTGCCGGATGCCGGTCGCGCAAATAGTCGGGTGCGCCGCAGGTTTGGAAACATGCCACGATTCATATGACGGCTGCCCGCGCCAGACTATGGTCCTGAAATGGCCATGGGTAGAACATGTCTTGTCGAGATACACATTGTCTCTGACGGCTACCCGTTTAGCCGGAATCCTGTCGAGGCATACAGGGCAGAGGCTTTCGGTTTCTCCGATTATTTCTTCGTGACCGATCTTCATCCCCGGCTGAGAATTGCACATATTTTCTTATAGTCGTCGGGAGTATCGATATCAAGCAGTATGCCTTCATCCCGCACTTCAACTTCTCCGGCCTCTTTTTCATGAAGCTCAAGAAGCTTTTGCAGGCCGTCAATGCCCTTCCAGGCAAGAATCTCCGGAAACAGGCCTGAGGAAATAAGGGGCGGATGTCCGCGCTGCCTCAGGTAAACCGGATATAGGACCAGGGCTTCAGAGCTTTCGTACGCATTGATCATCATCTCAACGGTGCTGCTTCTTACAAGCGGGACGTCAGCCGGCAATAAGAAAACGCCGCTGATACCACTCTTGAGGGATCGGATACCGGCGACGACCGATGAAAACATACCTTGCGGGTAGTCTTCGTTAATAACCCACCTGACACGCAAGCGGTCCAGAAGCGGAATCAGATCGTCTGCCCTGTTGCCAAGTACGACCGTTATGTCCGAAATGCCTGTATCGGTAAATGTCGAGATCGCCTTTTCAATGACGGTGGAACTATCGAGCGGCAGAAGCGGCTTGAAATCGGACATTCTGGAGGAATAGCCGGCCGACAGGACGATTGAAGCTATTTTTTCCCGGACGGACATTTCAGTTTTGCGGCCCTTACCTTTATCAATTCTCCCACGATACTGACGGCCAGCTCTTCAGGCGTCTCGGCCCCGATGTCCGTGCCTATCGGAGAATATACGCGATCGAGGTCCTGCCTGGTGAAACCTTCATCTGCAAGGGCACTGAATATAGCGTCCCGCTTCCTTCGGCTGCCTATCATTCCAATGTATCCCGCTGCAGTTTTCAATGCAGAAGCCAGGACCGTCCTGTCATAAAGGTGGCCGCGCGTTACGATCGCTATGTAACTGTCTTCATCAATCTCGAGCTGAGGCAGCTTTTCGAAGGATTCCAGCAAAACGAGTTCTACAGGGGCTGGAAACCTTTCGCGACCGGCAAACTCGGCACGATCGTCGAGCACTATTGTTCTGAACCCCACTGTTACGCTGAGAGGAGCAATCCTCTGGGACACATGGCCGGCGCCAAAGATGAAAACAGTGCCTGCATTGACGAGAGGCTCAATAAGAAACATCCGACTGTCGATAATGCAGGAATGGACTGACATCTTCTTTGGCCCGAAAGCGATCTCATTCAACATCTGTGCGCTGATTCCGACGCTGCCGATGAGTGAATGGTCACTTTTCAAGAGGCACTGCGATGATTGCGGATTATTCTTGTCAGCCATGGAAGTAATCAGCCAGCCGATCCCATGCCTGTGGAAGATTTCGGCTGCTTCTTCATATATGTCCTTTTTGATCCTGTCGGAGCTGTCGACGAAGTCCAGAAGGACTTCTCCCTTTCCACCGCAAATCATATCCATGTCGGCAGCATCTTTACCGGTGAGCACAAAGGAATGAACAGCCGGCTTGCCCGATTTAAGGACATCTGCCGCTTTACTTATGACGTCGGCCTCCAGACGTCCGCCTCCGATAGTGCCGATTATCGATCCGTCAATCCTTATCAGCATCTTGGCCCCCGCTGCTCGCGGCGCTGAACCCGACTGGTCGAATACAGTCGTAACTACAAAGCTCTGCCCGCGACTGAGGAGTTCGGCCATCTCAGTGAATATTCTTTTCAAAGTTCCTCCGGTTTGTCTGAACGGGCCCTGGTGAAATCATAACCGTTGGCGGTCAATATCTCTTTCACTTTTGCGTAAGTCGCCATCACTATCTGAGGGCAGCGCGCTACCCGATTGCGGGGGTCGTCCTGCAGTATGTCCGAACAGTTGATGCCCCCATACTGGCCCTGATATTCCTTTTCGAACCATTCAATGAGTTCGGTCATCATAAGATAAAGACGTCCATCAGCCTCCTCGTCGGGCTTTCCTTTTCCTGCATATAAGCCGATCAGGCAGGCGCCGCCTGTGAGCGTGCCGCATATCTTCCCGCAGAAGCCCACGCCGCCAAGCAGCCCTGACATTGCCCTGATCAGATCAGGGTCGCTTTTGCCTTGTGAATCGAGGGCCATGATCATCATAATCTGGCTGCAGAAGAACCCCTGACGGGACAGCTCCATCATACGCATGAAATCATCGGTCATTTCTTTATTGTCCTCTCTTATGCTCAGGGCTTGCGGGCGATGAGCATAAAATAGCCAGGGTGAGCCTGTTTAAATGACATCATTTTCTGCTGCAGGTCCTTTGAAGTAGTGTTGCAGCAATCCCAAAAAGGTTTCAGAGAGCCATGTTTCATAATCATCCTCACGACGAATTCCTTGAGCAGGTGCGAATGGTCCTCGAATATTTCGGTGATGAAACCGTTTGCATTCAAGGCCTCGGTCAAACCTTTCCTGGTCAGAATATCTGACATGAGAAACGGCAGTTCATCGATCTGGTCTATAGCAACAGGGTCCCTCGCATATACATCCGTTATGACCAGACTGCCGCCGCTATGCATCACCCTGCAGAATTCTGATAGAGCGCTGTCCTTGTTGTTTATAACAGAAAGCGTGCACTCCGCTATAATAACGCTCAGCGATAGCGATGCAAGAGGGAGCCTTTCTGCATCGCCGCGTACAAATATCGACGAGTTACTGTCCGCTATGCTGTTCTTTAACTTCAGGTCGACGCCTACAGCCTTCAGTCCGACTTCGCGTCGGAGAAAATCAACAGTGCTTCCGGCTCCGCAACCGATATCGGCTGCTCTGTCGCCCGGACCGAATGAACAAAGGGCCATCGCCCTTCGTGTCAGTCCAAGTCCACCGGGCCTCATTAGATCCTGATCTGCCCCGATATCCAGCCGTGCGTTGCTTTCAAAAGGCATCCGACAAGAAGGCATCATTTATCTTCCAGTGCCTGTTCCACCTGAAGCATTTTCCCTAAAGCCAGATCTTCGGGCACGAATACAGTGCCGCAAACAGGGCATTTAAGCAGATCGACAGGGAATTCGCTTCCCAAATAAGATACTGTGACCTTTCCTAGGAACAGCTCGATGTTGCACTTTGTGCAGGTCAGGGCAGGTGCCGAAGATGCAATACCGTTTTCGCTCATTTTGATAATCCCTCGATCACTTCCATCCTGTGACTGTATGCATTATGGATTATAAATTCATCCCCGTCGGAGGAATATTCAACCCAATATGTAACGCTCACCGGCCTGTAATGGGCAATGGAGTGCCCGGTCTTTCCGTCGAGCAGCTTTTGGCCTGCGCTTTCGGCGTGGGCTATGACTTTACGTATGTCCTCGATCAATATCATCCTGGTTTCCAGAAGCTCCGATACATCGGGTGAGATACTGAGTTTCATCGGTTCTTCTTCCTCTGCAGTTTTTTCGTTCCACACATTATTCAGCATATGCAACTTGAGCCTGGCCCGGTTTTCATGGCGCATAGAATATCCCGGTCCTTTTCGTGCTGCCGGATCTGTTTCCGCCGGCAGCCAGATCAGGTCGAATATGTGCATGGCGCGTTTGCCTCTCGCTGCGAAGTTGTCACGGCACATGGCGCAATACGTGATATAGTCTGCGTCGCTTTCATCTACCCTGCGCCTGACGACCTTTTCAGCAACCTCAGAATTAACAAAAGACATCAGTCCGCCGTAGCTGCAGCAGGGGGACAGATGCCGGTTGTCCGTCAATTCAGAGACCTTCACGCCAAGCTTTCCGAGAATGCTGCGCACGCTGTCCTGTACCACGTTGTCGTGTCTGGAGGCGCATGCATCATGGATGGTAACATGCGCAGGTATCTTTGTCGATGCAGATTCGGGAAGCGGGTTCATGGCAAGCAAGGTTTGAACAGATTCAACCTGAGCATCAGGTAAATGATTTCTGAATAGACGTAAGCAGCTGGAACAGGCTGTGATGATCTTAGGCGATCCCATTTCTTTCAATGTATCGGCAAAAGCGGATATGGCGGCATCGGTCAATGCCTTTTCGCCTGCCCAGTCAGCGGGAGCGCCGCAACAGCCGAGTACAAGGCCGACACCGCCGCCAACGTTCCGCCGGAGATATTCGTAAATCTGCGTGACCTGTTCCGGCGACGAGGCGCTCAGCTGACATCCGGGAAAGAAAACAGCGCTGCTTGTTTCATGTCCCGGTTCATGCCTGGCGAGCGCAAAGGAATCACTATTGCTGAATGCCATATCCCGCAAGGCAAAATCATGTGCGGAAGGCGGCATCTTTCTCTTGTCAACCATGCTTTGCCTTGCATCAAGACATATCTCTGCCATGTCGAGATCGACGGGGCAGACCGCCTTGCATAGGCTGCATAGTGCGCAGGTATTGATCATGCGGTTTGCGTTGTGAGAACCCATGATAATTGCATCGTTATTGTAAATCTCGCGCACATAACGCTTCGGATATGATTTGTAATGCGCAAGATATTCGCAAACCTTCACGCACTCGAGGCACTGACAATTCAGACAGCGGCGCGCCTCGGCTTCAGCTTCTTCCTGCGTGTATCCTTCAATGCGGTTTGCCATCGGCGTAGCCGGTTCCGGCGATATCCCCTCTATGCTGGTATAAAGGCGCGTATCGAAAGGACCTTCAAGGTCACGGTTGGCGGTAAGAGAAGCTCCCTGAAGAAAACGGTCAATGGAGACGGCAGCAAGCCTGCCATCCATCATTGATGTAATGGGTGAATAATCATGGCCGTAGCGATGTCCCCCTCCAGCAAAGACCTTTTCATTGCTTGTAGAATAAGTCAGCGGGGTTATTGCAATCAGCCCGTCGGCACTGGCACTGATGGTGAGTCCATGTGACGATGATTCAACGGTAGCCGGTCCAATGCCAAGATAAACGGCGTCGAATTCATCAAGCACCGAGTCGAGCGTTTGTCCTCCTTGATTGCTTACCGGGCTGTCAAGATGAAGGGAGATGTCAAGAACGTTGAGCAATGAAAGGTCTTTTTCAATTGCATCTGATAGTAGTGTCTCAGCTCCGAATTCGCGGAGACGTCCGCCGGGGCGATCGGCTGCCTCGAAAATGGAAACGCGATATCCTTTTGCCGCAAGATCGGCGGCTGCAGTCAGACCGCTCAATCCGGAACCAACGACTGCTACCCTCTTTTCTTTTTTCGGCAACATGAAGGGTTTCTTTGCGTCGCTGTCGCTGTGGTCAGCACAGGCCTTCTCGATAGCGTTGATCATAATGGCTTCGTCAATTTCTGCGCGCTTGCATGCTGTCTGACATGGATGGTCACAGACCCTGGCTATGATGCCGGGGAACGGGACTGTCTTATTGAAAATAGCTAATCCGGCCCGGTAATCCCCTCGCCTTACGCAGTCTATCATGGCGCGGGCATCTACATGCACCGGGCATGCTGCCATGCATTTGGGCGGTTGTTCCTGGATGCACTGATTTTCCCGTTCCTTGGCCCTCTGATGGTCCATGATTGCGCTCCTGCCTTTATGAATTATATAACGAATTGCAATGCCGTTGAAAAAAAGCAGACCTGAAACGGACTGTTGATCAGTCCGTTTCAGGCGTTATCGTGCCGCTTGATTTATATTACTGCTTATTTCTTGCCTTTTGCATCAAGTGCTGCCTTGATTACTTCGGGCCTTGCAGGAACCCTTGTTATCCTGACACCGCAGGCATTATAGACGGCGTTAAGGATTGCTGCATGCGGTGATGTAAGCGGGGCTTCGCCTACTCCTGCTGCGCCGTAAGGACCGAGAGGCCTCGGCGTTACATTGTAGATGATCTGAAAATCATCGGGGATATCCTTTGTGTAAGGCAGGCCGCAGCTCATCAGGTTGGTATGCTTCTTCAGGTCTTCAAAGTCCTCACTGAGCGCCAACCCTATGCCCTGTGCGATACCGCCGTATATCTGGCCGTCAACTGTGCCCTTGTTGATGATCGTGCCAAGGTCTGCAACAGTCGTAAACTTGACCACTGTTGCCTTGCCGGTCTTCATATCGACTTCCACTTCGGGCATGAAGAGCTCATACATATAGATCGGGAACGGATTTCCCTGACCGGTTTCGCTGCTGCAAGCGGTGCATGCAGCTGCAGCCCATTTGCCGTTGTAACGAAGGGGGACCTTCCCGGCTACCATTTCATCGTATGTACGGTATGTACCGTCGGGTTTGCGCATAGCGTTCAGAAGCATCTCGCACGACACCTTGATCGAGTTGCCTGTCATGACGTTATTGCGGCTTCCACCCGAAGGGCCGCTGTTGGGGCATGTGGCAGTGTCGTTCATGTGCAGCTTGATCTGATCGGGTCTCAGGCCGAGCGGTTTCAATGTCTCGTGCGCAAATGTAAGCGTTCCGAGGTCGGCTCCCTGGCCGTGGTCTTCCCAGGAATTGAAGACGACCACCCCGTCTTTGGTCAGCTCAACTGCCGACTCGGAACCATCGGGTCCGTCAAGTCCGCATCCGTAAATGCCCAGGGAGATACCGACTCCACGCTTGACGTCCGGCGTTGAAAGCTGCTTGCATCTCTTTTTCGCCTCGTCGTAAAGCGGACGAAGCTTGTCGAACAGAGCTTCAAGGCAATATACGTCGGGCTCACAACCGGTGGGTGTGGTTGCTCCGGGGCGGTATATGTTCTTGTAGCGAAGATCGAATGGGTCCATGCCGATCTTTTCTGCAAGCTCGTCCATAAGGCTTTCGGACGCCAGGAAGGATTGCGGAGAACCGTATGCACGGAACGCGGAACCCCATGCGTGGTTGGTGCAGACCGTCCTGCCCTTGCCGCGAATGTTAGGAATATTGTAGCCTGCGCCGATGAACTGAGCCTGGCGAACGGTCAGCAGATCACCGAACTCCGAATACGGACCGTGATCGATCGTCCAGTCGCTTTCCATGGCTATCAGTTTTCCATCCTTGTCGGCTCCGAGTTTGAGCTTGACGAATCCCGGGGAACGCTTACCGGTATAAGTGATATGCTGGTACATTGAATATGTCAGCGAAACCGGTTTGCCGGTTGCCATACACGCCACCCCAAGAAGGGCTTCCATTGTAGGGCTGAACTTGTAGCCGAATGTCCCGCCCGTCGGGTTTTGGATGATACGGAGTTTTTCGGGTTCGATGCCGAGTCCGGGGCATATCATGGCGTGATGCAGGTGGATACCGATGCTCTTCGACTGGATGGTAAGGCGTCCTTCTTCATCGAAATAGGCACACCCGCAATCCGGTTCCATTGTGAGATGCGGCTGGCGGCTGCAGTAATAAGCGTTTTCGACAACATGAGCGGCTTTGGCCATCAGAGGTCCCGTGTCTCCGCCCTTAACTATCCCCTGCTCGTAGTAAACGTTCGGAACCCCGGGGTGGATTTCCATGGCATCTGGGGCCATTGCGGCAGGCGCGCTCATGTATGCCGGCAGCACCTCAAGGTCAACCTTTACCTTTGCAGCGGCAGCCTTGGCATTTTCGACCGTGTCAGCGCAGACTATTGCAATTGCGTCCCCATACTGGAAGACCTTGTCTTTGCATAGAATGGGGCGGTCCCATCCGTCGCCCTTGTTGGTTGGGAAGGTTATAAGGCCTGTTATAGCATTTTTGCCCTTCACATCTTTGTGCGTAACAATCTTGTACACGCCGGTCATTTTTTCAGCTTCGGAGGTATCGATTCCCTTAATATTGGCATGTGAAACCTCAGCCTGTACTAACGCCAACCTGAGGGTATCAGCCGGCATCTGAAGGGCCACATCATTCCCGTAATCCCATGTGCCCGTGACCTTGGCAACTGCGGAAGGCCGCTGATAAGTTGAGCCTATAATGCTTCCGTCTTTGCCCGGCTCGAACAGCAGAGCATCTTTTTTCATTTCGCCGCGCATTACCTTGGCAGCATCCATTACCGCATCGACAAGTGGCTTGTAGCCTGTGCAGCGGCATGCATTCCTGTTTTTCTGGAACCAGTCTCTGACATCATCGCGTGTGGGTTGCAGATTTGAATCAAGCAGCGCCTTGGCCGACATTATGAATCCTGGGGTACAATAACCGCACTGTGCCCCGCCATGGGCCATCCACGACACCTGCAACGGATGGAGATTATCTTCGGTTCCGAGCCCTTCGATTGTTTGTATTTCCGCAAAGTCCTGCACCGTTTTCATCTTTACGACACATGACCGCACCAGCTTGCCGTTGAGGATTAACGAACATGAACCACACTGGCCCTGACCGCAACCAATCTTGCATCCGGTCAATAGCATCTGCTGCCGAAGCACGTCGGCCAGCGATTTCTCGGGATCTACAACCAGAGATCTGGCAACGCCGTTGACCTTCAGGATCTTTCTCAGCATTTTTCTCTCCTTCTATTCAGAATAGGAACGGCTCAGCCGCTCTAAATACCCTTGCCGAAGGCGCAATTGGGGAACCTGCACGGATCGCAAACTGTGCAGAGTCCCCCATGCGCCAGGCGCGTAATGTCTTTGCGCGTAATCTCTTCTCCCGCAAAGATACGCGGTGCTACAAGATCGAAAATGGTGGTTCTGTGATACATAACGCAACCCGGCAGGCCCATTATCGGAATGTCTCCCATATATGCCAGCATGAACATGGACCCGGGAAGAACGGGGGCTCCGTAAGTCACGATACGCCCGCCGGCAGCTCTTATTCCTGCGGGAGTCACATCATCAGGATCGACCGACATGCCTCCGGTCGTGATGACCATTTCTGCTCCTTCACGGATCAGTTTCGTAATGGCCTCTGATATCATCAGGACATTATCATCTGAATATATGCGGCGGAGGACGACGCTTCCCAGCTCGGCTATCTTCCTGTCCAGCACAGGGCCGAACTGGTCCTGGATACGGCCATGATAAACTTCGCTTCCGGTTGTAACTACGCTGACCTTCCATGCCCGTAACTGTTTTATCTCGAACACCGGCGTGTATTTGTGCCCGATCCCTTCGACGGCGCGTATTTTATCGGCGGCGATCACAAGCGGCACGACCCGGCATCCGGCAACGGTCTTTCCTGCAGGCACCAGCTGATTTGTATGGACAGACGCCAGCACGATTTCATCAACATCGTTGATTTCTTCGAGAGCGTCCACATTGATCTTGAGCAGGCCCGCTGTTGATGCCTTCAGTTCGACCTTGCCTTCAACAGGCTCGGTTAGGAAGATTCCGGGCCCTGATGCGGCTTTGGCCAGTCGTATGGCCGCCTCGTTTTCATGCAGCGTGTTTTCGTCCAGTTCCCATACATACAGATGCTCCTTGCCAAGATCAAGCAGCCTGGGAATATCCTCTTTTCTTACGATGTGCCCTTTTTTGAAGGCACGGCCCTTGAATTTGTCGCGGACGATCTCTGTAATATCGTGACAGAGAATCATCCCTTCAGCGTCATGCACGGATATTGTTTTCATCCACTCAGTCCTTTCGTTCGGAATCTAATATATATGCAATAATACGCCTCTAAGGCCGGTCTCGCAAGTTCGATGCCAGAGAGACAAAAAGCCAGCCGAAAACGAAGCTATTTAACCTGATCCATGCTGTTGTTTGCGTTTGAGCGTTCGAAAAACTGTAGATGCACCTTGGTAATTATCAGCACTGATTATCAATACTTGTAACCCTTTTGGCACTAAAGGTTACAGAAGGTAAACACCAGGGTAACAACCGCTAGTTCTGGATAGCATATGAACGCATCTTGCTATATAGAGTCTTCCGTGAAAAGCCCATCTCTCTGGCGACACGGCTGACATTGCCTGCATGTCTGTTCAATAGGTTGATAATTTTATTTTTCTCAGAGTCTTTGACGAGCTTCTGCCGTTGCTCTCGGTTTTCGAACACAGGGTGCGCGGGAGTCGAATTGGCCTGAAAAAATGGCGAATAAAATTCAGCAGGAAGCTGCCTGAGGGAAATTACGCCGTTTTCGGCAAGACTCGCGGCGCGTTCAACCACATTTTGAAGCTCGCGGACGTTGCCCGGCCAATTGTACTGTGTAACATAATCGAACACATCAAGCTCTACATCGAACCTACAGCTACGGTCCCGCCCCATTTTTTCAAGAAAATGCACGAATAGCATCGGTATGTCCCTGACCCTGTTACGCAGCGGCGGGATAGTGATGGAGATGACATTCAATCTGTAAAAGAGATCCTGCCTGAACGTGCCTCTTTCCACTTCTTGCAGCAGGTTCCTATTGGTAGCGCATATCAGCCGTACATTTACCGGAATCATCTTGTCGCTGCCGATTCTGGCAACCTTCTTATCCTGGATCACCCTGAGCAAAGAGATTTGCTGCTCAAGAGGCATATCTCCTATTTCATCGAGGAAGAGGGTCCCGCCTGAAGCCAGCTCAAATTTTCCGGGTTTCCCGCCCCTTTTCGCGCCCGTAAAGGCCCCTTCCTCATACCCGAACAGTTCGCTGCCGATGAGCTCGCGCGGGATAGCGCCGCAGTTGAGCGCGATGAACGGGCCGCTGCTTTGATTACTGCGGTTATGGATGGCCTGGGCGAATATTTCCTTGCCCGTGCCGCTTTCTCCCTGAAGAAGTATGCTTGACGATGTAGTAGCTGTTAGGGTGGCAAGGCGTATCGCTTCGTGGATCTCGTCGCTTTCGCCTATAATGTCGCTGAACTGCAGGGTCGCATAATAACCGCTGAAACGATTCACGAGGTTCTGTACCTGCTTGATCGGTCGCAGTACAATGAAGCTTCCGGTTACGTCTCCCATTTCATTGATCACAGGTTCACCCGATGCAAGGCAGTGACATATTCCATCCTTGGTGTCAATCATTATCTCGACATCCGAATACCGTTCGACAGCGGAAGGCAGCCTGCCGCCCGGCGCACGGCAGTCGAGAAGACGGCCTATCGGCATCCCGATGATATTCTGTTCGGACCGCCCGATCATAAACTTCGCCGCGGGATTGAGCTCGGTTATAACTTCATTCTTATCCACCATAAGCACCCCGTCGGAAACGGTGTTGAAGAAATTGCTCAGCCTGCTGTTTACAAGTGCAAGTTCGCAGTTCTTCTGGCGTATCCTGAGCTGCGCCATAATTGCTTCGGCAGCAGCAACGACCATTCCGAGGGTATGCAGGTGCGAAGCATGAGAGGCTCCGGACATATCCAGAATCCCGATTACCCGCCCGTTGGGGTCGAAAATGGGTGCAGCAGAACAGGTCAGGCAATGGTGTTTCTGGCAGTAATGTTCTGCGCCTGAAACCTGAATCGGACCCTGGATCATCAATGCTGTCCCGATTGCATTTGTCCCTGCTTCGTCTTCGTGCCAGCTTGATCCGCTGAAGAAGTTCCTCGTCATCGGATTCTTCAGGGTGTCATCGTCGCATAGCATATCCATTATGAAACCGTTCTCATCAGTAAGGACGACGACAAAGCCGGACCCCTTGACGAACTTGTAGAGGTTTGACATGAAAGGCTTGGCAATCTTTATAAGCGTGTCTTTCTTCTGCAACAGATCGGCCAGTTGGACTTCTTCGAGTGACTTATGAAAATGGGTATCATACGGGCTCACGCCCGCCTGACTGCATCTGATCCAGGACTCGACTATTTGCGATCGTATGCCCGCAATGTCGCGATTGCCGGCGGATACGAAATTTTCCCATTCCCCATGGATTCTGTCAAGAATGCTTAATATGTTGCCTTGCATGTCGGCACCTCATTTCTAAATAAATATGATATTCGGCCCTCAGCCAAGTCAAATTTAATATTTTCATCAGGGGGATTACTGATTTTCATGTGTTTGACCGGTTACTACCCATGGAGTAAACTAAAGGCATTGAAGATAGGCACATTGAAATTGTCATCTCCACTCGTATTGTCTCCAATGGCCGGCATTACCGATCTGCCTTTTCGCATGCTCAACAGGCGGTTCGGGTGCGAGCTTGCGTTTTCAGAGATGATCAGCGCCAGGGCGTTGACATATAAAAATGGTAATACGATGAAGATGCTCGCCGGGCACCCTGAGGACAGACCGCTTGGCATTCAACTGCTGGGAAACGATCAGGGAGTCATGCTTAAGGCCTTGAAGATACTGGGTGATTACAGCTTCGATGTCATCGATTTCAATGCAGCCTGCCCTGTCGGCAAAGTCACTAAAAAGGGTGAAGGTGCTGCGCTTATGAAAGAGCCAGAAAAGGTGAGCGAGATCGTTAAGACATTGGTCCGGTATTCCGGCAAGCCTGTAACGGTGAAGATCCGCGCCGGTTGGAGCGAGTCGAGCATCAACGCGCTGGAAGTTGCTTTATGCGCTCAGGATGCCGGGGCAAGTGCCATATTCTTTCACGGAAGGACTCAGGAGCAGGGCTATAGCGGCGCCGTCGACTATGCCGAGATAAGGAGGGTTAAAGAAGCATTGTCAATACCGGTTGTGGCAAGTGGCGATGCGTTTTCGGCGGAATTGATCAGGAAGATATTGGATGAAACCACCTGCGACGGGGTTGCCGTAGCCAGGGGGGCGCTTGGAAATCCGTGGATATTCGAGCAGGCCGCTCAATACCTGCAGTACGGAACGCTGCCGCCGCGTCCGCAGGTGGAGGAACTTTTGGGCACTATGATAACTCACCTGAAGATGATGGTTGATGCGTACGGAGACGAAGCCGGCACTGCAAAATTCAGGAAATTCTTCGCCTGGTATGTACGGGGGCTTCACGAAACCAGGACTGTCAGGACAGAGGCATTCAGGGCCGAGAACTCTGCTCAGATGATAGAATTTATCGAACAGCTGAGCTCAAGACATTACAGACCGGGTTTTGCGGCGTACATGAGATAATTGTAGGGGGACAGCCGTTTGCCCCTACATCTTCCCGCAGCCGTCTCTTTTCAGATCCACGATTTCTATCTTGTTGTTCATGTCCGGGAACTTCGATGACGGCCCCTCTGTAAAAAGGGCGAGGGTCCCTTCAATCTCATGTGTCGAGAGCCACTCCCTTATGTACTTGTTCCAATTGTCCGGGTGGTTCGGCTCATGCACGGCGCGCACTCCGTATGAGAACTGCAGGCTCTGGCATGTGGACTCCTGAGCGCTGACGGCTACAATCCAGACGGGCAGGCGAAAGCGGGATATGCTTCTTGCCGTGCCGCCGCCGTGGGTCGGCACGAATATGGCGGCAGGTGTGATGTATTTCAGGGTGGACTCCACGCTCATCGCGACTATGTCAGAGAGCTTCGGACACTCGCTATTGGGCAGCGCGTGGAGAATGTCGCGTGCAGAATGGCTGCTGCGCATGCGCTCTATGGATGCCGCGATCCGGGCGAGCATGTTTACTGCTGCAATGGGGTACATGCCCATGGCTGATTCTCCCGACAGCATGACGCAGTCTGTGCCGTCAAGGATCGCATTGGCCACATCAGTCGATTCGGCCCTCGTCGGCCTCGGATTTCCGGTCATTGATTCGAGCATCTGAGTTGCGGTTATGACTGGTTTCCCTGCCAGGTTCGCCTTCTTCATGAGAGATTTCTGGACAAGCGCGATGTCCTCAATAGGGATTTCAACCCCGAGGTCGCCCCTTGCGATCATGATGCCGTCAGCTGCCGATATGATGGGGTCTATGTTCTTGAGAGCAGTACGCCGCTCTATCTTTGCGATAATGAACGGATCGTAATCCATCGCATGCGCCGCCGCTCTTACCGCATCTATGTCTGCCGCCGAGTCGACAAATGACTGGCTCACCGCGTCGAGTTCAAGGCGCTTTGCAATCCCCAGCCACTGCCTGTCCGTCTCCGTAAAGGCACTTATACCGAGGTCTATGCCCGGCAGATTTAGCCCCTTGCGTGAACGAA
>Ga0187785_10000004_pt1 | contig 106920 bp, 89 predicted proteins | sample 0815_BV2_4_20_MG_FD_132466 | JGI IMG/M metagenome (GOLD analysis project Ga0187785, IMG submission 132466) | Tropical peat soil microbial communities from peatlands in Department of Meta, Colombia - 0815_BV2_4_20_MG | ecosystem: Environmental > Terrestrial > Soil > Wetlands > Peat | place...
ACCAGAAAGCTTACGCAATCGTATTTTGAAGGTTATTTTCGAATATCTTCATATCTGGGAATGCTCCGGCAGTGCATGTAATCAGGTGTCATTAATATTCAGGCTTGCAGCTTTTGGGCGAACCCATGCGAGAGTAAAAAATAAACTGGAGTCCGGAGAGAAACATCTATATCGTCCAACATCGGCTGAAGGGTCTGGGGTCTACTCTTGCTTTCTTATTTAGCGTGCAGTTAGCTCACTTATCTTCTTGATTTCAACCAGCAGCTTTTCGACCTCATCCAGCGCTATCATATTCGGCCCGTCGCACTTAGCCTTATCTGGGTCGGGGTGGACTTCCATAAAGAAGCCGTCCACACCCGCTGCTGCGGCCGCGCGTGCAAGCGGTGCAGCATATTCCCGTTGTCCGCCCGAACAGCCGCCCTGTCCGCCTGGAAGCTGGAGGCTATGAGTGACATCGAAGATGACTGGATAGCCGAAGGAGCGCATGATCGGGAATGACCTGAAGTCGACGACCAGATTGTTGTAACCGAAGGTTGTGCCACGCTCGGTAAGCATAAGCTTTTCATTACCTGTAGATGTAAACTTGCCTATGATATTCTGCACGTCCCAAGGTGCAAGGAACTGCCCCTTTTTCACATTAACCGGCTTGCCGGTTTGCGCTGCTGCGACCAGAAGATCGGTCTGCCTGCATAGAAATGCCGGTATCTGGATGATGTCGAGCACCTCTGCGGCAGGTTTGATCTGTTCTATTGAATGAATGTCCGAGATAACGGGGATATCGAACTTTTTCTTAACCTCCGCAAGTAGCGTCAACCCTTTTTCGAGCCCCGGCCCTCTGAATGAGGTAACCGAGGTGCGGTTTGCCTTGTCGAATGAGCTCTTGAAGACAAACGGCAGGCCGACTGACGAGCAGATATCCCTCAGCTTTTCAGCTGTCCGAAAGGTTGAATTTTCATTTTCGATCACGCACGGGCCGGCAATAATCAGCGGCAAACTATTGCCGCCCGCGGTGATGCTTCCTATTGCGATCTCTCTCAGATAAGCCTCAGCTTACTTTTTGACCCAGGCGCCTGTGTCGGTTTGAATCCAGCGGCCCGGCTCAGCCTTCGCGCGCAGTCTTTCGGCAAAGGTTTTCTGGAACCGCGGCACTGCATCACCACCAAGATTGTTTGCTTTTGCTATCTCCTGATAAAGTGACAACCAGTCCTTGTTCTGCTGGCTTACGAGGCTGTTCAACGTAGCCTTGTCCTTGAGCGGCAGGCTTGAGGCATCTCTGACCGCTATCTGGCCGTTGTTCCCAAAGCCGAGTACACCGCTTTCGAAATACGGCTTGAGCTGCTGATATCTGTTTTTCAGAGACTCCTTTATTGCAAGTATTGCGGGCGTAGAGATATCAAGATCTTCAGCTGCATATGCGGTGGCGGGGCCGAAGGAAACCCCTTTCAGTTCGTTAAACAGCCCGCTGCCCTGCACCGGTTTTTGATCCGGGGTCTGCTGCGGCGCGGGAGCCTGCTCAGGTTTCTGCTCCTTGCCCTGTATGTCTTCAATAATCTTGTCTGCGGCTTTCTGCGCCGCGGCTGCCGGGAAATAGATATTGACAGTAACGCATGCCCCAATAAATACAAGACAAATTGCGACTGCCCAGATTAAACCTTTTCTCATGAAATCCCTCCTTATTTTATGACAGGAGCACTGCCGGACTTCCGCGACTCGACTATGCGTGTCAGCCTCTCCTGCATGTCCTTGAAGCTTATCTTATTGTCCGGATTTTGGTTCACAACGTCAACACCTCGCAGCAAGCCTTTCCTGACAAGATACTCCTTGCCGCCTGAGCGTATCTTGCCATGCACGGTAAAGGCATCATTCTTAAGCGTCGCATGTATGCCTATAGCACTGTACGGATAATCCTTGAAAAAACTCAGTATGCCGCGATTCAGCACACCCCCCATGCTTGAGCCGGTGCCCAGAACAGAGATGCTTTGTATTGCTTCTACGCTTATTCGTTGTGAGATGCCTTTTGTATCTACGGAATCAACATCGAGCACGAAGCGCGACGGCTGGCCGTAATCCCACTCGAAATCCTTAAGTGAGCCCTGGATTACTCCGGTCATCTTTCCGATGGCGATCTTCTCTGTCGCCTTTTCGAGGTTGATGTTTCTGAATGCGATATCGACTGCTATCCTTCTTGAAGCAGCCAACAATCGTTCTATTGTGATGTTGCCTGAAGTTATTTCGCCGCCGAACATCGAAATTGTTGTCCTGCCTTCAGCAGAAAGCCCGTCATGATAATAGTTCACTTTCGGATAGTACACATCCAGTGTGCCTGTGATAGGAGAGATTGTGAAGCTCCTCTGGATAGGGCGCAAGTTAAGATGATCTATCTTAAGGCCGCACGAAATCCTCCTGTCCGGAGAAAGGATATTGTCGGCGGAAAACTTAGTGATCTGTACATCCCCACGCGCCACCAAAAGGTGGGCATCCTCCGGAAGGGTGAGCCGATTCCCCGTAAGCAGAATGGGGATGCGGACATCGCGCGTCCGTATGCGATCCTTTTCTGCAGCCTTTATTTCCAGCAGCCCCTTCGCAGCTGTTCCTGAGAACGCCTTCGGATAACCGAGGTCAAACGGCAAATCGAGGCGCATTCCTGAGATGGAAATCTTCTGCGCCGGTATGGTAAGTGATTTTATATCAACAGCCATCTTCCCGTTCATATCTGATTGGGCATCTTTTCTATGGATCTTAACTCCGACCGATGCGCTTCCATCGATGCCCAAGCCAGCCAGCGAAGCGACATTCTGCTTCAAATAATCAGAGACGAACAGTTCATTAGCTTTCTGCAATGACGTTGTACCGGCATCAAATGAAAAGGTCTGCCAGCCGCGCTGACCGGATCCGGCAATCCTTATATCTCCGGCACCGAAGATATCGCTTGCAGCTGCAAACTTAAACGGCCTCTCTCCGCTTAAGCGCACATTGCCGCTCACGTCAGCATGCGTTGTCTTCCCGGAAAGATCCTTGTAATAACTGCCCCACAGGAATTCGCCGCCGGACAGCGTGCTTTTCAAATTGAAGTCGAGGGTATCTTCAGCAGTAACATAGTTAACAATGATATCTGCGCTGGCCTGAACCCCCTGAGCAGCTTTCGTACCATCCTTGGAACTCAATCCGGCGCTTTTCACTTCTACATGATGCTTAGCCTTTACAGCCAACGCCGCCCCGGAGTATGTGCAATCTATATCCGTCTGAGCCGCAGCCTTTCCTTGTGCCGGCCAGTCGCGGTATTCCGCCGGAAGATATGGCTTCACAGACTCATCTATCTTAGCCAAATCCAGCGAAGGGGTTGAAATTGAAGCACTGATGGTAAGAGGATCTTTTCGAGTCATCACAGCTGAGGCGGAGGCATCAAGCTCAAGCGCGCTTTTCATATCATCTTGCGTGTAGCTGAATGTTCCACTAATGCTGGCTTTCCCGCCACTTTCAGGATTAAATTCATGAATTACAAGATCAGCGTTTTTCACAACAATTTTGCGCTGCGATTTACTCATAACGATTTCAAACATGCCGTTCTTCAAATTGCCATTTGCAACCTGGGGCAGCTGGTCTAGTATTGACTTCTCGGATTTTTTACTCCCCCTGATGTTTACCATGATCCTGGGCTCGTCTATGACTATATTCTTGATCACAATTCTGGTTTTTTGAGTAGCTGCTCCTTCGCTGCGGCCTGCCGGTGCAGCAGGCAAAGCTCCGTGGGTCGTTTGAGTAAAAAGCCCGCAGAAAAAGGCCGCCAAAAGGCCTGCAGTTATCATCTTGAACCAGCTATATATGGCTTCTCTTTGTTCGCTCATTGTACTCAGTATATCATGCCGCATGGCCAGCCAGAGAGTCAGCGTGTATCGCTTTTTCGGAAACTGCCGTTGCGGAAAGTGCTCAAACTTATTATTATCCTAATTATTAACCTACCTAAGGGGAACTGTTCCAGATGCACCATTTATGGCTCAGCTTTTTCGGCTTTCTTGTCGGCATATTCGGCACACTGATAGGCGCCGGCGGTGGATTCATACTTACGCCGGTTCTGCTTCTTCTCTATCCGAACGACAATCCTGACACGATAACAAGCATTTCTCTTGCAGTCACTTTTGCAAATGCCTTTTCAGGGTCGCTCGCCTATGCCAGAATGAAGCGTATCAACTACAGATACGGCCTGATCTTCGCTGCAGCGGCAATACCAGGCGCAATCGCCGGCGCCTTGACTACATATTACGTGCCGCGAAGAACTTTCGATCTCATTTTCGCGGCTATGATGCTTGTGGCCTCGATCTTCATCTTTTTCAAAACGCCGCAGGAAAAGGAAGCCCATGCGTATGTTGCCCACCAGCTATCGAAGCCAAAGCTGATGCTGGGCATTCTGATAAGCATTTTTGTGGGTTTTGTTTCAAGCTTTTTGGGAATTGGCGGAGGCATCATACATGTGCCGGCCCTGTCAGACATACTTCTTTTTCAGGTGCATGTGGCTACGGCAACATCTCATTTCATACTGGCCATCGTAACCTTCGTCGGCGTCCTGGTCCATATAGCAACCGGCACATTCCATCATGGAGTGATGCGTGCAATCTTTCTTGCAGTTGGCGTTCTGGCTGGAGCGCAACTGGGAGCATTACTTTCGTCAAAGGTCCAGGGGAACACCATCATCAGGGTGCTGGCAGTTGCCCTGGCGCTTGTTGCGGTCAGGCTTTTCATGCTCTCGGCAGGGTGATTCTATTTAATTTTGCGGCCCATCTGCTCCATTAGCCTAAGAAGGCCCCTGAGCAGGTCAATAGGCGCAGGGGGGCATCCAGGTATTACGAGATCTACCGGGATAACTTTGTCGATTCCGCCTAACGAAGCATATGATTCGCCGAAAATGCCGCCATTGCAACCGCAGTCGCCAACAGCCACTACAAGTTTCGGCGCTGGCGTCGCATCGTAGGTACGTCTGAGGGCTATCTCCATGTTGTGAGTGACAGGGCCGGTAACCAAAAGGACATCCGCAAACCGCGGCGAAGCCGTAAAGTGTATGCCGAACCTTTCGCAATCGTAGAACACATTGTTCATCGCATGAATCTCCAGCTCACAGCCATTGCATGATCCGGCATCAACCTGCCTGATCGTAAGACTTCTGTTGAATCGCCTCCAGATAGCCTCTTTCAGTTCGGCCCCGATCGCCTGGATTGCAGAAGAGACTTCCGGCTGGAGCGGCTCTGTTGCGATACCGGTGCGGAATATCTGATGAAGTATCCTGATCATAGATCATGCCCCGAATATGATTGATTGAAGCTCTTGTTGCAAAGCGGAAAATCGGGGACGATATTGCCGGGAATGGCCTGTTCAAGTCCAAGCCAGCTTACGCTTGAGGGGTCTCTCACCATGCAGCGGCTGATCTCGCCCTTCGGACCGGCCTGCAGCCAATATATGATTTCGCCGCGCCAGCCCTCGACTGCCGCAAACCCGGATGTATCAGGCCATGGTGACGCAGCCTCTGCAATGATTTCCCCGGAAGGCAATGAAGCCACTATTTCCCGAATAATGCGGATCGACTCGCGCACCTCCTCCACCCGCACCCAGGCCCGTGCATGACAATCGCCGGCTATAAGCACGGGCGCGTTCACCTCTATCCGGTCATATGGCGGGAACGGGTTCTGAATCCGACAGTCCAGGTTCAGCCCGCTCGCTCTGGCGACTATTCCGACCACGCCCAGTTCCCGGGCTGTTTCGGGCTGCAAAACCCCTGTGCTTCGCGTCCTGTCTTCAAGCGATGAGTTCTCATCCATTATGATGACAAGCCTCTCGAATTCTTTGGCTATAATGTCCAGTTCGTCCACTATCTCCCTGATACCGCCCTGGTCTATGTCCACCGCCACGCCCCCCGGAATTATCCTGTCCATCATAAACCGGTGGCCGAACAGTTTCTGGTTAGTCCGTAGGATAATCTCTTTCAGCCTCATCGTCTGATACAGCATGAACGCAAAGGCAACATCGTTGCAAATAGCGCCGATATCTCCGAGATGGTTCGCTATACGCTCCCTTTCAAGAAATAATGCCCTCAGCCAATTCGCACGCTCAGGGACAGCACAACCGGTCATTGACTCCAGCGCCATGCAGTAGGCAAGACTATGCGCCACTGTGGTATCTCCGGAAACGCGGCCTGCCAGCCTGTGCGCATCGCGCCAGTTAAGCACCTCAAACCTTTTTTCAATTCCCTTATGGACGTAGCCCAATCTCTCTTCAAGGTTGATTACGGCTTCACCGACCGCCTGAAATCTGAAATGGCCGGGCTCTATTATCCCTGCATGGACTGGCCCAACAGGTATTTCGTAGATTCCTTCGCCGTCGGCTCTTGCCCACGCATAGTCGCCCTTGACTCTAGGCAGACGCTTCGACGCATCAAAATCCTTTCTTAGCGGCCAGGCATCTGACGGCCAATCCTCGAATTTTATCCATGGCCTCTGGTCCGGATGCTTGTCGGCGGTAAGCCCTAACAGGCTCTGGATCTGGCGCTCGAAGCGATACGCCGGAACAAAGTGTCTGGTCAAGCTCGGGAATACCGGGTCATCAAGAGGGACATCAGATTTGACAATAAGATACTCGCTGCCATACCTGTAGCAAGCAAAAATTCCATAGCCTCGTACAAAAGGGGTTTCGTCAGTTGCCCATTCAGCAGCCAACAGGGCGTAGGCCTTTTTCAGAAGCCTGCCGGCCTCTACGAATTTAGCCCTCGGCACTATGCACAAAGGGATTTTTTCCGGGAATTGTCCCGCCCTAAACCTTACATCTTCAGGGAGACTCTTGATCAGCGCTTCCGTCAGTACGCTCATTTAAGCAACCCCACGGCAGTATGAAACCATTGATTCAAAAAATCGGGGATATAGAGGCCTATGATCAGAACAAGCGCCATATGCAGCATGACAGGCAGGTGAGCAGCCTTCATGGGTTTCTGGTTTGGGGGGATTTCACCCGACACCATCGGCTGAACCTTGCGAAGCAATGCGGCAAAAGCCACTCCCAGCCCGAGCAAAAGCAATGGCGTCCAGAGCGGGGCATCCTTGATTGTGGCGGTAAGTATAAGAAACTCGCTGGTGAAGATCCCGAAAGGCGGCATACCCACTATGGCAAGCACGCCGAACATCAGACCCCAGCCAACCAGTGGATTACCTCTGAACAGGCCTCTGATCCTGTCCATTTGCTGGGTTTTATGCATCTGTGACGCGTGACCGACAGTGAAGAAAATTGCGGACTTTGCAAGACTATGCACCAGCATGTGCAGGAGTGCGCCGAAGGTCGCCAGCTGGCCTCCGAGCCCGAAGGCAAAAGTGGCAATACCCATATGTTCTATCGATGAATATGAAAACATGCGTTTTATATCCTTCTGCCTGAGCAGCGAAAAGGCAGCGACGAGGATTGAGAGAATGCCGAAGCCCATCATGATATCCCCGGCATGATGGCTCTGCGTAGACCCATCGACCAGCACTTTGCATCTGACAAGTGCATAAAGCGCTATATTCAAAAGCAGACCTGACAGTACAGCTGAAATCGGCGTCGGGCCCTCGCTGTGTGCATCAGGAAGCCAGTTATGAAGCGGCACAAGACCGACCTTTGTCCCGTAGCCGACCATGAGAAAAACAAACGCCAGAGATAACACCGTGGGCTCCAGATGCCCGCTCACCCTGCTGAGGTTGGTCCACAGAAGCGCCTCCCCGCCTTCTCCGAGCACCTTCTCAGCGGCAAAATAAAGAAGCACCGTCCCAAAAAGGGCCTGCGCTATGCCGACGCCGCAAAGAATAAAGTATTTCCATGCTGCTTCGATCGCTGTCGGCGTGCGGTATAAGGAAACGAGAAGTACTGTTGAAAGCGTGGCAAGCTCCATCGCTATCCACAGCACGCCAACATTATTTGTGAGCAGGCAGAGCAGCATGGCAAAGATAAACATCTGGAACATGGCGTGGTAAAACCTCATGCGCCTATGGCCCACGCGTCCATGCTCCCTCTCCTTTCGCATATACCTTCTGCTGAATATGGCCGTAGTCATTGATACGAATGATGTCAGCACGGCAAGATAGACATTGAAGGCATCGACAAAGAAGAACTTGCCTCCCGCCAGCATCGGCCCCTGCATATAGACCTCAACTGCAAGGCCGAGGCCAGCTGCGAACGTCGAAGCGGAACAGAGTATATTGATCTCCGGCGCAAACTTCCTATCCCCCGCAAAAGCCAGCGCGGCTGCGCACACAAGAGGAACCCCCAGCAATATAAGAAGCATTATGCTGGTGTCGGCCATTAGTCCTCCTCCCTCAGGCGGGCCATCTGCTCGATGTCGAGACTGTCGAAGGTCGTATGAATGTGGAAGAAGAATATTCCGAATATGAATGCAGCGATCAGAATATCCAGGGCAACACCCAGTTCCACGACCAGCGGCATACCATAGGTCGCACTTGTAGCAGCAAAGAACAGGCCGTTTTCAAGGGCTAGAAACCCAATGATCTGGGTGACCGCGTGCCGTCTCGTTATCATCATTAACAAGCCGATCATTACCGTTGCAAGGGCGATTGCAAGGGTAGAGCGGGTTATCAAGGTTGACAGTTCCCTGACCGGAGCTGTCAGGTGATAGGAGAATATGACCAGCGCGATCCCGATAAGCATGGTCATCGGGATATTAACGATTGTCTCGACCTCTTTTCGGATCTTCAAACGATGGATCAGCACATGAAGTATATAGGGCAGAAGGATTACCTTCAGCGAAAGTGTCAGGAGCGAGGATATGTAAAGGTGGTGTTTACCGGCAACGTAACCGACTATTGCAGTATTAAGCGAGAGAAAAAGGCCCTGCCAGGCGAAAAGATGAATCAACCCATAGATTCTCTTCTGCACAAGCATGCCGAAGGCTGTAAGGAGAACCAGCGCCGCCAGAAAGCTGTTTATGTGAGCAACAGTGGTTAATTCCATGTCAATCCAATATGAAAAATGCGAGCATGCCGAGCGTGGCAAGAAGAAATGCAGCCCCCAGAAACTCGGTCAGCCTGAATAGTCTCATCTTCGCCAGTCCGGTTTCTATGAGAACGATAGCGACGCCGACAACTCCAAATTTGATAATCATATACAGTAAGGCAAGCGGAACAGCCGATAATTCCTCCCTTGCAGCAATTCCCCAGGGCGCAAAGGCCGCTATGCCCAGGCTTGTAAAAAGAAACAACTTCATCATGCCGGCCCATTCAATCAGCGCAAGGTGCCTGCCCGAATATTCAAGGATCATGGCTTCATGCACCATAGTCAGTTCAAGGTGCGTAGCTGGATTGTCTACCGGCACCCGGCCGGTCTCAGCAAGAGCGATCAGAACAAACGCCAGGAAGGCAAAGGCAAGCGAAGGCCTGATTACCGACTGGCCGCTGTAGATGACCTGGATTATTTCAGACAGGGAAGTAGACCTGTTTGCCAAAGATACGGTGAAAATAGCCATGAGCATAGCCGGTTCGGCAAGGGAAGCGATCATCATCTCGCGGCTGGATCCCATGCCGCCGAACGCAGTTCCTATATCCATGCCGGCAAGTGCGATAAAGAAGCGGGCGATAGCGAATAGAGCCACTATAACAATAACATCTGCCGTCGGCGCTAACGGCAGGTCTATCGACAGAATCGGGATTATTCCACCTGCGAGCACTGCCGTGCCAAAAACAAGATACGGGGTAAAGCGGAAAATCCAGGATGCGTTTTCAGCCAGAAGCACGTCTTTTGAAAAAAGCTTCGCAAGGTCCCTGTACGGTTGCAACAGCCCCGCCGATCTGCGACCCTGCGCCCAGCATTTCACCATTCGCACCCAGCCGACAAAGGCCGGCGCAAGGCCAATAAGTACGCCAATCTGCAGCAATTCTATTATATACGGGACAACGGTCATCTAAGAAACACCAGCAATATAATGATTGTAACGAACGAGTATATAAGATACGCCTGTATGCGGCCCTGCTGTAGCTTTCCAACCTTTCTCGACAACCAGAAGCTTGCATCGACAACAGGTTTGTAGAGCCATCCCCAAATTCTGTCCCTTATGCTGATATGATAATTGATCTTTTTTGGAAAAGCCTTGTGAGCGGCCTGTGGGGCAAGTTCGACGCGCTCCCTGATACTGAAAAGGTAGCCGAATATCCTTCTTATGGGCATTGAAAAAGAGGTTGCATTGTACTGCATCCTCTGATTAATCTTCTCGAAACCACAGTCCCATATAGGCACGCGACGTATGCGCCCGGCCTTTACGTGAAGCATCACAAAGGCCAAGGCCACAATGGCCAGAATGCCAAGAAAAACTATGAGCCCGGAGTATGATGCCCGCTCGTAAGATACCGGCGTAAGCCACATCCAGCCGTACCGTCCCGCTGAGGAGGCTATCGTTGTGCCGGTAAACTGTTCAGCTATTACGTCCATCCAATCGATAAATGCAGAAGGCAAAATGCCCAGACAGAAACATGTGACAGCCGCTAAAAGCATCCCCAACCGCATAGACCAGGAAGCTTCATGAACTCTGGGATGATGCTGGCCGCGCCAGTGACCCAGAAAAGTGACGCCAAAGGCCTTAACAAAACAGGCTGCAGCGAGTGCACCGGTAAGAGCAAGCAGCGCTGCGCCCAGCGGAATCAGAAGGCGGATAAGCGGGCTAGGCAAAGCGGGGGTAAGCAGAAATGCCTGGAACGTCAGCCACTCCGAAACAAATCCGTTGAATGGCGGCAAAGCCGAGATAGATACACAGCCGATGAGAAACAGTGCCGCAGTCCAAGGCATCTTGTGGATAAGACCACCCATCTCCTCCATGTTCCGCTCGCCTGTTGCGTGCAGAACGGACCCTGCCCCCATAAAAAGCAATCCCTTAAACATGGCATGGTTCATTGTATGATAGAGGCCGGCAATTAAACCAAGAGCTGCAAGCAGTGGCAGATTAAAGGACTTGAAGATCATCGCAAGGCCGATTCCGATCAATATTATTCCTATATTTTCAACTGAATGATAGGCTAGCAACCTCTTCAGGTCGTGCTGCATCAGGGCGTAGAGAACGCCCATGACCGCCGATATCAGGCCAAGAATCAGGACAATGGCTCCCCACCAGACCGGGAAAACATGTATCAAATCAAAAGTAACCCGAACAATTCCGTAAATGGCCGTCTTGAGCATTACGCCACTCATAAGTGCCGACACATTCGATGGTGCCACCGGATGCGCCTCAGGAAGCCAAACGTGGAGAGGAATTACGCCGGCCTTTGCCGCAAAGCCGAAGAAAGACAGAAAAAAAGCTGCGGTTGCCCATTCAATCGGCAGTTGAGCAGATCTCATGGAATCAAATGTGTATCCTGAAAAGCTCTCAGCCTTCACGGCAAATCCTGCCAGAATACCAAACGACAACAGTATTGCGATAGCTCCAACATGTGCAACAACAAGGTACAAAAAAGCCGCCCTTCGATTCTCAGGCTTCTCATTTTCAAAAACAACAAGGAAATAGGAAGCTGCTGCCATTATCTCCCACGACACGAGAAAACATAATGCATCGTCAGACAGCACGACCATAAGCATCCCAGCGACAAACAGGCAATAAAAGATTACGAGGCTTGTTACCGATCTTTGGCCAATATATCCCTTTACATAGCCGATGGAATATATCGAAACAAACATAGACAGCAGACCGATAACAGTCAGAAAGAAGCCGGAAAGCGCATCAAGCCGGAGATGAAAAGGTAAATCCGGCAATCCTATCAGCAGAATCACCTGTTCATTGATGCCTCTTGCCACCGCCCACACTCCTGCTGCGGTCACCAGGAATGATGCAACTGTAGAGAGCAAAAATGAAAACTCAATTAGAAAAGCCTGCATCCTTTTCAGAAGCGGAGCAAATGCCGCGGAACCCAACAGCAGCACTATCGCTGAACAGGCAAGTGAAATCGAATCAATACTCATAGTGGCACCGTGGTGAAAATCTGGGATTCTTTCTGAGCCAGAATACGCAATATTTCGCCGCTGTACAGATCTTCTGAAATATCCGGTCGTTTAACCGCTTCGATCACTTCTTCGTCCCGGAGCAGCCTCAGCAATTTGGCCTGTATACGAAGAAAACGCCGCTCACTTTTCGGGAATATGAAAAACATGGTATCAACATTCTCGTTATCCATAGAGCCAAAGGGAATAGGCCTTTCAAGTCTGCATAGCGCAATGTACGAAAAGCGTGTGAATTGGCGGAAGGAAGCCGGATGAGGCAAAGCAATTCCATTGCCGACGGCAGTAGGGCATAATCTCTCTCTCTCCAGAATTGAAACAAACAAGCGTTTGATATCTATGTCAGGTATTCGTTCCTTCATACGCTCCAAACTGTCTCGGAGTGCTTCATCTTTGGTTGCAGCGGAGATCCCCAAGTAAATGCCTCCGCGTCCAAGGAATTCGGAAATCGAAATAGATTCTTCATCGGCGGTGATTCTTTCGTCATCAGTCTTATAGGCAAAGGCCCTCGTATCTTCCATCCAAGACACTATCTCCCTTCGATCAAAGCGCCATTGGCCACCTACTCTAAAGCAAGGAATAGTTTCATGTTGGATCATACGATAAATCGTTTTGCAGGACACATTAAGCAGTTTTGCCATATCTTTTACACTTAAGTTCATAATTGTCTAATTATGTCCAATAATGGGTATAAATGATGCGGGCTTATTTTAAATCAGAGCAACGGATTTGTCAACATAGAGTATGCGGCTTTGAATTTCACCGGATAAACAAAATGCGAACTCATCACTTTATGGCTGCCACTAGTCAAAGACACCTAGGCAGCAAACTCTATTCAATCGAGTCTAACGTAACCTCAAACGTCAAATTTTGTCCTGCGAGCGGATGATTGCCGTCGATAATAAAAGCTTCCTCGTTCTGCCCGATTATGTTGACAGAAATAGCTTTTCCATCAGCACGGTATACTGTGACTGTCTTTCCTACTTCATAAAAAGATGGGGCTTTGCTTTTAGGCATTTGAAAGATCCGTTCCTCTTTCCGCGGACCGTATCCCTGCTGAACCGGCACTTGTATCACCTTAGATTCCCCAACCGACATCCCTATGACTCCTTCTTCGAGCGACGTCATGACTGTTCCCTCTCCAACTATAAAGACCAGCGGCCCATGGGTGGTAGATGTTTCAAAGGGTGTGCCATTTTCCAACTTCAATTGATAGGATAACTTCACTTTATCGCCTTTCTTAACGGTGCTCATTAATTACCTCACAATTTAATTAAGATTTGCATAGTTCCACGTGGAACATAAATTGAATATCTTATTATTTATCAACCGAAATCGCCTGTTTCGCTCTTATTAGGCGAGTAACAGTCTCATTGACAGGCACAGAAATGCCTTTTATCAGCCCAAGCCTTACAATAGCGCCATTCAAAGCATCTATTTCCAACCGCTTGCCCGCCTTAAGATCATGATACATGGACGGATAATGTTCTTTTGTCGGTGGCACAAGCTTCTCATAAAAATATGTTATGTACTCGTCAGGTCCTTTCCATTGTAACCGAATTGAATTGGCCGCTGCGACAGAGAATACCTCTCTTATTAATGCATTCATGATTTCTCTGGTATCTCTATTCTCTGCAAGGCTGCCATAGTTGCAGTCCAGCAATGCACCCAGTGGATTTAACGCACAATTATACAATATTTTATCCCAAAGTATTTCATTAACATTAGGCGCATACGCTGTCGGAATACCTGCCTTGTCTATTTCAGACGCAATATGCCTTACAACGTCTGCAGGAATGGCATCATCAGGCTGTCCAATACGAACCTTATCAGCTATTACTGTTATTTCAGAACGTCCGGCCCCAACAATCCTTGCTCCAAATATGATCCTCGCCAGAATGGCATGTTCCTTTCCGACCAAATGAGCTACTGTTTCATAATTACCATATCCGTTCTGGGCCGACATTACGATTACATCGCGCCCGACCAATGGGGTTATCATCGAAATAGCCTGACTGGTGTCAAAAGACTTCACCGTCAGGATTATAATATCGACGCCCTGCCTCATCAATGGTTCGACACCGGCGTAAATGCCGTCCAGCACAGCTTCATGCCCGCCCCAGATGCCTGTGATGCCGACTCTGCAGGTCGAGAGAGCGGCAAGCTGCCTTTCCTTGACGAGAGCAAATACCTTATGCCCGGCCTTCTTCAGAAGAGTTGCAAAGGTCGTCCCTAACGCCCCTAGTCCGACAACAATAAAAGTCATTTTCTTGTTACCGCCATACAATATATAAATTTCAGATGTTCCACGTGGAACAGCGTGATTCAATCTGCCAACAGCTAACACTTTTGGCTTGAGTATCCTGGTTGAAGCGCGCTGTCTGGGTTCTAACGGCCGCGGAGCAGACAGGGTAAGCTCTTATTGAAGCCGGAGTTTCTCTTCGAATGAAGCCCTGTCACAACATACAAGGTCTAATTCAGCGCGCGAAAAAGGATGCTTCAAAGCAAAACCAACCCAAGAAATCGACCTATCCCAAAGCCGCTCTCACCGCCTGCACCAGCCGCCCAATCTCGTTATCCCTCACGGTCCTAGCATCAAGAATCACTGCGTCATCCCTTATTCTGGCTATCACATGCGGCGTTCCGAGCCTCAACCTCATCTCAAAGTCATTTACAGACATTGCAGCCGGAACCAAAGAGACCGCAAACGTCTTAAAAGGTATCTCAGCAAGCGCCCCGCCTCCGGACTGAGAGACATCTTCTATGATATTAATTGCAGCTTTTTGCTTGTCATCGCTAATGGCTGACTTAAGCATTCTAGCGATCTTTCCCGCCCTCTTTCGAATCACTTCAGGCTCCTGAAGCAACATCGACACCGTTGGTATCTTATCCCTGGCGACTCCTTCGTCTAAATAATATCTCAGTGTGACTTCCAATGCAGCCAGTGTCATCTTGTCGACCCTTACCGCCCTCATTAGTGGTGTTTTAGCTATTTTTTCAATGAGTTTAGCCTTGCCAACAATAATGCCAGCCTGTGGTCCGCCAAGCAGCTTATCACCGCTGAACGTAACAATATCACAGCCGGACTTGAGAATCTCCTGAACTGTTGGCTCAATATGAATGCCGTACGGCTTCAGATCGACAAGACAGCCGCTGCCGAGATCAAACATTACAGGTACCGAATGTTTCTTCCCCAGCTCAACCATCTCTTCAACGGACAATGTCTTCGTAAATCCCAGCATTCTGAAATTAGACTGGTGCACCTTAAGCATAAGTCCAGTATTATCGGAAACAGCCTGTTCATAGTCATATGGGTGTGTCTTGTTAGTTGTTCCTACTTCCTTTAATATAGCGCCGCTCATAGCCATCACATCCGGGATCCGGAAAGAACCACCAATTTCAACCAATTCTCCCCTGGAAACAATGACTTCCCTTCCTTTCGCCAATGCTGACAAGCAGACAAGGACAGCGGCTGCGTTATTATTTACAACAATTCCGTCCTCGGCCCCGGTAATCTCCCTTAGCAATCCCTGAATGTGAGAATATCGCTTGCCCCTAGCGCCTTTGTTGACATCATATTCCAGGTTAGAATATCCGGCAGCTATAGCAGAAACACTGTGCATTACTTCTTCAGATAGAATAGATCTGCCAAGATTTGTATGAACTACAACGCCTGTTGCATTGATGACCGAATGCAGATTGATCGATGAAAGCCTCTCAATCCTATTCAGAATTTCAGCGAAAAGATCCCTGCTCTCGGTGAAGTCATGTCTGCCGGCAAGTATCGCTTCGCGATGATGCTGGATGGTTTCGCGTATGGAGCGCAGAACATACACCCGCGGATATTTCTGCTGCCACTCGGCGCCCTCTGCAGATTTTACAATCTCATCGACTGAGGGCAGGCTTGAGAGAAGCTCCTTTTTGTCCATAATAATTGCTCCCGTGCAAACAATTTGTCTTCAGGAGAGAATAAGCATGTCGACATGGCTTTGCGGCAATACCTTAAAGTATGCGCAAACACGGAAGCTTGCTGTATATAAATCACAGGCAAACTTCATCGTGCATGATACAGCTGAATTATAAAAAATAATCCATAGCATCGCAAAGACATCGAGGTATGCATACTCTCACCTGATTCTTCACAGGCCTTGCCCGCTATTTTACTCCTTTGTCGCCGTCTTTTCAAAGGCAGTGGCTTTATATTATTATACTATCTTGCGATAAACGTAACTTAACTTAAGAAAGCTTGGAGGTTGTTTATGTTGAAGAGATATCTACTTGCCCCTGGGCCGACGCCAGTCCCAGCAGAGGTTCTTCTTTCTATGGCGATGCCGATGATACATCACCGTTCGCCGGATTTTCTGCCCGTGCTGGATGCAGCCAAGAAAGGCCTTCAGTGGCTTTTCCAGACCAAGAACGATGTTCTTATCATATGCTCTACCGGAACAGGCAGCATGGTCGGATCAGTCAACAACTTCTTCAATCCAGGCGATAAGGTTGTCGTTATAAACGGCGGAAAGTTCGGAGAGAGATGGACAAAGATCTGCCAGGCATACGGGTTGAAGGTCGAAGAGATCGTCGTGGAGTGGGGATATTCGATAAAGCCTGCTGCTGTAGAATCTGCTCTTAAGAAAGATCCCTCAATAAAAGGAGTATTCGTCCAGGCAACTGAAACTTCAACCGGCGTATATCATGATATCGAAGGGCTCGCTAAGGTTGTAAAAAATTATCCGGATACTCTTTTTATCGTTGACGCCATCAGCGCCCTTGTGGCTCATGATATTAAGACTGACGAATGGGGCATAGATGTTATGATCGGCGGATCTCAGAAAGGCCTCATGCTACCACCCGGCCTTTCTTTTGTCAGCGTAAGTGAAAAGGCCTGGAAGAGAAATGAAGCATCTAAAATGCCAAGATTCTATTTTAATTTCAAAAAAGAGCGCGAAAACTTAGCCAAGAATCAGACTAACTTTACCTCTGCGGTCACGCTGATCATAGGCTTAAACGAAGCCATCAAGATTCTCCAGAAGGAAGGCCTCGATAATGTTTTCAAGCGTCATGCAACCCTGGCGCGTGCTACTCGCGAAGCTGTTAAGGCTATCGGCTGTGGACTCTACTCTAAAGAATCTCCCAGCAACTCTGTTACTGCCATAGAAGCACCTCAGGGAATTGACGGCCAGCAGATATATAAGAATCTCCGCGAGAAATACGGCATCACCGGCGCAGGAGGGCAGGACAAAGCCAAGGGCAAGATATTCAGGCTCGCGCACCTGGGTTATGCCGACACCTTTGATGTTATTACCGGCATAGCTGCTATCGAAATGGTACTTAAAGATCTCGGCTATCCCGTAAAACTCGGCACCGGTGTTGCCGTTGCGCAGGAAATTCTCATGAAATAATTTCAGTTCTGTAACGCCGACCGCAGGGGACCTATCTATCCATGATGGTACTGCGGCGGGTTTACCTATCCAAGGAGATTTAAGAATGAAGAAAGTGCTCATCAGCGACAACATTTCGTCGAAGTGCGTTGAAATCCTGAAGGCAGCAGGACTGGAGGTCGATATCAAGACCGGCCTGAAGCCGGAGGAACTGAAGGCTATCATCGGCGAATATTCCGGCCTCGTAATACGCAGCGCCACCAAGGTGACAGCAGACATCATCGAAGCTGCATCGCAACTTAAGGTTGTAGGTCGCGCGGGCTCAGGCCTGGACAATGTTGATAAGATCGCTGCATCCAAAAAGGGTGTCGTTGTCATGAACACGCCTGGCGGCAACACTGTAACTACCGCAGAACATACGCTCGCGATGATGTTTGCTGCTGCCCGCAGAATTGCACAGGCCAATGCTTCCATGGCTGCAGGCAAGTGGGAAAAGAAAAAGTTCATGGGCATTGAGCTTTTCAATAAGACACTTGGTATTATCGGGCTGGGCAAGATAGGCGGCGAAGTGGCAAAGCGCGCACAGGGCCTCGGTATGCAGGTTATCGCTTATGATCCGTTCCTGAATGAAGAGAAGGCGGCGGAGATGGGCATAGCAAAAGGCGAGATTTCAGAGATTATGAAACGGGCTGACTTCATCACCGTGCACACCCCGCTTACGGCGGAAACAAAAGGTCTTTTTAATGCTGAAACATTAAAGATCTGCAAGAAAGGTGTCGTGTTGATCAATTGTGCACGCGGCGGAATCATAAATGAAAAAGACCTGCTCAATGCCTTAAACAGCGGACAGGTGGGTGCGGCTGCCCTTGACGTCTTTGAGGTAGAGCCGCCTGTTGACAACCCGCTTGTAGGCCACGAGAAGGTCGTCTGCACTCCACATCTCGGCGCCTCAACTGAAGAGGCTCAAACCAATGTCGCCATCGCCGTCGCTGAACAAATCGTGGATTATCTTGTGCACGGCACTATTCGCAATGCGGTCAACTTTCCTTCGATCCCGCCGGACCAGGCTGCAACGCTCCAGCCATATATAACTCTATCAGAAAAAATCGGATCTTTTGCGTCACAGATATTCGATAGCGGCATTACGGGTTTAAATATCGAGTATCTTGGAGAGGTCGCCGCGCTTAACTCCTCCCCAATAACTATTGCAGCCATAAAAGGCTTGCTCTCTCCTATGCTTGAAGAAACAGTGAACTTTGTCAATGCTCCGTTCATTGCCAAGGAGCGCGGAATTGAGGTTAAAGAAACCAAGAGCAAGGATTCCGGCGATTATCAGAGCCTCATAACGCTGACCGTGAAATCGCCTAAGAAGGCAGTTAGTATATCAGGCACTCTTTTCAGTAAAAAAGAACCCTGGATCGTCAGGATCGATAACTTCAATGTCGAGATTATTCCCGAAGGCAACATGCTCTTTATGCACAACAATGACAAGCCTGGCGTAATCGGTAATATAGGTACGCTTATGGGAAAGAATAAAATTAACATCGCACGTATGCATTTCGGTAGAGAACAGACAGGGGGCAAGGCAATTTCAGTGGTTAATATCGATTCTCCGGTTAATGAAACAATACTTGATGAAATACGCAAGCTGCCCAATATATTGGATGTAAAAGTAATTAACATGTAGAATCTGAAAAGTCCCCGCAAGTTCCAATATGACTGCGGGGGCTTCTGCGTTATGGTAAGAATAACTTATTTGCGAGGTATGCAATGTCTACAGTAGTCATTGTCGGCGCCCAATGGGGCGATGAGGGGAAAGGTAAGATAGTCGATGTCCTTACACAGAAAGCCGATTTCGTTGCCCGTTATCAAGGCGGCAACAACGCCGGTCACACCGTCGTCATAGGCAACGAGAAGTATGTACTTCATCTCATCCCTTCCGGAATCCTCCACAAAGGAACGCGGTGTGCCATAGGCAACGGAGTCGTCATCGACCCGTCAGCCCTGCTGGAAGAGATGGATACTCTCAGATCAAGGGATATCGATATAGACAACAATCTCTGCATCTCGCAAAATGCCCACATAATTATGCCGTATCACACTGCCATTGAGCGCGAGCAGGAGAAGAGCAAAAAGATCGGCACAACCGGCAGAGGTATTGGCCCATGCTATACAGACAAAATAGCTAGGCATGGAATAAGGGCTATTGACCTTCTCAGGCCGGACATATTCAGAGAGAAATTGAGAGCAAATCTTTCTGTATTCAATTACCTGCTTCAGAATCTTTATAAAGCAGCGCCGTTAAACGAAGATAGGATTTTCGACGAATACATGGTCTATGCGCAAAAACTAAGCAAGTTTATTGCTGATGTTTCTCAAATTATCAACCGCGAGATAGCTTCCGGCAGGAATGTTTTGCTTGAAGGAGCACAAGGCACCCTTCTGGACATCGATCACGGGACTTATCCCTATGTCACTTCGTCGAACACGATATCAGGAGGCGCCTGTACAGGCACCGGCATAGGCCCTACAAGAATAGACCGTATTCTCGGAATCGTAAAGGCTTACACGACAAGAGTAGGTGAGGGGCCGTTTCCCACTGAACTCGACAATGAATTAGGCGAGATGATCAGACAGCGAGGGGGTGAATTTGGTGCAACAACCGGCAGGCCGCGCAGGTGTGGCTGGCTTGATATTGTCGGCCTCCGCTACGCAGTTGCAATAAACGGTCTTACAGGTATCGGCTTGACGAAAATGGATATCCTGGATGGTCTGGCCAAGATAAAGCTTTGTGTTGGATATAAATATAATGGTCAGGTCTACGATACATTATCAACAGACCTCGATATCCTGAAAAATTGCACGCCTGTTTATGAAGAAATGCCAGGCTGGACTGAAAGTACAATCGGCATTAAAGATTTCAGCGGCTTGCCGTCAAATGCCAGAGCTTATATAAAGAAAGTTGAAGAAATGCTGGCAACACCTATTCAGATAATCTCGACCGGTCAGAAACGCGATGAAATTATTATTCTGGATGGTCAGTTCAATTAACTAGATATTGGACTGGGCAGGACTTGCCCGTTCCAATTCTTTTGAGGTTTGGTTGCGTGAATTGTTCAGGCTTTTTTCTAAACCTGCTTTTCCCCGCCCGATGTCCCGTCTGCGGATCATATGCAGACAGGCACAAATATAACCCTTTATGCTCCATGTGCTGGTCATCCATACAAAGATATAATGGACCCGCGTGCAAAGTCTGCGGAGTACCTGCGCCATCTTCCCAAACCGGCACATGTTCTGAATGCCTGCGGAAGACTCCGCCATATTCAAAAATCCATTGTTACGGCATATATGATGGCGCGCTGAAGGCATCAATACAGTTGCTTAAATTTCAGGGGATAAAACGTCTGGCAAAGCCACTGAGCTCGCTTTTGTACACGCTCGAACTGAGTAACTATGACGCTTTGCTTCCCGTGCCATTACATTCGAAAAAGCTCCATGAGCGAGAATTCAACCAAACTGCACTTCTCAGCTACCATCTCTCCAAAGCATTAAGAATTCCGGTCCTACTTGATTCGCTAATAAAGGTGAAAGACACCAAGCTCCAGACGGAAGTCGGAAGGGCAGACCGCCTGCGCAACCTTAAGAATGCGTTTAAGAGTTCCGGAGACATATACGGCAGACGCCTGCTACTTATCGACGATGTTATTACAACCGGAGCAACGGTCACCGAATGCGCATCGGTACTAAAAAAAGGCGGGGCGGCGGCGGTTGAAGTGGCAGCTCTCGCCCGCTCCATGGCGAGATACTAAATCAGCCGGTACCAACTTTGCGCTCGACTTGAAAACCTCTTGCGATTATTGGTATTATTGATATCTGCTAATTCATGCCGAAGTGGTGGAACTGGTAGACACGCACGTTTGAGGGGCGTGTGGGGAAACCTATGCGGGTTCGAGTCCCGCCTTCGGCACCATTTCCCTTCTTTCTATTTATTATCTACACACAATTGAGTTTTTATTTTTTATGATTCAGACAATATCAGTCAACATATTTACTTCCGATAGAAACGCTTCAGTACCTGGTAGCTTTGACAAATATCAATTAACGCCATTGCAATTCCGATTCACGACGCTAAGCTTTTTTCCGCAATACTCATTTGCCTTAAAGAAATAACGGAGGGATACTACCCTCCGTTATCGATACTTAAATCTTAAAGACAACTCCTCAATCTATTACTTATTACCGGTTATCGTTAAGAGGCTTTTAACTGATGTGACTCCACTGACTCCCTTGATTTTATCTACCAGCCGTGTTTCCGTTTCTTTGTTCTTCACAATACCCGTAAGCACAACATCTCCCTTTGTAACAGAAACATCAATCTTTAAAAAGTGTGCTTCGGGGTCCTGTACTATTATCTTGCTGACCCTCGCATGGATAGCTGCATCATCGATGTTTTCGCCAGCCGTTTTGCCGGTCGTTGTAGCGCAGCCCGATAGTAATACTAATCCAAAAATCATGCATATCGCCAGCATAATAACTTTCTTCATCACTTTCCTCCTGTTTCTAGATAGGCAATCATCTGATTGCACTGTGATTGGTTTCTACGAAAAAACATGAACTACCAATTGTTTTTCAGCGCTTCGATTATTAGTCGATCTTGCAGAGAAGGTGTATGTGCCAACAGCTCCCGGGAAACAATAATTGGTTGCAAAATAGCGGTAGTTCGTACCATATTCGGTGCCTGCTCGAGATTTCTCAGGAAGAGTATCATTCATAATTGTTGAATATATCATAAAGATGCTGATTAAGCAATAAACATGCTGCTATTTTTGGTTGTGCCACAGGATTTGCAACACTGCTGGTACGGATCCGTGATTTTCATCTTTGAACTGATGGATTTCGGACAATAGACATCAATGACTCGCTGCTAGATCTACTTCAAGGCTTTCTTCAACAAATTTCAGGACAGATTCCAAAAGAATCTCGCGCGGGAAAGAATTATAATTTATCAGAGTTGAAGCAAGCAAAGGTGTTTCCCGCGAAAAAGGCATCGCAATCGCCCAGTGATCCGCCTTAACATAACCCATCAAAACACTCCCAGGTATTATCGCATTATAAAAAATGACTTGACTGTCATTTCTGGGATCGACGCGAGATAGCAACCTATAGCTGGGAATCAATATAGCAGATATTTCATTTGGCATCCCCAAGGCAACAAGAGAAAAATATTTAATTTTTTGAGGCAATATATTCTCAGCCAGCCACTTCATACGTCTAGATGGTTTCAGACTATCCAGGGCGCCTTTATCATGAGGCGGGCAGTCTGTAGCATGGATCTCCTCAATCAACTTTTGATAATTCTCGGCAATAGCCTCAACAACGGGCGTCCCACTTACAACGCCGGCAATGCTGACAATCGCAACAACCCTGTCCTGCAAGTCGGCATAGTCAACTACCGCCTCCAAAATATCAGGAACTCCCTTTGAATATCCGACAAGAATCAACCGCTCTTCCAACTGCACTTTACTGACTATAAAATCTCTTATTTGCTTTGCGTTTTGACTACTGCCCGACCTGCCTGCAACTTGGAGCAAGTCAATTTTATACCCTATTTTCTTGAGGTGATCAATCGCGTCTGAATATGTACGCACAGAACCTGCAACGCATTCGCTGAATATGCCCGGAACGACTACGATTCTCATATTGCGTAATCCGGCAGAAGGTCCGACTCGCACAGTCTTTCCGGTCGGAGATGATTCATTACCCAAACGTAAAATTACCTCATCACACGGTTTGTCCTCCGGAAGAGACCTCCCGTGATCCGCCTGAATAGCGCAATATATCTCCCTGAAACGACTTCTTTCGTCCTTCACCGCTGCCAGATTGGCAGGAATCAAAATTGATGGGGGTGTTTCAAGGTTATAAGGAACTATAGGATTACATACACAGCCCATGACCAACAACATTAGAGTCACACTACCAACTAGAACAAGCCTCATCGCATAACCATTATTCATCCATCATCACCATGATCTGATTATCATGCAATTGAGATGTCCCCTCATGGAATGCATAAGTATCGAATAATACTCTGCCACGATGTATAAACAAATATCATTTTCGTCATTTGCAAAATGTGATTATAATTTCATGACAGATTCGTTAAATATATCCCAATGCTTCAGGCGGACTTTAACTTCATTACTATTTTCAGCAGCAACAGTCTCAATATATGTAAGCGGTTTGTTCCGTCTGGTTTCACACCAGGAACCGCAATTGCCGTATATTCCATAGCAGGGATCACTTTCATCAATCGGAGAGTAAGGAGATACTTTAGCCGTTGCAACTTTATATAATTCTTTAATCTCCTTATTGTGGGTATGTCCAAAAATGACAACCCTTTTCTTCTTCAACGATGCATGAAGTGCGATATCATTGGCCGCATAGTCGAGGTGGCCAGTTAACTCAGTAATGATGGAGTGCTCAAGAACATTCAATGGCTTGCCCACAAAATAATCCGCGTACATATCGATAATGTCGCCAATGGGCATGCTCTCTTTACCAAAGATTTGTTTTGGCAGGGTAATATTTTCTTTGTCAACATCCCTTGTGCTATCTGCCTTCTTTATCTCGTCTATTAATGTCGTAATTATCGCTCTTACACGTTCCCTGGAAAATGCTCTTGGAGTCAACCCCTGCCTATGAATTACCGCTTTCCATAAGTTATCAACAAATGTGTCCCTGAAATCCAAAACACTGTAATCTTCATTGCCCCTGGCTGCAATCGTAGTTGCGAGGCGAGCCACAAAATATCCAAACGGTACTGGATACTTGCATTGATCACAGTAATTGAACATATCATAATGATGACCGTGTTCGGCATGAATATTATCGCTACAATAAACATCCTGCATCCGCGTTATAAGTGAAGTCTTATCTATAATCAGATCATCTGCTTTGACATCCATGTCGTGGTTGCCCCGTATATAGATCACTTCCTTCTTTGCCTTGATCGCCTTTAAACCCTCAACAATGTTCATATTGCTCAGCAAAATATTCTTATAACTGGGAGGCGGTTCATCTATGGGATATACCCATGTATCCATGATGTCCCCCAAAAGAATCACTTCCTCTACCGTGTCATCTTGTGAGAGATACATTAATAGCGCAGCTAAATGGTCAGAGTCATCTTTCCTAAACCAGTCGTATCGATGTCCCGTTTTATCAAGACTTCTCTTCTCGCTCATATGAATATCGCTGATGAATACTTTTTTTCTTTCTTTTGCAGGCTCTCCGCGAGAGATAGTCTCTGCTTTGCCCGAGATATCAGCAAAAACGCTCGTTGTATTAATTGTCAGCAAGCTTGCTATGGCCGTCTTGATGAAGTTTCTTCTATCGATGTTCATAAAAGATAACCTCCTTCAAATTTAGACTGATCCCATCATTTATTGCTTCCCGGGCTAAACCTACATTCCGGATTGATCCTTCCCAATGCATCAAAGTAACACCTAGCTGATTCGATCTGTAGACCGCTTGTGCTATCTACAACAAAATAGAAATCTGTACTATCTCGTTTGAAGGCATCGGGCACAAGCCAAAAGGTACACCAACGAGTTTTATCGCCATTGTGTGAAACAATCATACTGACAAAATCCAAACCATTATCATCTTCTATCGCCCCGGAGATTGTAAGAGTCGCCAATTTTTCCCCGATCGCGTTTTTTGTGACAATCCTGACTTTAGGGGTTACCTGAAAACTAATATCGTTGACCGATGATAGCGCTATTTTACTATCAGGCCAGCAAAATGCCGGTATTCTTGTAAAATCTGTGATTCCATTTTGTGTGTCAAGCAAGACTGAGGTAAATCCCGAATCTGACAAATTAACTTCATTCTTAATACTGTCTACTCCAAAGTGCTTTGCGCGACCAGGATGATATTTATGATCAACTCTCTGTTCCGGAATTCTGGGTTTCTCGCCCAGTTTTTTCGAAAGTTCTGCCAGGTGAAACCTTACCAGTTCCCCCGATCCAACACCATAGAGCGTCGAAGCGCCTTCATAGGCCTGCATCTGATATTCTTGCGGCGTTGTAAAATAGGATAGATATTCATTGGCGAGACCGATGAGCACAATGCTATAATCTCCACTGCTTTTCTCATCTTGATGGATGTGCTGGGCAGTAGACATTTGTTCCTGTTGACATCGTTTAATATCGTCAGATATTCGTTTGCCCATTACCATCGTAAATTCTCCAGGCAGTGTAGCGATAGTTACCTTACCTATGGAATAAATCCCAAGCGGTATGGTATCAGGCAATTTATCAAAATCAGCAATAATCCCGGTTAGCCAAGCTTCATTTGATGAGCCGGGATTGCTATAGTCAGGAGATTCGTGTCCGCTAACAGAGTTTAAAATCGTTTTGACCGCTGGACCGAGGCAATTGAGCATCGGCCTTTTATTGCCGTGCGGCGTGTTAATTGAATAATCTCTCAACCCTTCACGACAACCCAAATAATAGAAGAATGTTCTGCCATCTTCAGCACCGCCAAGTGCTCCAACCCCTGTCATCGGGGATTCGGCTGTACATAACACATGAGTTTCGGGACAAGCAAAAGAATCACCCCACTGACCTGTGTCGCAAGGAAAACATTTGTTAACAATCGAAAATGACTCAAAACGATAATTGAGCGAACCTTCGAGCTTCTTACCAAGAGGTGCAACCATTATTCTTTCAGCTAGTTTTTTGCCCAGACGGAGGGTATCGCGACGGTCCTGAGCTTCCCATGCTGGTGAAATATCGCCCTCGGCCCCGTTGAAAATCGCAACAACGAGCTTTTTCTGGGCGCCGTTGACAGCCGGATTATTTTCAAGATACAGGGAGGCCGCCCCGAAAAGATCACTACTATAAACTTTTGCCTCATGGGTCATTGACGTATTGTGAACAGCCAGGAATGCCGCTATTGCTATGTCATCGTAAGGCTTGTCCTTTTGCTTTATGCGTAATATCCGGATTGTAGGGTCTACTGCGCGATAGCTGTCAGGGAATGGATATTCGGTCGTGACCGCTCCTACTGGAAGTTCTTTATTCGCCAAAAGAATATCTTCTGACTCCGGGTCTGCCCTGAACGCTTCAAAGCTGCGGTTTCGAGCAAATGGGACATCTACTGTTGTTGAAATTTGATTAAAATACACTTCAGCCTCTTGGCGATTTTGACATGCCTTATCTATGGACAGTGCAATGCGTTTCGCAAGAAATTCAAACAAATCAGGATCAAATCCCGGAAGAGGGGCCGCAAAAGCGTTATAGGCCGGTGCTGTCGAAAAATTAGCAGGACTTTGATGAGTGTGCGTTGCTGCGATTATAAGACCCGACCGGCTTATTACACATTCCGGCCGTCCCTTTGAAACTATTTCCGCAACTCTATCAGCCAGTCCGGCCGGCATGGCCCATAGATCCGTTGAAACAAGGGCCATTCGCGTGCCATTTGGATCCTCAATAAATATTGACCGTGCATTAAGCCGCAGCCAATATCCGCGACCAATTTTGCCGGCCATTGAATGGCCTCCCATCGGATAGCCCGGTGGCGGCGTTATATCAACACTGGATGCACCTGCAAGAAATTTGTGGGTTGGCATTGGCGTGGGAGGGGATATTAAAGTAATCGAAAGCATGGAACAACTCGGCATAAGTGCCATGACGAGAGTCACCAACAGTACCCTGATGAAAATCATTAGTTTAATGCTCTGTCTGTCGCTCAAATGACTTTTGAGGCATATTGGAAATAAATCCATTCTAGAGCACCTCATCACATGGTCATTGAATTTCTATCTTAGATTCGCGACCTTCACGCTGTATTAAATATCCATCTTCTGTTCCCTGATTATCGCTATCTTCTCAACTTTGTTCATAGTCTGCATGGCCAAAGTAATAATAACTGCTCAATTGTCATTCGTACTGATTTTTTCGGGCACGTTAGCATTGCAACAAGTTACTCTGTAAACGCCTCCGGCATTAGCAGGCTTACTGTATGCTTTATGTCATCTTATTGTACTGAATCCGGATTTCTTCCAGGCGCTCATTCCGCCCAGGACGTTATGAACCTGCTCATATCCCTTGTTTTTTAAAATACTTGTAATAGCAGACGATCTGTATCCACTGCCGCATATAACAGCAACTGGTCGATCGCGTGGTATTTCATTTATCCTGTCGGATACTTCTGCTCCCGAAACATGAACTGCGGATTCAATGTGGCCGGCCGCCCATTCTCTGGGTTGACGCACATCCAGAACAAACAAATCTTCCTGACGCTTAATCTCATCATTCAGATTTTTTACTGACCATTGGGGTATTATCTCTATGTCCTTTCCAGCGGACCGCCACTCATGCATACCACCCGATAGCCATCCATTGGGCAGCCCATATCCAATCCTTAAGAGAGACCTGCATACATCCCACAGATCCTGTGCGCGCTGAAGCACTAGCATATAGGGCGTTCCAAACGGTAAAACCGTGCCTGCCCATGTCGTAAAGCTTGAGCCCCATCCAGCATGAAAAGCTCCAGGAATATGAGCAGCGAATGCCTCAGGAGACCGGCAATCAAGAATATGCATTCCTCCATTTCGAAGACGGTCGAACTCATCAACACCCAGCGCAGGCGGTTCGGCAAGAGCGCCCAAAAGCCGAGGGCCATCCTGATTTATCTTTCTCATATGATTCCAGTATGGCGGAACCGATGGAAGATTCTCTCTTCTCACACATGCCGCCACAAATTCATCTATATCTTTGTACTGCAGCCACGCATTCAGCTCACGTTCATATCCGATGGTAGTCGTGAGCCGACTGCTGATGTTCCCTCCGCAAAGCGATCCAGCCACGTGTGTAGGACAGACCTCAACATAGTCAGGCAATCTCATGATCTTGTCATGGAGAGAATGAAAAAGGTCGCGAGCATTAGCAACAGTCCTTTCAGCGCCGCCATATAGATCCGGCCGTGCCACATCTCCAACCAGCAGCAACCCTCCAGACAGCAGCATTACCGGAACATCTCCACGCGATAAATCCGTCAGCAGTAAAGACATATGTTCCGGGGTATGGCCAGGGGTATGTATCGCTTCGACAACCACCTCTCCCATCGTTATTTTCTCGCCGTCAGCAAGCCTCCTTGCCGGGTATCCGAGTTTTGCATCCGCTCCAGCCAAGGTTTCTGCTCCGCTGCGGGACGCAAGCTCGCAAATACCGGACACATAATCGTTGTGTTGATGTGTGTCCACTGCATACCTTATGCGCATCCCCTGCTTTCGCGCCTCATCAAAATAGATATCAACATCTCTTCTGGCATCCACCAGCAAAGCTTCTCCGGAGTGTTCTGATCCAATAAAATACGATGCATGCCCGAGACTCTCAAGATAAAACTGCTGAAATAGCATAATCTGGCTCCTTAATTATTGCTGTATCGTTTATTGTCAGTGTTCAGTTTAACATACGAAAGATCAGCTTCAAATACTATATTAATTTGCAGCTTGACGCATACCGTATTATTGAGTACATTAAAACTCTATTATACGGAAAGGACATGAGCTGCATGGAACAACTAAAAATAGTTTACGTTATTGGACATAAGAATCCCGACACAGATTCAACCTGTTCAGCCATTGCATATTCACATTTCAAGAACCTTACTGACAAGAGGTTTCTTTTTACACCGGGCAGGGCGGGAAAACTTAACGAAGAGACAAGATTTATCCTTAACAGATTCTCAGTTCCGGTTCCAAATGAGATAGAGAGCCTTGCGCCTGCGGTCAGCGATCTCAATATGAAAAAGCCTGTCTGCATTCATACCAGAAGCTCTGTTCACGCTCTGGCCGACCTGATGAAAAAGACCGGGGTCAGATCCGTACCTGTTGTCGATGATGATGAAAGACTGGCCGGAATAGTCGGTCTGCGCGATATAGCCCAGCACTATGTTGACAGCGTGGGATTCTCAGATCTTTCAAAGGCGCCGATCGAGCTGGATATTCTCATCAAGACACTTGACTGCAGGGTAATAAGTAACAGTAAGAATGTCAGCATTCTGTCAGGCAAAGTCATAGTTGCTGCAATGCAAAAAGGAACCTTGCTTAACAGGGTATCCTCCGGAGCAGCAGTCGTTGTCGGCGATCAGCATGACATACAGCTTGAACTGATACATGCTCACTGCTCAGCTCTGATCATAACCGATGGACTGCCGGTAGACAAGGACGTTGTCTCAGCAGCTTCGGAGGCGGGAATCCTGATTCTTTCATCACCGCATTCTGCTTTCGGCACACTTCAACTATTGACCATGTCAGAACCCGTCTCATCCATAATGAGCGCGAATTGCCCTACAGTTGGGCTTTTGACTCCATTATCAATTCTGCGTCAAAAGATACGTGAATCGGATTATCGCTCTGCTATCGCCGTGGACAGCGAAAACAGAGTTATAGGGTTTATTACCCGGACCGATCTGCTTGATCCCGTGCGAAAGAGGGCTATACTGGTTGACCATAATGAGATATCCCAGGCAGTAGATGGCATAGAAGAAGCTGAGATACTCGAGATAATAGACCATCATAGAGTTGGCGATATTTCAACTGTAGCACCTATTTTCGTATACAACGACCCAGTCGGCAGCACCTGCACTGTAGTTGCCAGCATCATGTTTCTGCACCAAGTGCGGATACCGGCTGAAATCGCCGGACTTCTCCTATCAGGCATACTGTCTGATACATTGATCCTGACTTTGTCAACGACAACTGAAAAGGACCGCCTGATGGCTCAACTCTTGTCTGAAATAGCAGGCGTTTCCATCAGAAAATATGGAAAAGAACTTCTGCATGCAAGCATCAACATAGAAGGAAAGGATGCTTCAGAACTCATAAATGCAGACTTTAAAGAATTTCTGCTGGGCGGTAAGAAGCTTGGAATTAGTCAGATGATGGTGCTGGACTGCGAACAAATCGATCTAAGAGAAGCAGAGCTGCTCGATGAACTTGAACGCATACGAGTTGCAAACGCCTATGATCTTACCGCTTTGCTTGTGACAAACCCGCTGACCTCTCAGCAGGAACGCGTATTGGTCAAAGGTGAGACTTGGGTCGTGGAAAAAGCATTTGACGTCCAAGTTAAAGACGGCACCTGCATACTGCCAAGAGTGCTATCACGGAAAAAAGATTTCATACCCGCAATAGGGCAGGCTCTTAGCATGGCAAAGACCGGGTAGTTTGACTAAGATTGCATAAGAAAGCCAGCCTTAGGCTTGATCAATCTTTGGTACACTGCACGCATTTTTTCTGTGCCGCAATGGACGCTGATAAGGCATAAGACATCTGTATGTCGTTCGGTCTAAATGCGGACAATATCCATCATCATCGCGCGCAATATAATAAAGACGCTCCGGATTATTTTTAACCAAGCCTTTTGCAACCTCTTCCAGCGTGAGTGCAAAGACATACATACAGCATTTCGTCATACATGTTTCCAACCCTGGATGATTCTTTTATTGCCACGCAATTATTTTTCTAGAGTTATTGTGATAGAATATATTCAGGAGGTGATGGAGAATGAAGAATCCCTTTTTCTTTAAGGAACTGCCTGTTGACGCACCTTTTTGCAACCGGAAGAAGGAAATCAAGCAACTGACGTCCCATGCAAAAAACAATGCCAATGCAACATTGTTTTCTCCCAGACGATATGGAAAGACTTCCATGGTCAAGCGCATCCAAAAGGTACTTAACCGCCAAGGATACTTCACAGCTTATATAAGCTTTTATGGTACAAGCTCGATCGATGAAATTGCTGCGCTCCTGGCAACCGGCTTATATGAAGTCTCACATAAAAATGAAGGCCTGCTAAAGAAGGTCATGCGCTTTATTACGCCGTGGCGACCCGTACTAAAGCCGGATCCTGAATCCGGCATAACTGTTTCAGTCGAAGCGACCGGAGGACACCGCGGGCTGGATCTGCTCAGAGAAACAATGGACGGCTTGACCGCTTTTATGCAGGACCATCCAGTGGGATCTCATTTGGTCTTCGACGAATTTCAGGAAATTATAGATATTCCCCAGTCACTAGCTGTAGAAGGAATGCTCAGAAATTATATCCAGATGCAGACAAAAGCATCGTATTTTTTTGTCGGCAGCAGACGCAGGCTCCTCAAGGATATGATGAACGAGCAAAAACGCCCCTTTTATCAGAGCAGCATCAATATATCTCTGGAAGCCTTGCCGCTTGATGAGTCTACCGCATTTATTGTCGAAAGATTCAAATCCGTTGGCGTGCATTGTCCGCAGGACATCGCATTAAGGCTTGTCACAAAGGTCAGAGGATATCCTTACTATATACAAAGGATTCCATATTCGATATATGAGGTCTGCGGTGAAAAGATTACGGAAGCAGATTATGTAAACGGATTAAGGCAGGCAATTCAAGAGGAAAGAATCACGTATGAGACAATGCTGAAGGCGATCGCGCCGCAGCAGATAGCACTGCTTAAGGCGCTGGCCAAAGATCCAACTGACAGCCCGTTTTCAAATGCTTACATGATGAAACACCGCCTCGGATCAATCGGCGGCATACAATCGGCCCTAAAAAGACTGGATATTCTCGACTATATAGAAGAAAACAATGATAAAACATATCGAGTTGTTGATCCAGTATTTGCGATATGGCTACAGAACTCCCCGTTCTGACGATAGTCAGTGTTCTGTGACCGCAAATGAGGTGGCGCTAACGTCTCTATCAGGCTGTTCCAAAAGCACCATCAAGGAAGGGCTCAAACTTGATTCCGAGCCCCTTCCTTGATTTATTGATACACAAGCCTAGTTCTTAGAGCTGCATGCACAACCGTCTGCCTTATCCCCGGAGCACTTCCCGCATGTAGAAATGCCAAGAATACTGTACAGCGGACATGATCCGACCAATCCCGTCAGTAATGGCACAACTCCCAAGTAGCCCCAGGCTGCGCCGGTTACAAGAGCGTAAGAAATAAGTCCAAGACCCACGAGCACCCTAAGAGCCCTATCAATTGTCCCTTCATTCTTCTTCATCTCATCCTCCCCAAACTGCTCTGAATTTAACTTCCGATTACATCATATCGAATTTCAGAGAAGAGAATCTGTGACAATGTCACAAAGGTCTTTTTCCCGCGGTTATCGGCACCACTGCCGATCCATGGATCCTTTACGACAGACAATGGAAACTAATTGCGTCATTACCCCTATTTCAAAATTTGAATGTACACTTTTTCTAGCACTGCGCAGATTTAGCAAAGCTCATTCCAGCAAATGTTGCTACCGAAAAGCCACATAATATCGCGTCGCATTTACCGACAAGCCTATGACAATATGTTGACATGATACTATTAATGATACTACAATTAAGTATGCCTAATGTCGCCGAAATGCTTTCAAAGATGAAAAGCAATCCAGGCGATATAAGATTCTATGACTTATGCCTGGTCTGCGATCATTATTTTGGTACTGCAAGGCAAAAAGGCAGTAGTCACAGGATATATAAAACACCGTGGCATGGCGATCCTCGAATCAATGTCCAGAATGACAAGGGGAAAGTCAAGAAGTATCAGGTAAAACAAGTACTTAGAGCGATTGTGCTGATGGAGGTATATCATGGAACTGAAAAATGATCATTATACCTATAGAGTTACTTGGTCTGAAGAGGATAATGAGTATGTAGGCCAGTGTGCCGAATTCCCGAGTTTAAGCTGGTTAGCTGGATCTCCGGAGTCCGCTCTTAAGGGTATACGAAGGATTGTCGCCGAAGTCATTAAGGATATGAAGAAGACGGGGGAGCCTATTCCGGAGCCAATAGCTAACCGTCGTTACAGTGGTAAATTTATGGTGCGCGTTACTCCTGAAACGCACAGATCACTCGCTATCCAATCTGCTGAAAGCGGGGTAAGTTTAAATCGTCTTGTTTCTGCTAAAGTAAGCCGCTAATTTATATGGGCTCGGTGTTTCTGGAAGGACGTGCAGAGTGATGATAGACAAACAAGGTCCTTAGCGGAAATTGTTAAAGGTTGTCTTCGCCAATATAGCCGTGTGACAAAATGCCCGAGTCATACCAAGTTCGCTTTTACCCGATATAGCAGGCTATTACCAAGTTGTGGATTCCTAAGAACATAAATATGCAGTTACAACAATAAATTACGAAATCATATCCGGGTGGTAAGTCTCAACATTTTATGCTAAGCTTGTATTAGATATTGATGATCCCGAAAAGGCTAAACTCTTCGTAAGGAGAGAGTGGAAAGCAATGGGTCTTGATTTAAGACAGCCGAGCTGCCGAAGACGATATATAGGCAGAGCGGCTTTTTTTATTAGAAGTGCTCAGTTTGGAATATGTCCGCCTTCAAGGAGGCAAATATGACTAAGACATATGAATTTCTGATTGTCGGTAGTGGCGCTGGGGGCTCAACTTTGGCCTTTGAATTAAGTAAAAGAGGCAAGGATGTAATGGTTATCGAAAAGGGAAACAGGGAAAGCGACATTGGAACTTTCAAGGATTGCTTGCGTTACTATGATACTACCATCATAAAAACACCTGCAAAGTCAAAAGAGGGCGTTATTCTGTGGCGAACATTTATGGCCGGCGGGTCAACTGTGGTTTCATGCGGTAACGGCGTAAGGTGTCTGGAGAGAGAGTTAGGCGATAAGGGCATTAATTTGAATGATGAGTTTATTGATGCAGAAAATGAAATGTGCATCTCTCCGATTTCTTCGGATCTCCTTTCAGAGGGTTCACATACAATTATGAGGGCGGCAACTGATCTTGGATATCATATGGAGCCCATGCCCAAATTCATAAATCCTGCTACTTGTGGGAAATGCAGTCAGTGTCCATTGGGATGTAGAAAAGGGGCAAAGTGGACAGCCACTAACTATCTTGACGAAGCCATTAAGTTTGGAGCTAAGATACTGTTTAACACTCGGGTAAAGAAAGTGTTGTCATCAAATGGAAATGCAACGGGCGTTAGCATTGAAGGACCGTTGGGGCACGAGGAAATCATGGCTCAAACAGTAATTATTGCTGCTGGAGGATTGGGGACGCCCGTTATCTTGCAACATTCAGGGATTCAGGAAGCTGGTAAGGGGCTATTTGTCGACCTGTTAGTTAATACTTATGGAATTACACATGAAGTGAATCAGATTCATGAACCGGTAATGGCTTTGGTCGATCATGAGTTCTATGAGAGCAAGGGCTTTATACTCTCACCTTACATTAACTCCACCAGAATGGTCCGGCTTATGGAGCTTGGGCCTAAAGGCTCAGTCCTTCCCGCAAGTAGGTTGGTCGGCATAATGACTAAAATTGTTGATGAGTCTGTTGGGCGTGTTTATCCTAACGGGACTATATCTAAGCCGGTCACTGAAAGGGATCGATCTCGACTAACAGAAGGTTCCGCGATAGCAAGTGAAATTCTGGTCAAAGCCGGCGCTGATCGCAACTCTATCATGGTATCCATCCCTCAGGGTGCTCATCCAGGTGGGACCGCAGCTATTGGCAAAATAGTGGATAATAATCTGCAGACAGAGATAAAGAACCTCTTTGTTTGTGATGGAAGTGTACTTCCCACAGCACCAGGCTTGCCGCCCATTTTAACGATCGTGGCTCTCTCAAAAAGGCTGGCAAAGACTTTGGCTGCATAAGCTGGAACTTCTAAATGGACATTACATAGTGTCATTCATTTGCTTCCGAGTACAGAGCATAATGTGAAACGAGCTATGACATTTGACTCCTCGTGCGCGGGTTATTTTCGAAATCTTACCTCTGTTAAAAAAACGATCATGAGACGTTGCAGGTTTATCAGCGACCGGATCGGCTTTGGGTCTTGTTACAGTAATCCCTTACCAAACACTACCGTCGCTGACTGCCCCGAGGGAAAGGAATCCATCTTAGCCTGCGCTATGGATCTGTATCAGGTTCCTCGAAAGTGTTATCACTCCTCGCCTCTCAAAGTCCTTGAGCAATCTGCTAACAACCTCGCGCGATGTGCCCAGGTCATTGGCAATCTTCTGATGCGTCGCGTTCACTTTTCCATCTTCAGACTTTTCTTCCAGGTATTCAAGCAGGCGCAGGTCCATGCGACCGAAGGCGACCTCTTCAACAAGCGTCATTACAGCGGCTAGACGTCTGCTCAGAAGGTCGAAGATAAAAGTGCGCATTTCCTCATATGTGGATAAAAGCCTGCTGAATTCACCGGACGACATAAGCAGCAATTCCGTATCTGATAACGTAGTGGCATGTGCAGGATATGACTTTTTGGAGAAAATGCATGAAGCATTCAGTATACATGTCTCGCCGCTCTCGATCTCGTAAAGAGTGATTTCACGGCCGCCTTCCCCAATCTTGAAAACGCGTATCTCGCCCGACATGACAAGAGCAATATTAGCACATGCGTCTCCTTCGGAATAGATCGCCTTGTCTTTAGGAAAGGATACGACGTGAGCATGCGATATGATATCGGATGAAAGCTCGGGGCTTTTCTTAAAAGCGGGAAACAATTCTAAAAGCCTATTTTCAGATATTGTCTTCATTTCAATTTTCACTTTCCTCTTAAATCTCTTTTTGCAGTGTTTTTACTGCTTCCATTTTCCTTAATACCAAGTTGAAGCATCTTGTCTCTGACTGCCTTGATCCTATCCCTAATTTTGGCTGCTTTTTCAAACTCAAGTCCCTTTGCAGCCTCTTTCATCTCTGCCTCAAGTTTTTTTAAGTTTTGATCTGTCAGGTCATAATCAACGGATTCTTCGGCTACAACTTCGGGGGTGATATAATCAGCTTCGTATATAGACCCAAGAATATCCTTAATCTGGCTCTTTACTGTTTCAGGAGTTATTCCCATTTCTGCATTATACTCTTCCTGGATCTTCCGCCTTCTTTCGGTCTCTGCCATTGCCCTGGATATGGAATCAGTCATGCTATCTGCATAGAGAATAACTTTTCCATATATGTTCCGGGCGGCGCGGCCGGCTGTCTGAATCAGAGATCGTTCAGAGCGCAGAAATCCTTCTTTATCCGCGTCAAAAATAGCAACTAGAGACACCTCCGGGAGATCCAGCCCCTCTCTAAGAAGGTTTACTCCGATCAGGACATCAAAAACACCAACTCGCAAATCGCGCAGTATTGCTATTCTTTCAAGCGTATCAATATCTGAATGTAGATATCTGGCCCGTATGCCCAGTTCCGTGTAATAATCGGTCAGGTCTTCTGCCATTTTCTTTGTAAGCGTTGTCACAAGCACTCTCTCGCCCCTTTCGGCACGCTTTCTGATTTCCCCAAGAAGGTCTTCCACTTGGCCCGCGGTTGGCTTTATAATCATTTTGGGGTCCATGAGGCCTGTAGGCCGAATCACCTGCTCGACAACTTTACCAGGTGACTTTTTCAGTTCATAGGGTCCAGGAGTAGCTGAAACATATATAGTCTGATTCATTCGCAACTCAAATTCATCAAATTGCAGCGGTCTGTTATCCAGCGCCGAAGGCAGGCGGAAGCCATAGTCGATAAGCGTCTGTTTGCGAGACCTGTCGCCATTGTACATGCCGCCAACCTGCGGCACTGTTGCATGAGATTCATCGATTACCATAAGATAATCGCCCTTGGACGGCCCGCTGATCAGATAATCGATGAGAGTGAACGGAGGCTCTCCAGGCAGTCGGCCACTGAGGTGGCGGGAATAATTCTCGATTCCATGACAAAAACCAAATTCCTTCAGCATCTCCATGTCAAACCGTGTCCGCTGTTCGATCCGCTGAGAAAATGCCATCTCGCCATTATTTCTGAACCATCTGGCCCGGTCTTCCATCTCCTTAAGTATTGAACCGATAGCCTTATCCAGCTTGTGCTTGGGTGTTATCCAGTGACTGTTCGGATAGAGAATCAGCTTGCGCACTTTATTGATTTTTGCGCCGGTTAGCGAGTCGAATTCATATATCGTATCAATGTCATCTCCAAAAAAATCGATTCTCATTGCACGGTCTGAAGAGAATGCCGGGAAAACTTCCACCACATCGCCTCTAACTCTAAAACTGCCGCGCTTAAACTCAGTCTCAGTGCGAACGTACAAAATCTCAACCAGCTTCCTCAGGAATGCGTCCCGTTTGATCCTCATGCCCTCTTCCAGAACTATGTGCATGTTGAGATAATCCTCCGGCGATCCTATGCCATAAATGCATGAAACCGAGGCGACAACAATTACATCATTTCTTTCGAGAATAGACATAGTTGCAGAATGCCTGAGCCGGTCTATGTCGTCGTTGACCATCGAATCTTTTTCAATATACGTATCGGTGGCCGGGAGGTAAGCTTCCGGCTGATAATAATCATAGTAGCTGACAAAAAATTCAACCGCATTATCAGGAAATAGCTCTTTGAATTCGCCATAAAGCTGCGCGGCCAGAGCTTTGTTATGGGCGATGACTATGGCTGGCTTGTTAATATTATTTATTACATTAGCTATGGTGAACGTCTTGCCAGAACCAGTGACTCCAAGCAAAACCTGATGTTTTTCACATTTGCTCAGGCCTTCGGTAAGCTCTGCTATGGCTTTCGGCTGATCGCCTTTAGGTGTGAAATCAGATCTGAGTTTAAATTCATCCATCATTTTATGTTAGAATAACCTCGTTGCCTGAGTAAACGAAGGTGAGAGGCTATATTGCACTCTTGCTGGCATTTTGTTTTCATTCACTATTTTCCTTTTTGAAAAGAGCCATCGGTCCAATGGTTAGAAGATACTGCTGCAACAGTCCACTTTTTCATGACATCCATGAGGAATGCGGCATATTCGGCGTTTTCGGCCATCTTGAAGCGGCCAATCTTGCCTATCTGGGCCTGTACGCGCTGCAGCATCGCGGGCAGGAAGGGGCCGGCATCTGCTCGACTGACGGTAAAACGCTTCATCTGGAAAAAGCAATGGGTCTTGTTTCGGACATTTTCAGTGAAAAGAGACTTAAACGGCTTCCCGGACACGCAGCGATAGGACATAACCGCTATTCAACGGCTGGGAGCAGCGTCCTCAAGAATGTACAACCTTTAGTAGCCAATTATGCGCTTGGTTCTATCGCGATAGCCCATAACGGGAACCTTGTCAATGCCGACCAGATGCGAACAGCGCTCGAAAGCGAAGGGGCCATCTTCCAGTCATCGTCAGATAGCGAAGTAATACTGCATCTTATTGCGAGAGCTAAAAGTGAAGATCCTTATGAGCGCATAACGGAAGCTCTCAAAGATGTCCGCGGAGCTTTCAGTCTCCTCTTCCTGAGAGAAAATGAACTCATAGCGCTTCGGGATCCCTTCGGGGTCAGACCGCTTGCAATTGGGATGGTGGACAATGCTTACGTCATCGCATCAGAAACTTGCGCCTTCGATATTATCAATGCGCGATATATAAGGGACGTTGAACCCGGAGAGCTAGTGGTAATAAACGAGCATGGTATCCGCTCATTGCAAGCGCTAAAGAGTCCCAGAAAAGCCTTTTGCGTTTTTGAATTTATATATTTCTCGAGACCTGACAGTTATATTTATGATCACACCTGCGTCAATACAACCCGCAAGAATTTCGGGAAACAGCTCGCCATCGATTCGCCGGTTGATGCAGATCTCGTAATCCCTGTGCCTGATTCCGGTGTCCCTGCAGCTATCGGCTTCGCAGAACAAAGCGGCATACCGTTCGATTTTGGACTCATCAGAAACCACTATGTCGGCAGGACCTTTATAGAACCAAAACAGAGCATCAGGCATTTCGGCGTCAAGATTAAATTAAATCCGGTAAGGTGCTTGCTCGAAGGTAAAAGAGTTGTTGTAGTGGACGATTCAATTGTCAGGGGAACAACATCCAAGAAGATCATCAAGATGATCCGGGAAGTCGGCGGCGCACGCGAGGTCCATATGAGAATAAGTTCACCGCCTACAATTGGACCGTGCTTCTATGGCATCGACACACCGACTCGCCAGGAACTTATTGCATCCACACATATGGTCGAAGAAATACGCAAATACATTACAGCAGACAGCTTGGCATACCTAAGCATAAACGGCCTTAAAGGAATCATTCCCCATCCCGAAAACTATTGCACTGCATGCTTCGACAACAAATACCCGATACTCTTCCCGCGTGAAAAGACAGCGCAAATGGAATTGTCATTCGCTTAAAGACCAGTTGCTTCTGCCTTTGATTCATTATACGATATTGATATTATGATGCTGGACAGCATACGCTCAATTTATAAAACTAACCTCGGCGTAAAGGCAACCGAAAAAATCCTCGTCTTTACAGACATTCCAGCGCCGCTTGAAATCATTGACACTGGTGACAGCTGCAGGCGTGACTGCCTCAGGAATATTGCCCTGCTGACTGCAGAAGTTGGCAGATCCTTTGCTAAGAAGATTATCTACAAGGAATTTCAGGCGCTGGGAAGTCATGGGATGGAGCCGCCGGTAGAATTATGGGAAACCGCATTCGGCAAGAGGGCTGTAGAAAAACTCAAAAGAAAAGGCCTGCTAATCCAGTTGTTAAAGAAGGAAATTGCAGACAGCGGCTTGCGAGAGGCTGAATCAATATTTGAAAGCTGCAAGTCGGAATCTGTTGATGTAGCAATAGCTCTATCCAATTACTCCACAAGCCATACGCGATTCAGGGATTTCCTGACCAGAATATGCAGATGCCGTTACGCAAGTATGCCTCTTTTTGACGCTTCGATGCTTGAAGGCTCGATGCATGTCGACTGGAGGGCCTTGGCCAAAAGGACTATCGCGCTGGAAAAGACTGTCAATATGGCAGAACATATTGAGATCTCATCCTCCAACGGGACTCAGGTACGGTTGTCAAATAAGGGTCGCAAGGCCTTGTCGGACACAGGCATTCTCACAAGAAAAGGTGCTTTCGGTAATCTACCGGCCGGCGAAGTCTTCCTCGCTCCAATCGAGGGCTCTGCTGAGGGCAAGCTAGTACTGCAATGGGCGCCAATGCGCGAACTCGCTGAACCGGTCACGCTTGAAATAAAAAACGGTGTCGTCACCGACGTTTTGGGGAAAGAGCCATTCGCGGCTCAACTGACAGCCAAACTCAATGAGCGCAAGGAAAACCGTAACATAGCTGAACTCGGCATCGGCACCAACCCGAGGGCAAATAGGCCTGACAATATCCTCGAATCTGAAAAAATCCTCGGAACTATCCATATAGCCCTCGGTGACAACAGCTCATTTGGAGGCAAGGTAAAAACGCCTTTCCATCAGGACTTCGTTCTCTTCAAGCCAACCGTCACGCTCATAACTTCAGCAGGCAAGAGGATAAAGTTAATCGGCAAAGGGATTCCGTTTTTCTGACAAATATCCGGCATCAATAAGGAGGCTTTATGGATGCCCTTGTCGTATTGCTTACAGCACCAAGCGAAGAAGAAGCTGCCAGAATTGCAGGAATTCTCGTTGCAGAGCGGCTGGCCGGTTGCGTGAATATAATCAGGGACATCAGATCGATATATTTCTGGCAGGGCAAGATTGAAGACGAAAAAGAGGTCTTGATGATTGCCAAGACACGCCGGCAACTTTTTCAATCGCTTGCTGCAAGAGTCAAGGAGCTGCACTCGTATACCGTACCGGAAGTTATAGCGATGCCGGTGACATTGGGATCGGAAGAGTATCTGAACTGGCTTAAGGAAACAACAGAACAAAACGAATGAAAGGACAAATCTTCATCGATATTATTTGCAAGAGGTTCTGCCGATACTTTAAGAATGGCAAGGAAGAGATGTACTGTGGTGGCTACAGAGTTCTAGTTGAAAACTTCACAGCATCCGAGTTGCAGCAGCTGGCGGATATGGTCTGCGAAACAAATGACATTAAGAATCATATTCCGGCCTATGATGAGAACCTTTTCAATCTCGTATGCAAATCATGCGATTTCCGCATCGATGGTTGCGACTACAGGGATAATCGTTCCGGACCTCCATGCGGCGGATACATCATGATAGACCAGCTCGTCAAAGGCTGACCACAACTGAAGCAAGCACTCTGCCCCAGTCACTTAACTTACATCATTCGCTCTTAGCTTTACATCTCGATACAAATTTATTCGTGCCCTTATTAAACAGTCCTTTTCTTATTCTGATCGTTTTGGCATGTGCCTCCAGCCCTTCAGCGTCGGCCATTGTCTCGACTGTATCAGCCAATGCCATAAATCCCCTGCGACTGAACCGCAGCAAGCTTGTACGCTTTATAAAATCATATGTGCCCAGCGGAGATGAAAATCTCGCAGTCCCACCTGTAGGCAAAGTGTGGTTAGGACCTGCTGAGTAATCGCCTAAAGGTTCCGGCGTCCATTGACCAAGAAACGCCGCCCCTGCGTTCTTTATCTTCAGGACAGTCTGCTCGGGATCAGCTGTCACAATCTCTAAATGTTCAGGAGCTATCCTGTTTGCTATATCTATTGCTGAATCAAGACTCCTGGTCTTTATAATCGCTCCGTACCTGTCAAGAGACCTCTTCGCTATTTCACGGCGTTTCAAGGCCTTAAGCTGGATCTTCAGCTCTTGATTCACATCTTCCATAAGTCTGGCCGACGGCGTGATTAATATGCTCGAAGCCAGCTCGTCATGTTCTGCCTGACTTAGCATGTCTGCGGCAACACAAGCCGGGTCAGCTGTATCATCTGCTATTATGAGAATCTCACTGGGCCCGGCTATCATATCTATATCAACCTCGCCAAACACCATTCTTTTTGCAACCGCGACAAAAATATTACCGGGTCCTACGATCTTGTCAACCTTCTTGATAGTTTCAGTCCCATACGCCATTGCCGCAACAGCCTGGGCTCCGCCGATTCGGTATACTTCTTTGACTCCCAGAAGCCTCAAGGCCGCCATGACGCAGGAGTTGACTTCACCTCCAGGTGTAGGAACACACACCGCTATCTCTTTCACGCCTGCAACCTGAGCGGGTATAACATTCATCAATACCGTAGAAGGATATGATGCCTTGCCGCCTGGCACATACACGCCTATGCGTTCAATCGGCCTGATAATCTGGCCAAGAAGTGCCCCTTCTGACTCGAAAGACCAAGAGTCTTCTTTCTGCTGCAAGTGGAACTTATATATCCTTGAAGCAGACAGCTCGAGAGCCCTTGCAACGGCTTTATTTGCCTTGCGCGCATAAGTGTCTATCTCCGAGGACTTTACGCGGGACGGCAATGAATGCCTGTCAAGTTTTTTCGTGTATTTTGCAACAGACTTATCTCCACGTTTCCGCACATCAGCCAAAATGCTCTTCACAGTGGTTTCTACTTCAGGGCTGACTCCGGCAGCTCGCTTTTGCAGTGATTTCAAGAATAATTGCAGCTGTTTGTCGTTCGCGATTATTTTCATCAGCTCATTATAACACAGGAATTCCCTGCTGCCTTCCTATGGGCTAAGATGCCGTTAAATCCGCAGACTACTATATCGGCCTGTCTAATTCTGCGTTTGTCTTTTTATATTGCGCCAATTTGAATATATATCGCTGATATGAAATCAATCGCATATTTAATACATACTGTTATTGCTCATTAAGCCTGTATTCCACTTCGACATAATCATCATATGTTTCTCTGCGCGAGAAGCCGAGCCGATTAGCCAGACTCAGCATATATGAGTTGATCTTAAGAATGTCCATCAATACCCGTTTTATGCCGGCGTCCTTTGCAACCTTGAGGCAATGCATCGAAAGGGCTATTCCCACTCCCATTCCCTGCCATTTATCAGAAACCATAATCGCCATATCCGCACTCTCCATGTCGGCAAGCTTTATCATGCGGACATCACCGATGATCTTGTCATGACCATCCTCATCGATTACGCATACAAGAGCCAACTCGCGATCGTAGTCGATCTGGCAATAGCGGACCAGATGCTCATGCGACAGATGAGGGAACCTCTGGAAAAATCTGAGTACGATAGTTTGCTCTGAAAAGCTTTTGAATAGCTCAACTATCATGGGTTCGTCTTCAGGGCGTATAGGCCTGATCACAGCCGGTGTTCCGTTCTTAAGAGTTATTTCGGTAGCAAATTTCCCGGGATACGGGCAGATGGAAAGATGCGATGGGCAGAGTTCTCTCCCCGGCTGCACGAAACCATCAAGGATTTCATCTTCAAACAATATGCTCGCATCCAGCGCATAACCTCCATCTGAGGTGACGAAAAAGGAGTTGATATCAACTTCTTTGATATGATGGAAATCTACGATTAAGTGTGAGAACCGAACCACAATCTCTTGCAGATATTTAAGTGACTCAACATAATTTGGGCGTTGCTGAAGATATCTAAATATCTTTGTCTCCATCATCATGTGCTTGGCCAGTGCCTGGTTTAACGGTGGAAGAGCAACAGCATAATCTTCCATAACGCCCAGCATCTCTCCGCCGGTTCCAAAGAGAATCACTGAGCCAAAGGTAGGGTCTTTTTTCGCTCCTATAGCGACTTCATATCCACGCCTAGCAAGCATCGGCTGCACAAGCATGGCCACATCGGGATCTCCAGCCCTGGAAGCTTCGGCGCGAAGCTTTCTGAATGCATCTACAACGCCTTCCGTATCTTTGATATTTCCTTTTTTCAATTTAAGCAGCAGCTTGGAGGAATCAACCTTGAGGACCACTGGGAAACCGATTTCACGAGCCAAGCTTACCGCCTCATCCTCGTTCAGAGCACGGCCCGTACGCATGACCGGTATGCCATATGCCTGAAGTATATCCTTGGCATCATTCAGCGTTAAGAACAGTTTATGTCGCTCAGAAGCGTCCTTAATGATCGAGGCAACGCGGCCCTTTTCAGGGAAAAAGCTTTTCAGGATATCCTCTGGTGTTTCAAGAAGCAATCTCAGGTTTTCATCATAGTGGTACACGTACATGAAATTCCGCACGGCCTGTTCAGGTGTGACGAATGTTGGAATGCCCCTTTCATTCAGCACATTGCGACCTTCACCGACAGATTCCTCCCCCATCCACGAGGTGAAAACCGGCTTGGTCATATACGGATTTGCCACCGCTGCGGCAGCGACTACTTCAGCCGTTTCTTTCGGTTTTGCAGTTAATGAAGGCACCAGCATGACTAAGACTGCGTCAACATTATCGTCTTTCAAGCAGCTGTCCACAGCTGCTTTATACTGATCAGGCGTTGCATCCGAGAGCAGGTCGACAGGATTTTGAATGATACGCTTGGTTTGAGGCAGTATTTTCTTTATTCCGTCAACAGTATTCTCACCAAGAAGTGCCAACGAGCCCCCTTGTTTCAGTAACTGGTCTACAGCGATAACAGCGGGTCCGCCGGCATTGGATACTATGGCCAGCCGATTTCCTTTCGGTCTCCGTTGTTTTGCCAGAGTCTCAGCAAGATAAAAAAGATCAAGCATATCGTCAGCTCGGACAGCACCAGCCCTATTGAACGCTGCCTCATAAACTACATCTTCTCCAGCCAGGCTTCCAGAATATGTTAGTGCCACATGGGCCGACTCTTCATATTTGCCTGATTTGAATATGACGATAGGCTTGTTGTACGAATAAGAACGCACAGCCGTCATAAATTTGCGCCCATTCCAAAGCGATTCAACGTATAAGATTATCGCCCTGGTTTCGCTATCCACTCCAAGGAAATCAATCATATCGGCAAAATCAATGTCAAATTTCGATCCGAGGGAAACAAAATAGCTGAAGCCAACCTTCTTGCTCACTGCCCTGTCAAGTAGTGCTGTCGCTAACGTCGCTCCCTGTGCAATAAACGCGATATTGCCGCGCGGTGGCATTTTCGGAAAGATGCTCGCATTTATCCCTTTGCTGGGACGCATAAAGCCTAGTGAATTGGGGCCCAAAACTCTGAACCCGTATTTTCGCGATAGTTCTCTGATTTTCTCTTCGGTTTGCAGTGGATCTGAAACGCGATAGTGATAGTCAGGACACAGAATTATCACTCCCTTGACTCCCTTCCGGCCGCATTCTTCGAGCTGATCTATCATTTTTTCACAAGTATCCGCCAGTATGGCCAGATCGATATCCCGCTGAATATCACTTATCGTGGGATAAGACTCGACGCCGCGCACTGTTTCCAGTTTCTTGTTTACAGGATATACTGCTCCTTTGTATCCCTTGCCTATCAGATTGCCAAAGACTGCTGCACCAAGAGACTTCGGATCTTCATCGGCCCCGATTACTGCTATTCTCTTGGGATTGAAAAAGAGATCTAGATTCTTGATTGCCATGGCAAAGTCCTTTCAGTTCGGCTTTTTTGTTCCGTCAGCTTTCGGAAGTTGATCAAGTGACCATTCCATTGGATCCAGCAAAGTATATCCCATGCCCTTCAGTTTTTTCTTTACTTTTGCAACATTGCTGGTCAGCAGGTAAGGAAAGACGGCACGCTTTCCCTCATCCCAATGCCTTGCAACTAGAATGCTTCCAAATGGTATGCCCTCTTCAGTGATGGCGTCTACGATTCTCTTCATCTGCCCTAACTTGTCTTCCACTTCAATGCAGACTAGAGTGCCCGGTATTTCAAGTCCCAGAACATTTATAAAGGCACGTATCAGATCTCGAGTAGAAATAATACCGGTTAACTTGCCCTGCCGGTCTACTACCGGAAGGGCGCCTTTGTTCAAACTGTGCATCATAAGGATAGCGTCTTCCAGCGTATTCGAAGGAGAAATCGTTATAGGGTTCCTGGTCATGATATCACCGACTTTCAGCTCTGAAATCCGCTTCATTTCATCTGGATCGCTGAGACAAGTAGAAAATACAGATGGCAGGGCGCTGCGGATATCTCTGTCAGTGATAATGCCGATCAGCGTATTGTCTGCCTCCACCACGGGCAGATGCCTGATATTGTTTTCATCCATCTTTCTCTTGGCGTCGTCAAGCCCAGCATCTTTACTGATGGTGATAACCTTGCGTGTCATCGACTTATCAATAAACATCGTTCGCGCCTCCTTTCACATTTCATCTCCAAGCAAAACCTTGACATGATTGCGTGCCAGTTCAGGCAGGCGCGCGATGCAGTACCCGCCTTCCAGAATAGAGACCAAACGTCCGCCTGCGTGTTTCTCAGCAAGTGCAACAATCTGCCCCATGACCCAGGTAAAACCTTCAGTTGTGAGTTTTAAATCGGCCATATCATCATCTGCATGTGCATCGAAACCTGCGGACACAAGAATAAATTCAGGCTTGAATGCATCAAAGGCCGGGATCAGACGTCCGGTTATTAGCTCTTTATATGCATCATCCCCCTGTCCCGGCAAAACAGGGATATTCATTGTATAACCGCTTCCCGATCCAGTTCCGACCTCGAACTCCCTTCCGGTACCCGGATATGAAAACGACGGATGTTCATGTATGGAGAAAAAAAAGACTGAAGGATCATCGTAAAAAATATTCTGCGTGCCGTTTCCATGATGGACATCAATGTCTATGATTCCTATTCTCTGCACGCCCCAATTGCGCTGTAAATATCTGGCAGCAATAGCGACGTTGTTGAAATAGCAAAACCCCATAACTCTGCTAACTTCTGCATGGTGACCAGGAGGCCTAACAGCACAGAAAGCATTATCAAGTTTGCCTTTCATGACAAGATCGACTGTGTCGACAACGCCGCCCGCTGCGAGCATAGCTGTTTCAAAAGTCTCTTTACAGATCTTATTGTCAGGATGGTCAAGAATGTCCATGCCCCAAAGACATGCCTCTTCAAAGCGCATGATTAGCTTTATGCTATGTACTATTTCAATCCAGTCTTGTTGTACTCGGGAGGCTTCAATACGGGTAAGCTTAGGCAGCAGCCCGCCCTCTTCGATTCCTTTAAAGATGGCGCGCAACCTTTCTGGCGACTCGGGATGCTCCGGTCCAGTGTCATGAAGCAGAAACCTTTCGTCGTAAAGAAAACCGGTTCTCTTCATTCAATCACCCAATTTATTAATAACAGATTCCACTGCAGAAAGAAAGCTAAATCTGTACAAACCGGAAAGGGGACTGAATAAATTCAGGCCCCCTTCCATAATTGCTTTTACCAGCAAGAATTTCTATTGCGTCACATTAATACTAGAGATTATTGCCCCCCTTACCCCTGTACCATCTTCGTAATAAGCTCTACGATCTCGGGGTTTGCCAAAGTCATGACATCGCCGACATCAGTGCCATTTGAAATAGCGCCGAGCACCCTGCGCATAATCTTGCCAGAACGGGTCTTGGGCATATCGGGCACTATCCATACCTTCCTGGGTTTGGCAATAGCACCTATTTCATCGACTATCGCTTTCATTACTTTCTTAGCCAGGTCTTCGCTGGGTTGGATCCCGGGTTTCAGTGACACGTACAGATCCGGTTCCTTACCCTTTACTTCATGCTTGACCGGCACGACGGCAGATTCAGCGACTTCAGGTACGGTTAGTGCAGCAGATTCTATTTCTTTTGTCCCGAGCCTGTGGCCGGAAACATTGATGACGTCGTCGATTCTGCCAAGGATGCGGACATATCCGTCCGCTGCAACGACCGCAGCATCACCGGTAAGATAAGGCCAATCCTGCCATTTTTTGCTCTTCGGATCTTTGCAATAACGGGCAAAGTATTGTCTTACAAAGCGGTCGCGGTCCCCCCAGATCGTGTGGAACATGCCCGGCCATGGAGCCTGAATACAGATATTTCCTGCCTTGCCGGCTCCTGCTGGAACCACATTTCCGTCATCGTCATAAACGATCGGGTGAATGCCAGGCATCCCAGGGCCGGCGCTGCCAGGCTTCATTGGTTTGATAGCAGGAAGAGTACTGCAAAGGAAGCCGCCCGTCTCTGTCTGCCACCAAGTGTCCACAATTGCTGCTTCGCCCTTGCCAACTTCATAATAATACCACTTCCAGACTTCAGGCTCGATAGGCTCGCCGACTGTAGTCATATGCTTGAAATGATAGTTATACTTTTTTGGCTCATCAGGCCCGACCTTTCTCAGAGCCCTTATGGCGGTAGGCGCAGTGTGGAATATGTTTACATCGAGATCCTGAGCTATCCTCCAGCACCTGCCCGGATCCGGATATGTAGGGATGCCCTCGTAAACAACTGACGATGCTGCAATAGCGAGCGGCCCATAAACGATATAGGAATGACCCGTAATCCAACCGATGTCTGCCATGCACCAATAAACATCTTCTGGATGAATGTCCTGTACATACTTTGATGTGCCTGCAGTATAAGCGAGATAACCGCCGGTATTATGCTGACAGCCCTTTGGCTTGCCTGTGGTACCGCTGGTGTACATCAGGAAAAGTGGTGCTTCGGCAGGCATCATGACTGGTTCTATCCTTGCGCCGTAATGCTTCTTCAGCAGGTCGTTTACGAAAAAGTCGCGACCTTCCACCATAGGTGTCTTTGCCGAATACTTGCCGGGATAGCGTTGCCATACGAGAACTTTCTTGACGTTGCGGCCTTCTTTGGCGGCCTCTGCCACGGCAATATCAGCTTTCTCCTTATGATCAAGCAGCTGACCTCCCCTGTAATAAGAATCCATCGTTATCAGCACATCGCTGCCGGAGTCCACTATCCTGTCAGCGCAGGCTTTTCCGCTGAATCCTCCGAAAACCTGGGAGTGGATGATGCCCAGCCTTGCGCATGCCAGCATGGTTATGGGAAGTTCAGCAACCATTGGCATGTGCAGCGTCACCCTATCGCCCGCCTTGAGCCCGCAATCATTTTTGAGTATTGACGCAAATTCGTTAACCCTTACATATAATTCCTGATAGGTAACATGTTCGGTTTTTTCACTTTCAAGTTCCGGGACAAAGTGGATTGCGGTTTTGTTTTTATACTTATCAAGATGGCGATCCACGCAATTGTAGCTGGCATTAATCAGACCGCCTTTGAACCAGCGGTAGCAGGGAGCATCACTAGTATCGAGCATTTCATCCCAATACTTATACCAGGTCAGAAGGTCGGCATATTCCTTCCAATACCACGGATAGTTGTCGAGAGACATGCGCTCATAAATCTTCTCATCCGCCATGTTGGCCTGGGCAACAAACTTGGTCGAAGGGTAAAAATACTGCTCTTCACCCCAATGTACCGCTATCTCGGCTTCTGATGTTTCGAGTACTTCTTTCTTTTCAGCCATTGATCATACCCCCTTCAGTCATTGTTAATGTTCAATCGATGATTCTAAAGTCAAGCAGCAACTTAGAACCGCCAGCACTTCACATAAAATGCCCGATACGACTATCGATATATTCCCGCTTTGATCATGCATTAGACCATTTCGGTCTGTGTGTAATCTTGCAAAGTATTACGGCAGCTATGAGAATAGATGATGAAATCTGGAATGCCAGATCATAATTGCCATATATATCTTTGAGATATCCGGCTCCCAGAGGAACCAGGAATGCTATGCCCCACCCGAGAAATACCATGCCATAGTTTAATCCCAGGTTCTTGGTCCCATAGAAGTCTGCGGTGAATGCAGGCAGCATGGAAAGACCGCCGCCGTACTGCCAGAAAGCTATACCTACCGCGACAAATAGAAGGCCTATGTTTCCGGTAGATATAATCCACGGTGTTGCAAATCCCATTAATGCAGCGACTATTCCATTAAGCATGTATGCATTTGAACGGCCTATTTTATCTGAATACAGCCCCGTTCCTATACGGCCTGAAGCATTGACAAGACCGCCAAAGGATGCAAGCAGCCATGCATTTGCAACAAAAAATTCGAGTTTCCCGGCTGTTTTAGCAAGAACCGGTGCCGCATTTGCAATAACCAGAAGTCCTGACTGCGCAGATCCAACAAACATAAGGACAAGTGCATAATATTGCCATGTCTTGAGCATTTCACCGGATGTCCAGTCATGGGCTGTCTGTTTTTTGGCTGTTGCAGCCGCCTGAGCAGCAGTTATTTTTGGTTGTGGAGGGACATAGCCGGCCGGCGGCCATGCCAGCAGCTGACCGGCAATGATGACTACAACCGCGAAGAGAACCCCCAGACCTATAAAGCTGCCGGATATTCCATAATTAGCGATCAGATACTTTGCTAGAGGCGCTATGTATAATGCTGCTCCGCCGTATCCGCCAACGACAAGACCTGCGATCAGACCGCGTTTATGAGGACCGAACCACTTTAGAGCGGCCGGTGTAGGGGCTGCATAGCCAAGACCCATTCCTATCCCGCCAAGAATTCCAAAACCAACGATAAGTCCGGTAAAGCTCTTCATAACGCCGGCTAATATACAACCGGCAGCAAGGCAGAGCCCTCCTGCAGTTGCACCCACCTTTGGACCATATTTATCCTGCAACTTACCACCAGGTATCATGAAGATTGCAAAGATAAGGCCGCAAAGGAAAAACGCCACTGTGCCCTGAGCGTCTGTCAGATATGGCCATCCGGCGTTCAGTCCGGTCATTATTTCACCCGCATCTGCCTTGGCTTTGTTGACCAGAACACCCTTCCATACGCTCCACGCATATAAAATGCCGAGGCACAAGTTAACCGCCATGCCTGCAAATGTCACAATCCATGCTTTAGTCGGTACGCTATCGATGCTTCCAACATTTTCTGCTGACATTTTCCCTCCTCGTTTCGCTTGATTTCACTTTGCTTTTCTACAGGACCTGATCCTGAAAAAAGCTGACCGGTTGAACAATCCGGCCAATCCCTCTGTCTAACGCACTTAACTCAACCCTGTCGATGGGTTACCGATTCTCAGCAGATCACCGACCGTTTTAACTCCCGCCTTCATCAACATAGGCATGAGCCGTTGAAGTATCTGGGCTGTAATAAATGCATCATTCATAGAATCATGATTACTAGAAACGGCTATGCCCAACTGCGATGCCACCTCATAAAGCTTAACGTTTTCTGGAGTGTAAAACGTCCCGGATGCTTCTTGCCTCATTAGCCAATGATAAATCTGATAAGTGTCTATGACTGGATTCCTCACCTCCGTTCCAATAAGCCGTTTCACTTCATTTCTAAGAAAAGCCAAGTCAGTCGCAACCAGATGCCCTGCAAGGATATCATTGTCGGCCAGTGCTAGAAACTCAGCCAGGACCGGCGCGAGGTCCGGCTCCGGGACAAGCGTGGCCGAGGCAATCCCTGGCAATGCAACGTTTCGTTCCGAAGAAAACTCTTCCGGTTTCAAAATTTTATAGAATGTTTCTCCGAGCTCTATCCTGCCTCCCGACATCAGAATCGCCCCTATAGAACAGATCGAATCTCTCTCCTCGTCAGGTCCGGAGATCTTAATGTCTATTGCAACGTAATTCGCGTGAGTAATTGCCATGGTTTCGTCAATACTGCTATGAATTCGTCGTTTCGGTCGCGTCGTCATGACACCACCTGCACAAAGGGTTTATATCTTTCACCGATCAGATCCTGCAGTCGGGCAACCAGATTAAAGGCCTCCTTGATCGTTTTTTTCTGGAGGCCCGTCAAGCTGTCCGGTCTGATCAAGTTATCAGGCTGCCGCCCGTTGCTAAGCTGTTCAAACTGGTGCTGAATCATTAGCAGCATGATAAATTCGAATGCGTGAGCCAACTCTTCACCGTATTCTGCAACCTCATCGTTCCGCATCTTAAGGGCTTCGAGCCGTTCAAGCGTTGATGTCTCACGAATGTTCTCCTCAAGCGCAAAAAGCCGCACAATACCGACAAGAGGGGCCAGCCCCTTTACCTTAAGGTCAAGTCTTTCCCGGCGTTCGCCGCTTTTCTCCATCACACTTGTTTTGAGGAACCCGATAGGAGGCTTGCATCTGAGCGCCAAGCCAGCTATGTGGCGAATAAAGTCGGGGCTGCCTTTCAACAAAGTGTTGAATTCATCCCTCAGGTTCTCAGCAAGCGAGGTCTCACCGCCGACTCCACGAAAATCTATGAAAGCAAGTGCATTGGTGCCTTTTTCAGCCAGCTCTGTCGAAGGCGCTGAAAGCCAGTTTATGAAGAATTTCTTCCAGCCAGACAGCGGCCTGCACCATTTGGGGTTGCTGGCCATATGGGCATCGGAACAGAAAGGGTAACCGCATTGCACAAGGCTGTCTCTTACGAAGACAGCAAACGATGCAAAGTATTTCCTGGCAGCATCCTCTTCATACAGCGTCTTTGGATCGCTGTAAACAATAGCGTTATCCTGGTCTGTCTTGAATATCTGCTCTTTGCGCCCCTCACTGCCGAAGGTAAGCCAGCAGTATGGCACAGGCGGTTTGCCAAAGCGCTTCTCGGCCAGTTCAAGGATTCTCCTAACCAACCGGTCGCTTATCTCAGACAGGATACTTGTGATATTACTGGCCCTTGCACCCTGCTTCAGCAATATGCCAACAACATTGTAGATTCGCCTTGATAATGCAGCAAGTCCTTCTATGTCCTGCTGGCTCTCAATGTCTTTTGCCACAAGCAAGGGCGACGTTCCCTGAAGCAACATAAGGTCATGATTTGTAATAATGCCGGCCAGCTCTCCTTCTTTAACCACAAGCAAATGGTGGACGTTATATTTGATCATTTTAAGAATCGCTTCAAAGCAATAATCCCGGGCATCTATGCGAAGCATCGGGTAGCTCATGATGCTTCTGACAGGGTCGTTAACATCTCTTCCCCTGGCAACGACCTTTCCACGCATGTCTCTGTCGGTTACAATGCCGACCGGCCTGTGTTCATCATCAGCAAGTATCAGAGAGCTGATTTTATTTCCGCACATAAGCGCAGCGGCTTCCCTGATCGAAATCTTTTCAGGCGCAGTAAGTACATTCTTTGACACAACTTCTCCGACAGTTGTAGAAAAAAGAAGTCTGTCGCCACCGCCAGAAAAGAATAAGCTCCTTCCGTGCATCTCCTGAAAAGTCTTATCTATATAAATATTTAAGAATGACTGAAGAAAAAACTCCCTCACCGCATCGTTGCTATCCAGGAGGTGCCGGACTGTTTCGCGTTTGATCGTATAACATGAAGTGTCTTCCACCGTGACAACATATGCGCGCGATTTATCGCCTCCGAACAATGAAAGATATCCGAAAAGGTCGCCCTGCCCCCGGAATTCGATAATAGCTTCTTCTCCGCCCGCCGACTTTCTGGAGACCTTAACCCCGCCTTTCTTGATAATGTATAAATATTTGCTTGCAGGCCCTCCCTGCCTAAGAATCGTTGTTCCTTTTGGAAAGAATTCCATGGACATACCCATGGAGAGACTGGTTAATGCCTCTTCTCCCAGGAATTGAAATGGTGGTACATGCTTGAGAAATTCAATGACATCTTCTATTATCATTTGCTCTCCGCGAAGGTGTATGAGCAAATAAGGTGCCCATAACTGAAAAATACCCTATTTCGCATGAATAATCATCTGATATAAAAGAATAAAACACTATCAGCAGATAGGCTTCTGTGTTGGATAGTCAGCGCCTCTGGGCGTGAATAAATGTTACGATGTTACGAAAAGTAGCATGAAAATGCTCTTGCAGTTCCAGGCTATTAGGAGTAGCATAAGGAAGGAGGTCTGTTGATGGCAAAAAGTATCTATATCGCGAGCGCCGAACCAAGAGTCGATAAAATAATCGTAGTTCTTGGGATGATGGAACTCTTATGGAACCATGCGCAGAAGATCGGCTTTTTCAAGCCGGTAATTCATGATTCAGTTGAGCCGGACCCGACCATCCATCTGATTAAAAGCCGTTATGCTCTAAAGTTCCCTTATGAGTCTCTTTATGGATGCACTCTCGATGCTGCTAAGGAGTTGATCGCATCCGACCAGTCCGAAGAGTTGCTCAAAATAATAATGGAAAAGTTTAAAGCGCTGGAGGCGCAGTGTGACTTCGTTCTGTGTTCCGGTTCAGACTATAAAAGTGCCGTATCTCCGGTAGAGTTTGATTTCAACGTGGATGTCGCCAATAACCTGGGATGTCTTATAATGCCGGTGGTAAAAGGTCATGGGCGTTCCATGGTAAAGATTAGCGAAGCAGTGACTGGAGCAGTCGACGCCCTGGAAAGAAAGCATTGCGACATTTTTTCAGTTGTGGTTAACAGGGTGCAGCCACATCTTGTAGTAGACGCTTCAGTACGACTGCGCAATATTGTACCGCACAATATTCCGATTTTCACGCTGGCTGAAAACGAAGCGCTGTGGAAACCCACAGTCTGCGAAATTGCCGAGGGACTGCATGCTTCGTTCCTTAGCGGCCAGGCTTTTTGCCTTAAGCGGGACGTCGCTGATTTCAAGGTTGCTGCCATGCGGCTTGCAAATTTCCTTGACCATATTACCGAAGGGACGATGGTTATCACACCGGGAGACCGCGATGATATTACTGTTGGCTGCATCCTTGCTGATGCCTCATCGACCTATCCCAGAATAGGCGGCATCGTACTAACAGGCGGGTTTAAGCCATCTCCCCAAGTGCAAAAACTAATTGACGGCGTTGTTAAAGATTCCGTTCCGATACTGCTGGTCGATTCAGATACTTTCACTACGGCAGTAAAAATCAGCCTGATTACAGGCACTCTTGATCCTGACAACAACCGCAAGATTGAAACAGCTCTGGGCATATTTGAATCCGGCGTCGACAGCAAGGAGATCGTCGATAGGCTGAACGTTGCGCGTTCAAGCCGCGTGACTCCTTTAATGTTCGAATATGCCCTGATCCAGCGCGCCAAAGCAAAACGCATGCACATTGTGATGCCGGAAGGTGAAGAGTCGCGCATATTGCAGGCTTGCGAGTTGTTACTGTTACGCGATGTTGTTGACATTACATTGCTGGGCAACATCAGGAAGATCCGGCAGAAGATTTCAGAACTCGGCCTCAGACTCGAAAAAGCTTCTATAATTGATCCGGCTACGTCTGAAGTCCGGAGAGATTTTGCCGACACCTATTTTGAGTTGAGAAAAAGCAAAGGCATCACCAAGGATACGGCTTTTGATATCATGGCTGATTCCAGCTATTTCGGCACTATGATGGTTTATAAAGGCATGGCCGATGGCATGGTGTCCGGATCGATTAATACAACTGCGCATACCATACGCCCCGCGCTTGAATTCGTTAAAACAAAGGCAGGCACCTCAATTGTATCGAGTGTCTTTCTCATGTGCCTGGCGGACAGAGTGCTCGTTTTTGGTGATTGCGCCGTTAATACGAATCCTGATGAAAAACAGCTCGCAGACATAGCCATCAGCTCGGCAGAAACCGCTGCCGCTTTTGGCATTGAACCTATGGTGGCTATGCTTTCTTATTCTACAGGAGAGTCCGGTAAAGGCAAGGATGTCGATAAGGTCCGTGAAGCAACGCGAATAGCAAAAGAGCTAAGGCCTGATCTCAAGATAGAAGGACCTATTCAGTTCGATGCAGCTATTGATCTCAGCGTCGCCAAGATAAAAATGCCCGAAAGCGAAGTCGCCGGACACGCTACCGTTTTCATCTTTCCTGATCTTAACACCGGCAACAATACTTATAAAGCTGTTCAACGCTCTGCAAATGCAGTAGCGATCGGACCTATCCTGCAGGGTCTGAAGAAACCTGTCAACGACCTCAGCAGGGGCTGCACCGTTGCCGACATTCTCAATACTGTCACAATAACCGCTATTCAGGCCCAGTCTTCAAAATAGGAGATATCCATGAAAGTGATGGTGCTTAACGCTGGAAGCTCATCAATCAAATACCAGCTTTTTGAAATGAAAGGCGGTTCTGTCCTCACCAGCGGCCTATTGGAGCAGATAGGAGAGGAGTCAAGCCGATTAAAATACAAATGGATCAATGGCAACGGCGAAACAAAAGAATCAGTTGAAGAAGGCCATATTGCCGACCATAGTGCAGGCCTGAGACTAATACTCAGCACGACCCTGACGGTGGGTGTCATACACGACCTCGATGAGCTTTCAGGTATCGGCCACAGGGTAGTGCATGGCGGAGAGGCTTTCTGGAAGCCGACATTAATTGTTGATAAAGTCGTAGATGTTATAAAGAACATGGTTCCCCTGGCCCCTTTGCACAACCCCGCAAACCTGCTGGGGATCGAGGTCGCTCGCAAGGTTTGCCCTTCAGTCCCTCAAGTTGCAGTGTTTGATACGGCATTTCATCAGACTATGCCTTCGCATGCATACCATTACGCTCTCCCCTTTAGTTTCTACAAAGATCTTAAGGTAAGACGTTACGGGTTTCACGGCACTTCACACCACTATGTGGCAAAGCAGTGCGCCGGCTTTCTTCGCAGACCTCTCAGTTCCTGTAACCTAATTACATTGCATCTTGGCAACGGCACGAGCATGACCGCTATCAAGGACGGTGAAAGCGTAGACACCTCAATGGGGATGACACCACTTGAAGGCTTAGTAATGGGAACTCGGTGTGGAGATCTCGATCCGGCTATACCCTTCTATCTTACACGCGCTACTGGCAAATCGTTCAATGAGATCGAACAAGTGCTTAACAAAGAAAGCGGTCTCAGGGGTATATGCGGCCACAACGACATGCGCGAAGTGGAACGCCTAGCCTCGGCCGGCAATGCTTCCGCTAAACTCGCCATCGACATGTTCTGCTACCGCATCAAAAAATATATCGGGGCTTACTACGCCGCCATCGGCAGACTTGACGCCGTTGTCTTCACCGGAGGCATCGGTGAGAACTCAAGCTTTATCAGAAGTAAGTCCTGCTCAGGCCTGGAATGTTTCGGCATCGCAATAGACGAAGAAAAAAATAATATCAGGGCAACAACAATTACAGATATATCCGCGCCTTCCTCGAAGATCAAGACTGTCATAATCCCTACTAATGAAGAACTTGAGATAGCACGTCAGACAGTAGAATGCCTCAAGGCAGCGGAAGGCGGCTAATCTACTTTTTGATCCCCCATTTTTTTCTCTTTTCCCAAAGCGCTTTCCTCGTAATGCCAAGCACATCGGCCATCTGCTGCTCGCTTAGGCCGGATTGATATTTGAGGATCACGTCTTTGGTATACTCTTCGATTGAGCGGATACCGTCGCCCGAATCATCCGAGATTACATTAGCTACCGGAAGTTCCTTCCTGCTCAACTCAATAGGCAGATTTGTCGGCAGCAATATCTCGCCGTCTGCCAGCAGCACCGCTCGCTCGATAATATTTTGCAGTTCCCTGACATTGCCAGGCCATCCGTATTCCATGAGCAGCTTCATAGCTCGCTCCTCAATGTTGCGAAGCTGTTTGCCTATTTCCCTTGCAAACCTGTCGAGAAAGGCAGCTGCCAAAACCGGGATGTCCTCCTTCCTTTCCCTCAACGGCGGTATCTTAAGCGTGACAACATTTAACCTGTAATAAAGATCCTCCCTAAACCTGCCTTCTTTAACATCCTTTGTAATGTCCTTGTTGGTCGCTGCAACAAAACGTATATCTATCCTGCGGGTGTTTATGCTGCCCAGGGGTCTTATCTCGCGGTCATCTATTACGCGTAGAAGCTTTGCCTGCAAAGGCTGACTGAGATCGCCGATTTCATCCAGAAATAATGTGCCCCCGTCGGCAGCCTCGAAAAGCCCTTTCTTAGGCGCTGCCGCCCCGGTAAAAGCTCCACGCTCATATCCGAAAAATTCAGTTTCGAGCAAGGTTTCCGGAATAGCGCTGCAATTTATGGGTATGAACGGCCCGTTGCGTCTTGGGCTGCCGGAATGAACGGCCCTTGCAAAAAGCTCTTTCCCGGTCCCTGTCTCTCCAACAATCAGGACATTGCTACGTGAGTTGGATACCTTCTTGACTTCTGAAATAAGGCCCCTCATTATCGCGCTGTCCCCCAAAATTCTTGTGAAATCCAGCTTCTTGGGCGGCTCGCAAATAATTGTTGTTGCATCGGCGGTAAACTTGTCATGGAGCGCTTTTTTTACACTGTGTACAGCTTCGTCGTGTAAAAGAGGTTTCATGAGATAGTCTGAAGCCCCTCCTTTGATTGCCTTAAGGGTGCTCTCTAAATTTGCATTAGCTGTCATGATTATGCATTTCTTGCCTGCATCCCGCTCTTTGATCGATCTCAATAACTCAAAACCGTCCATACCGGGAAGCGCAAGCTCCGAAAGTATAAGGTCGTATGAAAGCTCCTCCATTAGCTTCATGGCTGCCTCAGCATTGCTGGTGCAATCAGCCTCGTAGCCCTCTTTCAAGAGAGCTTTTTTCAGAGCCTCACAGTTTTTCTCATCGCAATCGACTATCAGAATGCGCAGTGCCATCTAACCCTCAAAGTTCCAGTACTACCCGGGCGCTCTCGTCGTCTTCATGGACGACCCTGAATCCGAGCCTTGCTGCAAGCCCCATCATATAAAAATTAATCTTAAGTATTTCCATCCATATACGCTTGATCCCCAGATCTCCTGCTATTGTTATGCAGCGACCGCAGAGGCTCTTACCAACCCCCATGCCCTGCCATGGATCGCCCACCATGACCGCCATTTCAGCGCTTTCAGCGTCTGTCTGCCTGATCAGTCGCGCATCTCCGACTATGTACTCCTTGCCATCCCGGGTGATCAGACATACGAGGGCGATTTCCCGCTCGTAATCTATCTGGCAATATTTCACTAATTGCTCGTGTCGCAGCTCGATGACTCTTTGAAAAAATCTCATACTGATAGTAGTCTCGGAGAAACTCTTGAAGAGCTGGTCAATAAGCGGCTCATCCTCGGGCTTAATCGGCCTTATCAACGCCAGAGAACCGTCTTTCAGCACCCATTCAGTTGTATACTGGACCGGATACGGGCAGATAGAAAGATGGGGCGGGCAGAACTCGGCCTTGATATCAATCGTGCCCTCGAGGACATTTTCTTCGAGCAGTATGCCGCCATCAAAAGCAAATCCTTCTTCTGTGGCAGCTATAAAAAAAGGATTAATATCGATCTCTTTGATCTGAGGGAAATCGATAACCAGTTGGGAGAATCGCACAATCGCTTCTTCAAGGTGTCTCATGCTCATTTTGTAGTCAGCTTGTTTATAAAGGAAACTCCCGATTCTTGTCTCCTGAATCATTCTCTTTACCAGAGTCTGGTTGAGAGGTGGAAGCCCTATTGTGTAATCCTCAATGGCTTCGACTAATTCTCCACCCGTGCCGAAAATAATTACAGATCCAAAAGTCGCATCCTTCTTGGAGCCGAGAATGAGCTTATGACCATGCCGTATTATCATCGGCTGCACAATGATCTGCGCGTCAGCATCACCCTTTGCGTCGGCTTTAACTTTCAGATCTTTGAACGCTTTGTCGACAGCCGATTTGCCTTTCAAATTGAGCATCGCACCCTCAGCATTAGACGCATGCATCACCTTAGGGCTATCAATCTTGAGTACAACAGGATAGCCTATTTCCTCAGCAGCCCTGACGGCAGCATTGATACTATCAGCCTTGTACGTAGGAATAACCGGCACCCCATATGCACGCAGCACTTCCATTACCTCAAAGCAATTCAGCGCTACCCTTTTGCTGTCTGAAGCTTTGCTCAGGATTTCTTGAACGCGCTTCTTATCGGGTGTGAAATCTCTTAAAAGGGCCTCGGGGGTCTCAAGGAGCAGCTTCAGGTTTAAATCATATGCATACATGTACATAAATGCCCTTACGGCCTGCTCAGGCGTGACGAAGGTTGGAATACCACGCCTCTCGATCAAAGATCTAGCATCCTTAACTTGAGCTACACCCAGCCAGGTAGTAAGAACAGGCTTATACCTATGCTCGCCGGCAACTTCAGCCACAGCTTGCGCCGTTTCTTTCGGCCTTGTCCCCAAAGATGGCGAAAAAATGACCAGCACCCCATCTACCTGCTGATCTTCCAGGCATGCCTTAACAGCCGCTCTGAAATTCGACGGAGTTGCATTTGAAAGAAGGTCAACAGGGTTCTTAGTATCTCGCTTGGGGACAGTGTCTTTGAGCGCTTCACGGGTTTCAGGGCTTAGACAGGCCAGCTCTCCGTTCAACTTCAGAAGTGTATCAACTGCTATTACAGCCGGCGCACCTGAGTTAGATACAATTGCAAGGCGCATACCTCTGGGGCGGCGCTGTTTAGAAATGGTCTCGGTTAAATAGAAAAGGTCCAGCATCTCCTCGACTCTCAGGGCGCCGGCCCGTTTGATAGCGGCATCGTATACTTTGTCTTCACCTGCGACAAGCCCCGACCGTGTCATCACGACTTCGGCTGATAAATCGAATTTGCCGGATTTAACTACAACGATCGGCTTTGAACAGGAAAAAGATCTCGCGGCGCTCATGAAACGGCGACCGTTTCTAATGCCTTCGATATAAAGAATTATCGCCTTGGTCTCCGGGTCTACGCCAAGAAAATCAATCATATCGGCAAAGCCCACATCAAGCACCCCGCCAAGGCAGCCAAAAAAACTGAATCCCACATTCTTGCTCACAGCCCTTTCAAGAAGCGCAGTTGACAAGGCTGCACTCTGAGAGATGAAGGCTATTTCGCCGCGTTGCGGCATCATTGGAAATAGGCTGGCATTAAGCTCATAGCCAGGGCGGATAAACCCGATGGAATTAGGACCAAGCACTCTGAAACCATAAGAACTGGATATGGCTTTTATCTGAGTTTCATAGTGGTGTGGATCGTCGACGCGGTAATGAAAATCCGGGCAAAGAATGATTGCGCCTTTGACTCCCTTCCAGCCGCATTCTTCAAGCCTTGGCAAGAGTTCGCCGCTGGGCATAGCCATAACAGCAATATCGACGTCACGAGGGATATCGTTAATAGTCTTATAGGCTTCTACGCCCTGGACAGCCTCAGCTTTTTGGTTAACCGGATAGACTGCGCCCCGAAATCCTTCTCCGACAAGATTGCGAAAGACCGTCTGGCCCAGCGATCCCTGCTCCTCGCTGGCACCTATCACGGCAATCCTGCGCGGATTGAAAAGAAACTCGAGATTTCGGATAGACATTACAGCCTCCGGCTGCTATTCTTCGACTACCCTTCCCATGCTTACAATCCTGTCTTCGGACTCAAGGTCCATCAACTTGACGCCCTGCGTATTCCTTCCAAGCACTGAGATGTTCCGTGCCGGCATTCTTATCACCATGCCGCCATTTGTTATCAGTACAATCTCATCCTCATCCTGCACCTGAATCAGGCCAACCGCATTGCCGCCCTTTTCAACTATCTTGATAGAAATGACGCCCTTTCCGCCACGGCCATGTACCGGATATTCGTCAATATTGGTCCTTTTGCCGAGACCCTTTTCCGTTAGCGTAAGCAGGGTTGTCCTTTCCTCTATGACATTGGCGGATACCACCTCGTCTCCCTTGGTCAATCTGATGCCGATAACGCCTCTTGCCGTACGGCCGACCGCGCGCACATCTTCCTCGCTAAAACGTATGGCAAGACCGTTTTTGGTTCCGATGACGAGATCGCTCTTCCCAGACGTTCTATTAACGCCGATCAGCTCGTCTCCTTCGTCAAGAGTTACAGCGATAATGCCTTTGGACCGCGGGTTGCTGTAATCGTCAAGCCGCGTCTTCTTCACAATGCCCGCTTTAGTGAACATAACAAGATAGCCATCCTTGAAATCCTTAACGTTAATGGCTGTCGATATCCTTTCGCCATCGGCAAGGGGCAACAGATTGACCATCGCTTTACCCTTTGCAGTTCGCCCGGCCTCAGGGATCTGATAAGTCTTCAGCCAGTAAAGCCTTCCCAGGTTGCTGAAGAAGAGCATATAGTCATGGGTTGAGCCGATAAACAGCTGCTCGACATAATCCTCTTCCCGCGTCTCCATGCCCGTCAACCCCTTACCGCCGCGGCGCTGACTGCGGTACGTTGAAAGCGCAAGGCGCTTAATATAGCCATAATGAGTGACCGTAATGACCATTTCTTCTTCTGTTATCAAGTCCTCAATAGTAAGGTCGGCGGCTTCAGGAACGATCTCGGTTTTTCTCTCATCGGCATATTTGTTTCTGATCTCCGCAAGTTCAGCCTTAATAATCTGAGTAACCAGTGCTTCGCTTCCAAGTATGGCTTTCAGCCTTTCGATTTCCTTGAGGGTATCTTTGTAGTCTTTGATTATCTTGTCCCGTTCCAGCCCGGTTAGTCTCTGGAGCCTCATATCCAGAATAGCCTGCGCCTGAATTGCTGATAGCGGGTAATTCGCCATGAGGCCTGTCTTCGCCTCATCAGGTGTTTTTGATCTCCTGATCAGGGAAATTATCTCATCGAGATGGTCAAGTGCTATTTTCAGCCCTTCCAATATATGAGCCTTCTCTTCAGCCTTTCGCAGCTCGAATCTCGTCCTGCGGATAACAACATCCCTGCGATGCTGCAGGAAATGGCTAAGCATGCGTTTAAGATCAAGCACCCTTGGCTGACCACCTACCAATGCCAGCATAATAATGCCAAAGGTAGACTCCATCTGCGTATGCTTATAAAGATTGTTCAGAACAACTTGGGGCACCTCTCCCCTCTTGAGCTCAAGCACTATCCTTATTCCGTCCCTGTCTGACTCATCACGGATGTCGGATATGCCTTCAATACGTTTTTCCCGCACAAGCTCAGCGATTTTTTCGATAAGACGTGCTTTATTAAGCTGATACGGTATCTCAGATATGATGATACTGTCACCGCTCTTTGCCTCACGTTCAATGCGAGCCTTAGCCCGAATTTTGATCAGTCCTCTGCCCGTGGTATAGGCATCAATAATGCCCTGCTTTCCGTGAATCACTGCACCGGTCGGAAAATCGGGACCCTTAATTACCGCGAAAAGGTTTTCTATCGTCGCATCCGGATTATCCAGCAGCATTGTCAGGCCGTCAATAACCTCTCCAAGATTATGCGGAGGTATGTTAGTTGCCATTCCGACTGCTATGCCGGCAGATCCGTTGATAAGCAGGTTAGGAATACGCGCAGGGAGGACTGCCGGCTCATCTGTCGTTTCATCAAAATTTGGAGTGAAATCAACAGTTTCTTTCTCAATATCAGCAAGCAGCTCATCGGCAATCTTTGCCAGACGAGCTTCGGTATAGCGATATGCAGCCGCAGGATCACCGTCTACAGAACCGAAATTACCTTGGCCATCAACAAGCGGATACCTCATGTTGAAATCTTGCGCAAGCCTTACCATTGCATCGTATACAGCCGAATCGCCGTGAGGATGATATTTCTTGAGCACTTCGCCGACAACACCGGCGCTTTTTGAATATTTCTTGTTAGGGAGAAGTCCTTCTTTGTACATAGCGTACAAAATCCTTCTCTGAACCGGCTTCAGGCCATCGCGCACCTCCGGCAGTGCCCTGCCTATAATTACGCTCATCGCATAATCAAGGTAGCTGACTTTCATTTCTTCTTCTATGTTCACTGATACTCTAGACATTATTGTCAAACCCCTTTTACCCGTTTTACAAGAACAACACTCTCATTATTTATGCGTTCCCTGCTATTACGTCACTGACAAGCACTAAATTACAGACAAGATAAATCAATGATTTATCCGTATTATTATCTCATAAACCGGTGGCATTTTTCACTATAATTGACTCGCTTCGATCCCGACTAAAGTATCTAATTACACGATCGATATATAGATATACTATATGCGTCCGTGTATCTTGCATGAAAACCTGCCCGAAACCGATGAGGGGCGAATGAAAGAACATGATAACTACGCGGCTAAGACTGTAATCCTGCTGGTAGACGATGATGCCAACGTGCTGAAGGCTGTTTCACGATTGCTGTACGATATGGATTACGATGTCCTGACTGCAACATCTGGCGACGCCGGTCTCGAACTCCTGCGCAACAACTCGACCGTTCATGTTGTCGTCTCCGATTACCTCATGCCAGGCATGAACGGCATGGACTTCCTCAGGAAAGTCGCCGAATTATATCCGGATTGTGTCCGCATTATTATGACCGCCCACTCTGAAACAAAAATTGTGGTGCCCGCCATAAACGAAGGACTGCTCTACAGATTTTTGCTTAAGCCATGGGATGACGATGAACTGAAAACTGCCATTGCAGCTGCCCATGAACGTTATCGTCTCATAATGCTAAACAGGCAGCTTTACCGGGATCTTCAAGTTTCAAACAATGAGCTGCGAGAGCTAAACGAGCACCTGGATGAGATCGTAAAGCAAAGGACAGCCGATTTGCAGAAATTTGCCACTGCTATCAACACTTCTTCCGACTGGGTTTTGGTCACTGATATCAATGGCGTAATTACATTTGCAAATGAAGCCGTATCTACCCTTTCAGGATTTAATAAGAGCGAGATTCTCGGCTCAAAAGCAAGCCTCTGGAAATCCGGCAAGCACGATGAAGACTTTTATGCGAATGTATGGAATACGATAACTGCCGGGCAGGCATTTAGAGGCGTTTTTATCAATAAGAAAAAAGATGGATCTTTTTTCTTGCTTGACAACACCATATCCCCAGTTAAAGACGAGCATGGCGCTATAAGAGCTTTTGTCTCCACAGGCAAAGACCTGACGCACCAAAGGCACCTTGAAGAACGCCTTTCCTACATGGCGTACTACGACCCGGTCACAGATATGCCCAACAAGACTCTTTTCGTTGACAGACTTGAAATGGCTCTGGCGCGGTCCAGACACAAAGGAAGGCTTGTATCAATAATGATAGCCGGGATCGACAACTTTGGACAGATAGTCGATACATGGGGCCACGCGTATTCTGACAATATTCTGATAAACCTATCTCAAAGATTGCAATCAGCTGTTCGTGACGGCGATACAGTAGCCCGTATCGGAACACATGACTTCGGCATCATTTTTAACGACATAGCTGACGAAGGGGATATAGTTTCAATGCTGGACAGAGTCTTTGCAGCTATAGGCCCTTCCATTTCCCTGGGGAACGAGGAAGTAAGGATAACCGCCAGCATTGGAATCTCACTCTCACCTAATGATGCAACGTCTTCTCAGGAGTTGATCAGAAATGCCTCTCTGTCGCAGGCGCAGGCGCGTAATGACAGCGGCAATTCATACAGATTTTATACCCCTCAAATGAATGAAAAGGTTCTCGAGTTCAAGCTCATGGAAAGGATGCTGACTAAAGCTATAAATTTGGGCGGGTTTATTCTCCACTATCAGCCATATTGGGATATTGCAACTGGTGCGATCAGGGGTGCAGAGGCGCTTATTCGGCTCAAGGCCGAAAACGGAGCTCTCATCTTGCCCGGCCGATTCATTCATGTGCTTGAGGAGACCGGCCTGATATATGAAGCCGGCGACTGGGTGCTAAATGAAGTGCTGCGCCAGCTGAAAAGTTGGCAATCTAAAGGCAATCGCCTCGTACCTGTCACCGTCAATCTATCAGGTGTTCAGTTCAAACAAAAAGACCTTATAAAAAAAATAGGCCATACTATTATGGAAAGTGGCATAGCGCCAAACCTGTTGTCGTTTGAATTAACCGAAAGCGCGTTGATGCAAGACAGGGCATTTTCAATCTCTGCCATAAGGACTCTTAAATCGCTTGGTATACGCATTCTTATTGATGACTTCGGCACTGCATATTCCTCTTTGAGCTACTTGAGCAGCTTCGATGTCGATGGGCTAAAAATAGATATGTCCTTTATCAAAAAAATCACTATGAACCCAACAGACCATGCCATTGTCAAGGCAATAGTATCTATGGCGCATAGTCTGGGCATGACCGTAATTGCCGAAGGGGTCGAGACCGACGACCAACTGCAACTGCTTCGCGAAATGGGCTGTGACATGATACAAGGGTTTCTCTTCAGCAGGCCGATAGCACCCAACGAATTAGCCGAACGATTTCTTTAGATATCTATGTTCCTCGCCTCGAGGGCATGGTTCTGGATAAAAGCCTTTCGTGGCTCAACCTGATCACCCATGAGCACCGAGAAAATTTCGTCGGCTCCGACTGAATCTTCAATTGTAACTTGCAGCAACGTCCGTTTATCAGGATCCATAGTGGTTTCCCAGAGCTGCTGCGGGTTCATCTCGCCGAGCCCTTTATACCTTTGTATTGTCAAACCTTTTTTCGCAGATTCAGTCACAATCGAAAGAAGCTCCTTGGTCGAAGCGACCTCTATGGTTTCATCCTTTGTCCTGAGCTTGTACGGCGTCTCTCCTAAAATTGCTGCAATCTCGCGATAAAGATTGGCTGCTTCCTTATATTCCGGAGACGTAAGCAGATTGAATGAAATATTCACCCTGCCGTTCTGTTTACGCACCTCAAACGAGTAAGCATCATGCTCTTCATCAAAGACGATCTCTCCAGGCTTCGCATCCGGAAAACGCCGGCTTATTTGTTCAAGAAGTTGGGCTGTCTCCGCCTGAGATTTGGTTGCGTCCTTGCCGATATTCCAGCTCAGCAAGGCTTCAATAATTTCCGGCGCTCTGCGTCTTTTTTCGAACCAGTCCATGAACTTCCTATAACTAGAAAGTTTTTTCAGCAGCGGGATCAGGCTCTTCCCGCCAAGTTCGCCCGAGACGGCCAGAGCCGTCAGGTCTTCCGCCGCAAGTTCGAACAGGATCTTCAGGAGCTCTGCTTCATTCTGTATGTACTTCTCCGTTTTGCCCTTCTTCACCCTGAAAAGCGGCGGCTGGGCTATAAATAAATATCCTTTCTCGATGATCTCCGGCATCTGCCGGTAAAAGAATGTGAGCAGCAGAGTCCTGATATGAGCCCCGTCCACGTCGGCGTCGGTCATGATGACGATCTTATGATAGCGCGCCTTTGAGATATCGAAATCCTCCGTACCTATGCTTGTGCCGAGTGCAGTAATCAAAGTCTTAATTTCTTCAGATGTAAGCATTTTGTCAAAGCGCGCTTTTTCTACATTTAGAATCTTTCCGCGCAATGGCAGGATAGCCATTGTGCGACGATCTCTTCCCTGTTTAGCAGAGCCACCAGCAGAATCACCTTCCACTATGTAAAGCTCTGATCTTGCCGGGTCTTTCTCTGAACAGTCTGCAAGTTTACCCGGAAGCCCCGTGTCTTCGAGAATACCCTTCCTGCGGGTCAGTTCTCGTGCCTTGCGCGCGGCATCACGCGCACGTGAAGCCTGAATTGCCTTCTCTATGATTCTTCTCGCTACTGAGGGATTTTCCTCATAATAAGTTGAAAGAGATTCATTAGTGATAGACTCTACAATACCCTTGATCTCGCTGTTTCCGAGCTTCATCTTGGTTTGTCCCTCGAACTGCGGATTAGGGAGTTTGACGCTAATAACTGCAGTGAGACCTTCGCGAATATCCTCTCCCGATATGCTCTCCTTGCCTTCTTTGATAATACTCTTGGACAGCGCGTAAGAGTTTGATGTCCTTGTCAGCGCAGATTTAAATCCTATAAGGTGAGTGCCGCCTTCGCGAGTGTTGATATTGTTTGCAAAAGTGTAGATGTTCTCGTTATAGCCGTCGTTGTATTGAAGAGCAACCTCAACGACTATTCCGTCTTTTTCCATCGTAAAATAGACCGGCTTCGGATGAACCGGCGTCTTGTTCTTGTTCAGGTGCTCAACGAACGATTCAATCCCTCCCTTATAGAAAAAGTCGCGGCTCTGCTCAGTTCGCTCATCCATAAATGTTATTTTGAGACCACGGTTAAGGAATGCCAGCTCCCGCAGGCGCTGCGCGAGAACATCATAAGAGAATTCGGTCACTTCGAATATTTCCGGATCGGCCTTGAACGTTATCTTGGTCCCCCTGCCCCTGGTCTTACCTACAACAGAGAGAGCGCCGGCCGGCTTTCCACGCTCGAAGCGCTGCTGGAATACCTGGCCGTCCTGCTTGATCTCCACCTCAAGCCACTCCGAGAGCGCATTTACCACTGAGACGCCCACACCGTGGAGACCTCCGGAAATCTTATAGGCCTTGGATTCGAATTTACCGCCCGCGTGAAGCTCAGTGAGGACTATCTCGGCAGCAGTCCTGCCATCAGGATCGCCCGGATGCGGCCCGGTCGGGATGCCCCTGCCGTTGTCGATGACCGTGCAACTTCCGTCATGATGTAATACAACCTCGATATTTGTGCAGAACCCTGCCAAGGCTTCGTCTACACTGTTGTCAACAACTTCATACACCAGGTGGTGGAGGCCGTCTATGCCGGTCGATCCTATATACATGGCCGGCCTCACTCTGACAGCTGATAGTCCCTTTAATATTTTTATCTGATCAGCGCCGTATGCGTCGCCGTTCTCTCCATTTATGTATTCCTGCTTATTCTCTTCCATTTATCTCCCTTAAAGGCCATCGCGCAACATTAGCTACGGCCAAATCTTCATTATGCCCTGCAAAGAAACAGGCAACCAATTTTAGACGCCTCTTTTTTGTATCTGCTGAGCGTTTTCTTGTCAATATTGCGCGTCAGAACCTACAGTCGCATTGGCATGACTACACATTTATAATCGGTCCCAGTGTCCTCTGTAACGAGAACCGGGCTGAGGGCTTCATTCATTTTGAGCGTAATATTCTCTCCCTCCATGACATTGAGAACATCTAGAAGGTAACGCGCATTGAAGGCTATCGTCATTTCGTCGCCGCTATACTTGACTGGTATCTCGTCCTTTGCGTCTCCTAGATCAGGATTCGAAGTGGATATGACCATACTATCCTTGGTAAGATCCACCTTCACAGCGCTGCTCCTTTCCTTGCTGAGAATAGATACAATTTTAAGTGCCTTGCTGAACGCTTCACGCCCTACGCCGAGGTTCTTATTATTATCAGCAGGTATCACTTGTTCGTAATTCGGATAAGTGCCTTCGATAAGGCGCGTAAGGAATTGAATGCTGCCCACTGAAAATAGAATATGGTTCTTGCCAATGGTCAGCTTCACGGTTTTTTTCTCATCATCCAAAAATTTGCGCAGCTCAGCAACAGACTTCCTTGATATAATTATCTTCAACTCCTCTTCAAGCTTTTCAGAGATCGCTTTCTCTGAAAGTGCAAGACGGTGTCCATCGGTTCCTATGACATTCATAACCTGATCTGTCTTAAGATGAAATAGCAACCCATTTAAGACATACCGTGTGTCAGATTCTCCCGCTGCATATACTGTTTTCTCTATGGCATCAAGAAGGACTGCTGCATCTAACTCAACGCTCTTAGCCTCTTCCGGGGATATGGAAGGCCAGACTGGAAACTCGTCAGGTGATATGCAAGCCAGTCTGAAGTGGCTTTTGCCGCATTTAACCTTTGTCCATTGATTGTCAGCCGACTCTAGAACTATTTCCCCATCCATCTCCCTGACGATTTCAAACAGTTTTTTTGCTGGAATGCATATCCGGCCTTCTTCCAACACGCTCATCTCGATCGGCTCCTTCATTGCCGTTTCAAGATCGGTTGCAGTGATTGTTGAGGCCGTGCTCTCGGCAGTTAGCAGAAAATTATTGAGAACAGGCATCGTATTCCTCTTTTCAACAATATTCTGAATGTCGGAAAGTTTTTTCAGAAGCTCGTTTCTGTCGACTTTTACCTTCATTTTTCCTCCAGTCTAGTGCCTATATTTTACAGGCAACCTAAGAGACCTTTATTTTCCTGATTATATTTTCAATAACCTTGTTGAAAACGTCGTCAGATGACCGCTTGTCTTCCACCTGCCTGCAGGCATAAATGACAGTAGCATGGTCTTTGCCTCCGAAAGATCTGCCTATGTCGCTCAGAGACAACTGTGTAAAATGTTTAAGCAGGTACATGGCTATTTGTCGACAGTGCACGATTTCCTTAGTACGTTTCTTTCCCTTTATGTCAATTGGTTTCACACCAAAAAAATCACCGACTATCTTTACTACCCCGTCAACATTTAGTGGTCTATCCTCTTCTGATATAAGATCTTTTAGAACATTTCTTGCAAGATTCATATCAATCGGAATACCGGTAAGTGATGAATGTGCGCCAAGCTTGATCAGACATCCCTCAAGCTCTCTAATATTAGATTTGACACGTGAAGCAATGAAATAAGCTACATCCTCAGGCAGGGAAAGTCTTTCTGCCTCAGCTTTTTTATAAAGTATTGCAACCTTTGTTTCAACCTCTGGAGACTGGATATCCGCAATAAGTCCCATGCCGAATCTTGAACGCAAACGATCAGTTATATCAGATATATCCATCGGTGCCCTGTCGCTTGAAATGACTATCTGGCTCTGGCGAGCATAAAGCGAATTGAATGTATGGAAAAATTCCTCCTGAGTTGCGGTCTTGCCGGCAATAAACTGAATATCGTCTACCAAAAGAATGTCAGCGTTTCTGTATTTATCCTTGAATTCACCCATCTTCTCATGTCTGATGGAGGATATGACTTCATTCGTAAATTGCTCCGCGGAAACATAATAAACAGACTTGTTTTGAAATTTGTCAACTATCTCATTTCCAATTGCATTCATTAAATGAGTCTTACCGAGGCCGACCCCGCCATATACGAATAGTGGATTATACGTGCTTCCCGGTCCCTCACACACTCTTTTAGCGGCTGCATGGGCAAACTGGTTGGATGAACCCACAACAAACGACTCAAAAGTATATTTTGGGTTCAAGTATATACCCCTGTTTGCAAGTCTGGCACGCCGGCTTTCATTTTTTGAGTCTATCTTTCTTAAAGCACCATCTTCTTTAGCGCAAATTTTAAACTTAACAGCAACCTGCTGCCCTGTTTCACCTTCTATTGATTCGCCTATCAAGTTAGGGTAATTATCCTCGACCCAATCCTTAAAAAATCTGTTTGGAATCTCAATAGTTACTGTTTTATCCTTATAATGCAATAGCTTCATTGGCTTAAACCATAACTCAAAAATGCTAGAACCGACCCTTTCGTGTATCTTCGAAAAGGCATTATTCCAAAAATCCTCTTTTCCGCTCATTGACCCAACCGTGTTGATTCCTATTACGTATCTGCCTATTTATTAACAACTAATTAACAATTGTGAAAAACCATTCTCATTTATACCCGCTCATTATAGCCTATCTGTAAAAAACAGGGCAATAAAATGTTGATTGTTTTGTTTATAACAATTTATTCACTGATTAACCTGCAAACCTTAAACAATATCATACAGTTATTTCCATATATATCACCTTGAAATAACTGTATAATTAAGACTTCTAAACACTTTCCAGCTTACTATTAATATGACTTATATTTTATTATTAAAATAATAATAAAGAAGCGAGTACTAATCTATCTTAATAACTTCAAATAAGCTGTTATGAAAGTATCGATCTTTCCATCAAGGACAGAATCTACATCACCCACTTCTAAATTACTTCTATGATCCTTTACAAGACGATAAGGTTGCAACGTATATGATCGTATCTGGTTGCCCCAGGATATCTCTTTTTTATCGCCTATAAATCCTTCAATCTTCTTTTCTCTGGATTTCAGCGTCATATCATAAATTCTAGAGCGAACAATCTTCATTGCAAGCTCTTTGTTTCTCAACTGAGATCGTTCACTTTGACATGCAACTATGATCCCAGTCGGAATATGCGTGATGCGCACGGCCGAAGAAACCTTGTTGACATGCTGACCACCTGCTCCGGAAGACCTAAAGGTGTCGATTTTGAGATCTTCGTCTTTCAGTTCTACGGTTATATTATCTTCAATTTCCGGATAAACGAGAACAGCAGCAAATGATGTATGCCTTCTTTTATTGGCATCAAACGGCGAAATCCTAACCAAACGGTGAATACCAGCCTCAGACTTTAAATATCCGTACGCATATTTCCCCTCAACTGTGAACGTAGCGCCTTTTATTCCAGCCTCATCACCTATCTGCAGATCGGCCATTTCGGTCTTATATCCACGCATCTCCGCCCACCGCAGATACATTCGCATGAGCATCTGAGCCCAATCCTGGCTTTCTACTCCGCCGGCACCGGGATGTATAGTAACAATTGCATTATTCTTGTCAGCCTCACCGGAAAGAAGCAGACGCAGCTCAATATCGTCGAGATATGCCTTTAATCCGCTGATATCTTTGCGGATCTCTTCATAAAATATCTCTCCTTCATCTTCGTCAAGTATTTCAACTGATTCCCGGAGATATGAGACTCTTTTTAAAGCCGACTCGAGCGGAGTTATATTTTCAAGGATGTCGGCTCTTTGTTTCTGAAGTTCCTTTAGCATGTCTGGAGAAGCCCATACTTCTTCAGATGAGAGATCCTTCTCTATTTTTTGCAGTACTTCTTTCTGTTTCTCTACATCAAAGATAACCTCGTAACGAATCAAGTCTCTCGCTGATTTTCTTTATGTCTTCCTGGATTTCATTTTGCAGAATCATGGTTTTTCCTCCGAAATATTACGGTACTGTGATACGTCTACATGTGGACGCTTCTGCCGTGTCTGATGATGAGCAGCAAAGATATAATTATGCAGAAGAATGAGAATAGATCGCCATATTTGGTATAAGATGTATTAGTGGTGTCCGTCATTATATCGGCTTTCAAGATAGTTCTGGTAAAAAGTTCTGACTGCGAAACAATCTCTCCATTACTATTGATAAAGCCCGAGATACCAGTGTTAGCTGCCCTAATAACCGGTTTTCTGTTCTCAATTGCCCTGAAAACAGCCATGCTAAAATGCTGGTAAGGCCCGTTAGTACGACCAAACCAGGCGTCATTTGTAACTGTTACTATAAAGTCACCGCCTTTTATATAGAATTTGCGTACGAGCCCGGGGAAAGCTATTTCATAGCATATTGGCGTGCTGAAACTGCCAAACGGTGCAACTGCTTTTATATAACTGTCGCCGGGGATATAATCGCCGATGCCAACGGCCAGCTTGTCTATGAAGAATAAAATGCTCTTAAATGGAACATACTCGCCAAATGGAACCATATGAATTTTATCATAAATATATGAAAGCGTTCCATCTTTCGTAAGAAGCACAGTGCTGTTGGTGTATGCTTCTTTTGCGTCTTTTTTCTTAAGCACACTACCGAAGAGCAGGTAGGAGTCGAGAGTTCGCTGGAAATCAAGTAACTGTTCCGTATGGGTGTTGTCTGTTCCGAAATAAAATGGAATCGCGGTTTCAGGCCAAACAATCAGATCAGGGCTTGCGCCGCCGTATGCATGACTGGCAGCTTCTAACGTCAGCCCGCGATAAATATCTAATACACTATTCTGATAAGCCATATCCCATTTGATGTCCTGTTCGATATTGCCTTGCACGACAGCAACGCTGATGTGTGATCCTGGCCGATGCTGATGAACCTTATAATACCCATACGCAAAATTAACGATGATTATGAGACAAAGCACTGACCAGCCTGCATAGGTGAATAAGCGTGTATGAAGAGGTCTTGCCAGCGAACGTTTTTTCAGAATAACTAAATCCGCAATCGCACCGTTAATGGAAACTATCAGGAAAGAAACGCCGTAGACGCCTATAATATCGGCGCTTTGGATGAAATATGTGAACAAGTACTGGCTGTATCCGAGGCTTGACCAAGGGAAGCCGGTAAAAGCATAGGAGCGAATGAACTCTAATGATGTCCAAAGGGCAGGAGCAACTATCAACGACGGCCAATCCGTTTTCTTGATAATTACAGAATACAGCAAACAAAAGAAAGCCGGATAAAGGCTAAGGTAAAAGCTAAGCACAAGGACAATAGCCAAACTTGGGAGAAATGCAATGGCGCCATAATGATTAATGGAGTAATAGATCCAATAGATAGTCCCAAAAAAATAGACAAGGCCGAGAAGCGTGCCGGCCTTGAAGGCTACCCCTTTAGGTTTGTCGTACAGCATCGCTAATAACGGAGCGAACGCTATCCATGCAAGCGGATAAATATCAAAAGATGGGAATGAAAGGACCAGCAGTCCTCCGGCGAACATTGCGCTAAGGTATAAATAATTAATACGATTCAACAATTTCATTAGTTTGCCCACGATCTGTAGTTTGACATAACCGTTTATGTTATCATAGAAAAAGTTATGTCCGCTATTGTTATTATACCGTCTCGATATCAATCAACACGCTTCCCTGGAAAACCCCTCTCCCTACTGAAAAACAAGCCGATGGTTCAACATGTGTACGAACGCTCAAAAGCTGCCAGGTTGGTAGATGATGTATTCGTGGCGACTGACAGTAAGGAGATATTTGATGCGGTGCATAACTTCGGAGGAAAAGCTTTGATGACGTCTGAGACTCATGCTTCAGGGACTGACAGGATTGCGGAAGCTGCAAACATGATCAGCAGCGAAGGCTACCCGGTGGATATTATAGTTAATGTTCAGGGTGACGAGCCTATGATCAAGCCGCAGATGATAGACCAAGTGATCTCGTTAATGGAAGATGCAAGGGCGGATATCGGAACTTTAGTTAAGCGTATAGAGGATGATTCAGAAATCAGCGACCCAAATGTCGTAAAGGCTGTTTTCAACAGTGAAGGCTTTGCTCTTTACTTTTCTCGTTCACCGATACCTTACCACAGAGAGCTTTTCGGATCACGTGGGATGAAGTCTTTGGGTAATAGAAATACAGAGTTGCGTATGTTCAAGCATATCGGCATATATACATTCAGAAAAAAGGCTTTGGCAATGTTTACAAGCCTCGCGCCATCCAGACTCGAAGAGCTTGAAAAATTGGAGCAGCTGAGAGCCCTTGAAAACGCAATGACAATAAAAGTTGGGGAAACATTATATGAAACCGTTGGTGTTGATACGCCGATGGATCTGACAAAGGTGGAAAAATGCCTAAGTATATCTTCATAACCGGAGGAGTGGTCTCAGCGTTAGGAAAGGGGATTGCCGCCGCGGCAATTGGCGCACTGCTGGAGGCAAAAGGACTGAGGGTTACAGTCCAGAAACTGGATCCGTATATCAATGTCGATCCCGGCACGCTTAGCCCGTTTGAGCACGGTGAAGTTTTTGTGACCGATGACGGCTGCGAAACGGATCTTGACCTTGGTCACTACGAACGGTTCACTCACTTGCGTGCGTCGGTTGTAAATAATTATACTACCGGAAGGATATATTTCAATGTTATAACAAAGGAGCGCAGAGGTGACTACCTGGGAGATACAGTACAAGTCGTCCCTCACATAACTGATGAGATTAAGGAGGCGATAAAATCTGCCGCCTCCGAAGAGTACGATATTAATATCGTGGAGATAGGCGGAACTGTTGGCGATATCGAGAGCCTGCCCTTTCTGGAAGCTATCAGACAATTCCGCTATCATGTAGGCAAAGAGAATGTTCTTTATGTGCATCTAACTTTAGTGCCTTATATCAAGACGGCCGGTGAGCTTAAGACAAAGCCGACTCAACACAGTGTGAATGAATTGAGGGAGATAGGTATCCAGCCGGATTTATTGCTTTGCAGGACTGACAGGCCAATACCAGTGGATATGAAGAGAAAGATTGCAATTCATTGCAATCTTGACCCGGACGCTGTTATCGCTGCTATGGATGTCAGCACAGTATATGAAGTACCTTTGTCATTTATGGCTGAGGGCTTGGACAAATTAGTTGAGAAAAAGCTTGGTCTGCAGCTTAAAGAAGCCGACATGGCTGTATGGAGGCAAGTTGTAGAAAGGATCAAGAATCCTAAGCATAATTGTACGATCGCAATAGTCGGCAAGTACGTGAACCTTAAGGACTCATATAAAAGTCTGGAGGAAGCTCTTATACACGGAGGCATTGCAAACAACGCGCGTGTCAATTTGAAGTGGATAGATTCCGAAGACATCGAAGCTAACGGTGTAGATAGATATCTGTCCGAGGTTGACGGTATCCTGGTCCCCGGAGGGTTTGGCAGCCGGGGCATAGAAGGTAAAATAGCAGCTGTCCGATATGCGCGCGAAAAAAGAATACCTTATTTTGGCATCTGCTTAGGAATGCAACTTGCAGTTATTGAGTTCGGGCGCAATGTCTGCGGATTGGCTGCTAACAGCACAGAGTTTGACATAAATGTGAAAGACCCGCTGATTTATCTCATGGAGCGCTGGTACAACCACCGCTCCGGTAAAATTGAAGAGCGGACAGCCGATTCTCAGATGGGCGGCACTATGAGGCTAGGCGCGTATCCGGCTGTCCTGGTTGAAGGAACGCATGCCTATATTGCATACGGTGCACATGATATTTCGGAAAGACACCGCCATCGATATGAATTCAATAATAAGTACAGGGATCTGCTTATTTCCAAAGGATTGATAGTCAGCGGACTCTCCCCGGATCACGAGCTTGTTGAAATTATAGAACTTCGCAACCATCCATGGTTTCTTGGCTGTCAGTTCCATCCTGAATTCAAATCCAGGCCCATAGAGCCTCATCCTCTTTTCAGCGCTTTTGTCGGGGCGGCCCTTAGGGAAAAGCGGGAACTGTTTCAGTAGCGCGATCACCTAAGGCAGCACGAGGTCGGAAAGTAGAAATCCTGCCTTTTGTTTGTATATTATAATGGCGAGGGAGGTATTTTTAATTTGGATGAAGCATTAAACATAATATTTATCGGAGACTCGCTCACCGAATATTACGACTGGCAGGCGCGGTTTTCTGTACATCAGGTTCTGAATCTCGGCCTATCCGGAGAGACTGTTCAGGGCCTTTCAGCGCGTGTAAGGCGTATAATCAGCAGAGCATCAGCTCCTGACCTGCTGTTTGTAATGACCGGTATCAATAATCTTACTATGGAAGATTTTGACATATTAGAGGATTACAAAAGGCTGCTCAGGAATATGAAGACGGCATTTCCTTCTACCACTATCATTATACAGAGCATACTGCCGGTAAACATGTGGGCAGACAATAAGAAAATAGAGGAGATCAACAAGGAGCTGACAGCCATAGCAAAATCCATGAAGCTGGCGTTTCTTGATGTTTATTCTTTGTTTATTGAGGCCGATGGAAGCGCTCGCCGTGAATATCTCCTTGAGGACGGTGTCCATGTCAGCCCGATGGGGTATGAAGTGTGGGCAGCAAAGGTTGCCGACTTAATTGATCACTTGTCGAGCAAAAGCTCCAGAAGCCGGTCAAGCTCGTCCAAAGAGTAGTACTCGATTTCGATTCTACCTTTCTTTCCTCTGTGATGAAGCCTGACTTTGGTACCCAAGGCTCTAATTAATTTATTTTCCAGCTCCGCAACCTCCGGCAGCTTCTTACGGTCTTTTCGAGCAACAGCAGATTGCCGTTCACCGGACTTACTGTTGATTTCGGCACAGAGGGCTTCGGCTGCTCTAACACTGAATCCTTCCTTTGCGATCTTCTCGGCAGCAGCAATCTGGTTTTGCGTGTTTTCTATCGATAGGATGGCTTTGGCGTGGCCTACCGACAGGCTTCCATCGTTAATAAGGGACTTGATTTCCAGCGGAAGCTTGCGGATGCGTAAGTAGTTTGCTACGGTCGCCCTATCCTTGCCTACACGCTCTGCAAGAGCTTCCTGAGTTAGATTGAAGTCTTGCATCAGGCTGTGGAAGGCATCTGCTGTTTCAATTGCATTAAGCTCTTCTCGCTGAATGTTCTCTATCAATGCTATCTCGATCGCGTCCTGTGATGATACGTCTTTGACAAGAGACGGCACCTTTTTCAGCCCGGCTTGTTTAGATGCCCTCCATCTGCGCTCGCCCGCGATAAGCCGGAAAGTACCGTCGCCCAGTCTTGATACAATTATAGGTTGTAGAACACCCTTTTCTTTTATCGAAGTGGCAAGTTCTTTAAGGGCGTCGTCCCTGAATATTTTTCTCGGCTGGTGTTTGTTGGGAACGATATTGCCTATCTCGATCTCTATGATCTCGCTTCCTCTATCCGGAAGCAAAGCGTCAAGACCCTTACCGAGGGCTGCCTTCATGCAGAATCTCCTTTGCTAGCGCAACATAGCTTTGAGCGCCTTTTGATCTAGCATCATATAAGATCGCCGGTTTGCCATGGCTCGGTGCTTCGCCAAGTGTAACGTTGCGCGGGATCTGTGTCTTGTATACCTTCTCACCGAAATGCTTTTTTACTTCTTCAGCTACCTGATACGACAAAGTATTGCGAGGATCGAACATGGTCAGCAATATCCCCTCGATCTCAAGGGCCTGATTAAATGAAGATCTTACAAGCTTCAAAGTACGTGTCAGCAGGCTGAGCCCTTCTAAGGAATAATACTCACACTGAACAGGCACGATGATGGAATCTGCTGCAACCAGTCCGTTAAGTGTCAGGAGTCCTAGAGATGGCGGACAGTCAATGAAGATAAACTGATATTTGTCTCTGATTTGAGACAATGCATTTAGCAGCAATTTTTCCCGGTCATCCTTGCTAACCAGCTCGATTTCTACAGCAAGCAGGTCAATCGTCGAAGGTACAATGTGCAGATGCGGAATACGCGTCTTGGAGATAGCATCAGCCAGGCTTATTCTGCCGGTGTAAACATCATAAAGACTTTGACCGACTTCGCTGCGATTTATACCGAGACCGCTCGAAAGATTGCCTTGAGGGTCGGTGTCTATAGCCAAAACTTCCTTGTCGGCCAGCGCCAGAGATGCCGATAGATTAACAGCAGTTGTAGTCTTGCCTACGCCGCCTTTTTGGTTTGCTATAACTATGATTTTTCCCATAAGCGAATTATTGTATCATTTTAATATAATTGATTACTAATTAAGCCGAATGGCAGCTTTATAATCGAAAAATGTATTGTGACAATATTGTAGCAACATTATTTTATCTGAAACAAGCAAGGTCTAGCGATTAAGGCGTTGAATTTGTTAAAATTAAAATTACCGATTGATTAAGCGAATGTCCAGTAGAGTAAAGCGGCCTATTTCCGAATGAACTGGGCTGTCTTTTTATTCAGTATTTTCAGTGAAGCATTCTTGACGATTTGGGATTTCCAGTCAGCTATTGACGGGAAGACAATGAACTTCGTATTAATTGAGAAGCAGAATTCTATAACTGGCAAAATAATTAGCGAGGTGGAAAAATGGCTGAAAGTATAGAGATTCGCTGGCATGGAAGAGGGGGCCAGGGAACAGTAACGGCGGCTAAGGTATTTGCTGATGCCTGCCTGAGCGGAGGCCGCTATGTTCAAGCCTTCCCGGAGTATGGACCGGAAAGAGCGGGTGCACCGCTTCGCGCCTTTACCAGGATCAGCGACAGGGAACTCCGCTTGCACTGTCCTGTTACGAAGCCGGATATTGTTGTTATTGTCGATGCTACACTTATCGATAACGTCAATATTCAGGAAGGCACAGATGAAGATGCGGTATATATTGTTAACAGCTCGAAAAGCGCGAAAGAAGTGCGAAGCAAGCTGAACGCAAAACCGGGTCAAAAGGTGTATACCGTTGATGCGACCAAGATTGCAGTGGAGACAATCGGTCGCCCCCTGCCAAATGCGACATTGGTCGGCGCACTGTCTAAAGTGTCCGGACTGATCAGCCTTGATGCAGCATTGAAAGATGTTGAAAAAAGCTTCGGCAAGAAGTTTTCCCGCAAGATTATCGAGGGGAATCTCGATGCTACACGGCGAGGGTATGAGGAGGTAGTAGAAGGATGAAGACATGGAAAGAAGTCACGCCTGGTGCAGTTATCACGGAACCGGGCAGTTCGCGCAAATTCAAAACCGGTTCGTGGCGTGCCTTCAGGCCGAGATGGATACCGGAAAATTGCATACAGTGCCTTCTGTGCTGGATATACTGCCCGGACATGGCTATTAAGGTAAAAGACAGCAAGCGGGGAGAGTTTGATTATGATTATTGCAAAGGATGTGGCCTTTGTGCCCTCGAATGCCCAGGCAAGAAAGGCAACAAAGCGATAGTTATGGAAGAGGTGGGCAAGTAATGCATAGAAAGATTGCGGCTACCGGCAATGAGGCAGTTGCTAACGCCATGCGCATCGCTAATCCTGATGTGTGCGGCGCATATCCAATAACACCGGCGACCGAAATAATGCAGCGGTTTACGTCCTTTGTGTCAAATGGCCAGGTCAATACAGAAATGGTGCTTGCTGAAAGCGAGCACAGCGCCATGAGCGCTTGCATTGGGGCTGCTGCTGCTGGAGGTCGGGTGGCGACTGCTACTTCTTCCCAAGGGCTTGCGTTCATGTGGGAAATGCTCTTTATTGCATCCGGTCTCAGGCTTCCCATAGTAATGGGAGTTGCAAACAGGGCTTTGTCCGCACCAATAAATATTCATGGCGATCATTCCGATGCAATGGGAGCGCGTGACTGCGGCTGGATCCAGCTGTTTTCCGAAAACGCTCAGGAAGCCTTTGACAACATGCTCCAGGCTTTCAGGATCGCCGAACATATGGACGTGAGGCTACCGGTGATGGTCGGCATGGACGGCTTTATTACGAGTCACTCTATTCAAACTATGGAATGGATAGACGATGAAACTGCCTCAAAGTTTATTGGCGAATATAAAGCGGTGAGTCCTATGCTTGATATTAAACATCCTGTCAGTTATGGGCCTCTTATACTGACTGACATGTATATGGAATATCGCAAGGCTCATGAGCATGTGATGAGCGGAGTCCCCAAGGCCGTTCTCGAGGTGGCAAAGGAATTTGAGAAGATTTCAGGCAGGAGCTACGGGCTGCTTGAGAAATACAAATTGGATGATGCTGAAGTGGCAATTGTCGTTATGAGTTCAGCAGCAGGAACTACAAAGGAAGTGGTCGACCAGTTCCGTGAAAATGGAGTAAAAGCCGGTGTACTTAAGCCCCGTCTTTTCAGGCCATTTCCGTATGCTGAAATCCGCGAGGCCCTTAAGCATGTTAAGGCGGTGGCTGTACTTGACCGAGCAGATTGCTTTGGAGGTTCTCACGGGCCACTCTATCTGGATATTGCTGCGGCGATGTATCAATCCGCAGAAAGGCCGCTGATTATAAACAAGATTTTTGGGCTCGGAGGGCGCGATTATATGCCCGTGCATGCTGAAAATGTTCTAAAAGAGCTCGTTCAGATTGCTAAGGACGGCAAAATAAACTCTGCGAAAGAATACATAGGGGTGAGGGAGTAATATGCCTACATCGTTAAGTTTAAAAGAACTGTCGAAAAAGGAAGAGTTGTTTTCACCCGGACATCGCCTGTGCTCCGGATGCGGTGCACCGATTGTTGTCAAGATGGTACTACTTGCCGCACAATACCCTGTTATTGCGGCGAATGCGACCGGCTGTCTTGAGGTTTCATCCTGCATATCAGAATACACTGCATGGAAAATTCCCTGGATACACAGCGCATTTGCAAATGCTGCGGCAACGATATCGGGTATCGAAACTATGTACCGGTCACTTAAGAAGCAGGGCAAGATCAAAGAAAGGATCAAATTCATAGCCTTTGGCGGCGACGGCGGCACATATGATATCGGGTTTCAGAGCCTCTCAGGCGCAATGGAGCGCGGCCACGATATGATTTATATATGTTATGACAACGGAGCATATATGAATACCGGGATACAGCGTTCATCAGCAACTCCCTTTGGCGCCGATACAACCACATGCCCTGCCGGCACTGAAATCCCGGGAAAGCTACAGCAGAGAAAGGACTTGACAAGGATCATGGCAGCGCATGGTATTCCTTATGTTGCGCAGGCGTCACCCAGCCATTGGCCTGATCTAATGAAGAAAGTAAGGAAAGCTTTAGACATAAAAGGGCCGAAGTTTCTTAACATAATAGCACCCTGCAATCGTGGCTGGAGGTCGCAGACAAATGATGCAATAAGGCTTTCGAGGCTGGCTGTGGAAACATGCTACTGGCCGCTTTATGAAATAGAAGATGGGATTACAAAGGTCACGTTTACTCCAAAAGACAAAAAAGATCTTATGAGATTTTTAAAGCCGCAAGGTCGATTTAAACATATGTTCACCTCGGAAAACGAATGGATGCTAATCGCAGCCCAGGCGCAGGTTGATGAAAACTGGGCTAGGTTGCTGCAGGACCAGGAAAATACGGCACCTCCATTGGGGCAGCCGGAAAATCTCAACTGGCAGTAAATGATTTGGGGTCCGTGAGAACGGCCTAGCCGGGGGTATTGATGCTCAACGATTTTTTCAATCCTAGAACGATTGCAGTCATTGGAGCATCGTGCAATGCCAAGAAGGTTGGCTATGCCGTTCTCAACAATCTTATCAACTCTGCTTACCGCGGCGGTATATATCCGGTTAACCGGCAAGCATCCGAGATCCTCGGACTTAAGGCCTATCCTTCATTATCTTCAATCGGGCAACAAGTTGACCTTGTAGTAATATGCGTTCCAGCGGCATCATTGCCTGAAGTGATAAGGGATTGCGGTTCGGCAAAGATAAAAGCTGCTGTTGTGATCAGTGCGGGGTTCAGGGAGACAGGGCATGGCGGGCTCCTTCTTGAGCAGGAATTGTCCAAGCTAGCCAGCGAATACGGCATAAGAATCCTTGGACCAAATTGCCTGGGCGTAATCAATACTGCAAACAATATGAATGCAGCCTTCGGCGGAGAGGCTATTAAAGGCAGAACTGCCTTCTTTTCTCAGTCCGGCGCTCTCGGCGTTGCAATTATGGACTGGGCACTGGACCACAAATTCGGTTTTTCCAAGGTGGTAAGTCTTGGCAATAAATCTGATCTTAATGAAACGGACTTTTTAGAATATTTTGTCAATGATCCGGAGACGGATGTCATATTGGGCTATGTTGAGGATGTTGTTGACGGCAGACGGTTTATGGAAGTTGCTAGAAAATCCGCTCAGATGAAACCGATTATTTTTCTGAAATCTGGAGGCACTTTATCTGGTGCGCGTGCCGCTTCATCACACACCGGCGCCCTTGCCGGTTCAGACACGGCGTTTGCAGCGGCATTCAAGCAGACCGGCATAATAAGAGCTGAAGGCATCCAGGATTTATTTGACCTTGCGCTGATATTTGCCAGTGGAAAGTTGCCTGCTGGGGATAGACTTCTGATAATTACAAACGCGGGAGGGCCTGGCATCTTGGCAGCTGATGCCGCAGATAAACTTGGAGTGGCCTTAGTGCCGATGACAAGAACATCCATCAATGCGGTTGCAGCGCGGCTTCCATCGATAGCTTCGCTTTACAATCCGATCGATATTATTTGTGACGCCACATCGGAAAGATATGCCGCTGTACTTGATGCAGCTATAACGGACGAAAATGTTGATGGCATCCTGGTACTGCTTACACCCCAGGCAATGACCGATATAGACAATACTGCAGAAATCATAATTAATATGGCGGCTAAAACGGACAAACCTATTATTACCGCTTTCATAGGTGGTAAGAAAGTGCGTCCTGCAATAGAGCGGATGCGAGCAAGCGGTGTGCCGTCTTTTGCATATCCTGAGGTGGCTGTGGCAGCTTACAGGACGCTTTGTGAATATACTATTGCCAGGAGGAAGAAGAAAAGAGATAACGAGAGTTATATTGCTTCTCATGAGAGCAGGAAGGCGGTGCAGATGGAGATTGATTCACTGTTAGCAACGGGCATTAGCGAGTTTGAAATCGAGTCTGCTATGCCTATTCTGACAAATTATGGTTTTTCTTTCCCGGAATATGGGCTTGCAAGAACATCGAGGGATGCGGCTGCAATAAGCCAAAGACTGGGTTATCCTGTAGTAATGAAAATTGCTTCGCCGGATATCAGATGCAAGACTGATGTGGGCGGTGTTCAGCTAAAAATAGAGTCTGCAGACAGTGCTGCGGAAGCCTTCACGGAGATCACAGCTAATGTAAAAAGATTTATGCCGGAAGCTTATATAGCAGGAGTCAATGTCTGCCGAATGATAGAAGAGGGCGACGAGCTTATATTAAGCGTTAATCATGACAAGACTTTTGGACATATTATTGTCTTGCGTCAAAGTGGTTCACTTACTGAGCAGTCGAACGCAGTGGCGTGCAGGATTGCGCCCGTTTCGCGCGGAGAAGCACAGGATATGGTTGCTGAGCTTAGTAGTCATGCGCCATTTTTGAGTAGTGCCTCCGCCGCATATTCTGCGGATTTGAATCCTCTGGTTGATGCTATCATGAAAATATCGACTCTTGTCGAGGATTTTCCTATAATCAGAGAGATAGAGGTCAATCCTATTAAGGTGATGCAAAAAGGTGTTTTCGCACTTGATTCGCGCATTGTTTTAGAACCCCGCGCATAGCCGGGTCAGCAGTAAACATTCGCGAGGAGAAAATTGATGGTCCCTGTATTGATCGCATCGAACAGGCCTAAGGCCGGCAAGGTTTTCTTCATCATAGGTCTTGCGAGGCAGCTAATGCATCTGGGCTACAGTGTCGGATATATAAAACCACTCGGCACCGCTCCCGTAAAGAAAGTGCACCATGTGTATGATGCCGACGCACTGTTTATAGGAGATGCGCTTGGGCTGGATGATCCGCTCGATATAATATCTCCATTCGTCATAAGTTATGAAACACAAAACCGTATTCTTGAAGGCGACATAAAAGACGAGCGGAAAAAGGTCATGACTGGCATCAACAATCTTAAAGACAGGGATTATGTTTTGATCCACGGTGGTGCAGATATCTTCGAGGGCGCTTCGCTGAATATGGATTCTCTCACTCTTGCGCATGAATTGAACACGAAGGTTGTGGTAATCGAACCATGGAGGGGCGATATTTCAATCGATACCATTCTTGGTGCACACAAACTGTTTGGGATGCAGTTTTGCGGTGGTGTATTCAATAAGGTGCCTGAAAACATAATCAATCATGTTACGCAAGATGTAAAGCCATTTATAGAGAGGTTTGGCGTACCGATTTATGGCATATTCCGCAAAGACAAGCTGCTGGAAGCTGTAACAGTCCAACATCTTGTGGAGGCCCTTAACGGCAAGGTTCTTTGCTGCCACAACTGCCTTGGCGACTTTGTGGAAAATTTTTCGATAGGAGCAATGGATGTAGATTCGGCGCTCAATTATTTCAGACGTATCGCCAACAAGGCTGTAATTACAGGTGCTCACAGGACTGACATTCAGTTGGTTTCAATGGAGACTTCAACAAAATGCATCATATTGACCGGAGGGCTGAATACAAGTGATGTTGTAATTGGCAAGGCTCGATCGAAAGGCATCCCAATAATATCTGTTGAGACAGACACATTTACAACGGTCGATAAAATCGAACGTATAATGGGGCATACGATGATCCGCGAAAAAGGAAAGATCGATCGCGCTAACGAATTAGTCAATCTGGAGTTTGACATCGACAAATTCGTAAAATGCATTTCAGCATAGTCCGGCAAATAATAAAGCTTATTTTATTCTCTTTGATATTGATTTAAATTCTTCGCTGCCGGCGACCTTCAGAATCTGGAACAGTACAGTTTCAGTACAAGTAACAACAGCTCCGGCATCATGCATCAGCCCGATCCCTGTTTCCCGGTTATCCTTAGTTCGGGAGCACACGGCATCACTGACCAAGTGCACATTGTATTTTTGTTTCAAGAGATCGAGACATGTTTGAAGAACGCATACATGCGTCTCCATTCCAGCTAAAATTATTGTATTTCGAGCTAACTTGTGCATACTCCTCATAAAGTCCGGCTGACTGCAACAGCTGAAGCTTAATTTCTCGATCAGTTCAAGAGACGGCGATGCGTTTCTGATAGGTTCAACCGTGCGGCCAAGACCTTTGGGATATTGCTCCGTAACAATAACCGGTATATTATACAGCTTGGCAAGTTCTATTAAGTGAAGGCAGTTTCCAACGACTTGGTCGCGAGCCTGCATGACAGCCGCCAGGCGATCCTGAACATCAATAATGACAAATATGCAATCGTCGGCCAATAGAAAGAACTTGTCCATAATGCACTCCCGTTAAATGCCGCAACACTTTTTATACTTCTTACCACTACCGCATATGCATGGATCGTTTCGGCCCACCTTAGGTGATTGCCGGATAAACTGCTTTGGTGGAACCATCTTGCCGCTCATAAAATACCAGATACCATCTTCCTTCTTGAACTCAGACAATTCATGATGTTCTTTTTCGATGCCATCTTCAGAATAGTAGACTTTGAACTCAACTTTGCCATCTGTATCTTCAGCTCCGCCGCCGGATGTCTCTATAATTTCGAGTTTGTGCCATTTTGCACCCTCTGCCCAGGAGCGCGTGCTCTTCTCATCATAATCAGATCTCGCCTCAGGGTGCAGGGAAGTTAGTACATAATGCAGATTTTTCGTAACATATGCACTATAGCGAGCTCGCATAAGCTGCTCGGCTGTAAGGGCGGCCTGGTCGCCTTTAATGATTGGGCTGCAGCATTTTTCAAAATCAATGTTTGAACCACACGGACAGTTATTCATCAAATAGCTCCTTAATGATTTGCGTAACGGAATTATACCACAGGACAAAAATGAGGCTGAAATACAAGGCAGTTCGCAGGGAAGGCATGCTAATGGGTGAGAAGACATAAAAAAGTGGTGCTTGCTTCTCTCTTTCCACTCAGCGGTTTGCAACTTCTTGAGACATGCTACTTGAGACTCTCTGCGTCTTAAGTTTACGTCTTCTGAAACTTACAACTGCGCTGAGTTTCCGGAGGAGCAAGACCACCACTTGGTGAGTGCTCTCTCTGATTAATTTATACCGCACTTTCGGGCGGTTGTCAAGTTAAATTTTCGATCTCTCAAGGCTGCGAATTTTGCCCGTGCATCACATATATTGCTGTCTGAAGCAGCCGCGTCAAGGGCAAGGAGGCAACCCTTATTAACTATGACCGCGCTTGCCAGTTCAGGAAAGTTTTCTGAGCCTATATGCCCCAACCCAGGCAGCGATTCCGCCGGCAATCAATATCAAGGTGCCGGGCTCTGGCACGGTCGACGCAACAGGAGAAAAATCGCCGCGGATCTCTCCTCCGGGGAAAAGCACTGTGTGCAAGTTCACATACAGGGTCCCTGCCGATAGACCAGTCAGAAATTCACTAAGTGTCGCGGCGTCAGTTATTGCAATACTTTCTGTCAGGGTGCCGCTGGTTCCCAAAGGCAGTGCTGGTGGCGTCGGCGTGATAGTCTCAACACCTCCCGGCGCAAAGAATGGAATCAGCACAGGCCCGTTTGCCCCCGGAGTCGGGGCTAGGTGAATGTGCGCATTGCTCAGGTTGGTGGTCAGACCTGTCCAGGTCATCGAGAACGCCAAAGTATCAGTTACAGTATCGAAGGTGCCGGTGAAAGTGCCTGTTGCGGTTGAGCCAGTGCCCGATACAGGGGTTAATGTTGTATCCAGCGTGATGGGAGTTGCTCCTACAACAGTCGCCCATACGATCATAGACAGAACAATAGACAAAACAGATAGTATTCTTTTCATATAATCTTCTCCTTTATCGGCACGATAGACAATCTTAGGTAACAGGATAGGAATTTATAAAGCCCTTGTCAATGACTGGCAAAAACTTATTTCTGCTCTATCAAATCAAGGATTAACGATAGGGCGTCGACTGAGGACATCTTTTCGGTATCGATCGTAATCTCAGGATTCAACGGTTCTTCATAAGGAACGGTCAGGCCCGGGACAAGCCAGCCTTCTTTGCCTTTTTTGTAGATAGCGCTGGGCGCGCCATGAAACTCTTTCCTAGCCTCTTCGCGCATCCGGCAGGCGTCAAGTGAACATTTTAAGTAGACTTCGACATAGCGCGGGATGACCTCTCTCGCAAAGTCGCGCCACCGCCTTAGGTTTCCAGTTGCATCGATTATCACGTTATGGCCCAGGCTGGAAAGTATTTGTGCCTGGTAAACTATGGAACGATACACCAAATCTCTTTCGGCTTCGGAATAGGTTGGGTTGGGTGTAACCACTTTCCTTAACTCGTCCATGCGGAGCAAAACGAAATCGGGCCGCACGGCGGATATTGCATCGGCAATGGTGCTTTTGCCGCTTCCGGGGAGGCCTGTAATCCATAGTACTAGACCTGTCATACTTTAAAGCATAACAAGAACGGTTTGTGTTTATGAAAGCAGGCGTCTTGTCAGCCATATCCAGGCATAGACTGTCGCTATCGAAAATGCAGTGACAGGGACCCCGGTTGTTGCATGCTCTTTGAACCCAATGACGACGCCCTGCTCACTTGCCGATTCAAAGGTGATCAGATTGGCGATGCTTTCGATGGTTAAAGATTGCCGGCAAAGGTGCTGGAGAGGGCCAGAACGTACCATTGATTATGGACGGATGGATCAAGAAAATTCGTGAGCAGCATGGTTGCCGGGACATTGCTGACCAGGTTGCTGAGAAGAACGGATACCCCTGTAAGAGTATTTAAATTCCGAAGGTCGACGCCGTACTCGCTGAGTACTCCGACCAAAAAAGCGGGCAAATTGGCGGTCTCGACGCCTTTTATCAGGATGAAGAGGGCGCAGAATAGCGTTATGAGATGTCAGTCAACATGCCCTAGGACAGATCTTGTATGCATGCGCCTGCTGCATAGTATGAGACCTGCGATGACCATGCCGCTGATTTCTCGCGGGACAGGCGTGAAAAATGCTGTCAGCAGAAAAAACATTGCGATCAACCCCTTTATGCTTTGATGCTTGTCGAATTCAGGCCAGTCGCCAACTGTCTCCGTTTTGATGGGACGACCTGTCATGAGTCTGCCTTTATGCCTCAGTGCAATTATGGCAAATGATCCGGCTAGGGAGATGAGGGTTGGCGGACCGCACCACAACAGGAAACGAGCGAAATGCAGTTTGCCGAGCTGGCCTATGAGCATATTTTGGGGATTGCCCATAATAGTTGCTGCAGAACCTATGTTGCTTGAGACGGCAAGGCCGACCAGAAACGGCACCGTTCAACCCGGCTCGCAGCAGAGAAACGGTTAAGACAGGGGTGAAAGCAAGGCATACGATATCATTTACGAAAACCGCTGAAAGAGATGCGCTGACCGCCATCAAGATAAGGAGGAACATCAAGGGCCGCTCCATGTAGCGGGTGATTCTCATCGCAATCCAGGTATAAAAGCCTCCGAGCTTGAACTGAGACGAAAGAACCATGAGCGAATAAAGCAGCAAAATAGTGGGCAAATCGATAGCCAGCACGGCCGCCTCAGTGGTAAGAATACGAGTTGCGAGCATAGCAATGGCTCCTAGAAGAGCAAGGCCCGTTCTGTCGAGAGCAAGGCCCGGAATCCGTCCGATGGCTACACCCGCATAGGTTGTAATGAAGATAGCGACGGCAAGAGCGTGCATGACTCTAATCTTACGGGAGCATACCTGCATTTGCAACTTATCCCTTTTGCCCGATGTGTCGCAGCGTGGCGCCGCATTCAGATTTGCAAGACGACCGATGCCGCGTATAATGATATTATTGATCGGGGGTGCAGGATGCGGATAATCGGTGTGACGGTGTGCCTGCTGGTATTTATGGCAATGACTTTCAGTGTCACGGCTGTCTTTGCGAGCGAAGATACGTTCAGATGCGGATTGAATGTCGTTGCGGTCGGTGATTCAAAGTATCAAGTTCTTGCGAAATGTGGAAAACCGAGCGACAAGGATGTCCGCCGCGAAAAGAGGATCAAGCGCGATCTTTACCGTGATCTCTTCCCTCCCCCAGGACAGGGTGAGCGCGAAAGATACAGGGAACCTTTTTTGGTAGAGGAATACGTAAATATAGAAGAGTGGACGTATGACCGCGGTCCCAGCTCATTGATTACCGTCCTGACATTCGAAAACGGAAAGCTTGTCGCTGTTGAGACAGATGGCTATGGGAATTAACCGGGTTGCCTTTCGATATCCTGTAAATGTTCGCCCGAATTCCCTACCGTTTTTCATTGACTAAGAAAGGGTTAAGAAGGTAATATTTTTTATGCAGCACGTGGACTTTGTACCCCTCCATCTGCACACCGAATACAGCCTCCTTGACGGTGCTATCAAGATTGAAGAGCTTATAGAGCAGGCAGCGCTCTATAAGATGCCTGCCGTTGCAATTACTGACCATGGAAATCTTTTCGGCGCGATCGATTTTTATTCCAAGGCGCGCAAGAAAGGAATTAAGCCGATCATAGGCTGCGAGGTATATGTCGCTCCGCATAGCAGGCTCGACCGGATGAAGACAAACATTGACAATCTCGCAGAGGAAGCAGCATTTCACTTAATTCTGCTTGCACGAAATATCGATGGTTATAGAAACTTGGCTGCGATGGTGGCCAAGGCTTATCTTGAAGGCTTTTACTACAAGCCGCGCATAGATAAGGACCTTCTTGAACAATACAGCGGCGGACTGATCGCCCTTTCTGCATGCCTAAAAGGAGAGGTGCCGTATTATTTACAGATCGGCAACATCGATAAGGCTAGGGAGGTCGCGCTTCATTATAAGCATCTCTTCGGTCCTGATAATTACTATTTCGAAATACAATCCAATGGTATGGTCGAACAGGAAGAGGTTAACCGTAAATTGATCGATCTGGCGACTGAACTGCATATTCCGGTTGTAGCTACTAATGACTGCCATTATTTGAGAAAAGATGACGCCCGCGCGCATGACATTCTTTTGTGCATACAGACCGGCAAGACGTTCAAGGACGAAAAAAGGATGCGATTTACAACTGACGAACTATACTTCAAATCGCCGGACGAAATGAAGAGAACATTTCCTGATGTGCCGCAGGCGATTCAGAATACGGTTGTGATAGCAGAAAGGTGCAATGTTGAGTTTGAACTCGGCAAGTCTCTTCTGCCTCGATATACGCCGCCGGATGGAATGCGGCCGTCGGTATATCTGGAAAGGCTTGCCAAGCAGGGCCTAAATGAAAGGTTCAATTCAGCACCTTCAAAGGCATATCTCGACAGACTGACGCTTGAACTTGAAGTTATTAAGAAGATGGGATTTTCATCCTATTTTCTAATTGTTTGGGATTTTATAAATTATGCTAAGAGCAAGGGCATTCCTGTTGGACCCGGCAGAGGGTCGGCAGCAGGAAGCCTCGTTGCATTCTGCCTGAAAATAACCGAGTTGGACCCAATCAAATATAATCTCCTGTTCGAGAGATTCCTGAATCCGGACCGCATAAGTATGCCGGATATCGATGTCGATTTCTGTAAGGACCGGCGGCAGGAAGTGATCAATTATGTTTCTGAAAAATACGGCCACGACAATGTAGCGCAAATTATAACGTTTGGAACAATGGCGTCGAAAGCAGCCATAAGGGATGTTGGACGTGTGCTGGACATTCCTTATGCAGAAGTGGACAAGATTTCTAAGCTCATCCCAACAGGCCCTGATGTAAAGAGTCTTGACGATGCTCTGAAGATCGAACCGCGATTGAAAGAGATATATGATAAAGACCCGCAGATCAGAGAGATGATAGATATTGCTAAAAGGCTTGAAGGTTTGTCACGGCATGCGTCCACGCATGCTGCAGGAGTTGTGATTGCACCTGAACCGCTGACTTATTTCACCGCGCTATATAAGAACCCGGCTGAAGATATTGTTACCACGCAATTTGACATGAAGTCGATAGAGAAAATGGGGCTTTTGAAGTTTGATTTCCTGGGGCTTAAGACGCTGACCATAATGGACAAGACGATTCAATTTATCAGACAGCAAGGAAGGGACATCGACCTTTCCAGCATCCCCATGGACGATGAAGCAACTTATAAATACTTGACGTCCGGCGAAACAACCGGGATATTCCAGCTCGAAAGTGCAGGCATGCGGGATATACTTACGAGAATGCAGCCTAACCGCTTCGAGGACCTTATAGCTCTTGTGGCCTTGTACAGGCCGGGCCCTATGGGCTGGATCGACGATTTTATCAAAAATAAAAAAGGTGAAACCAGTGTTGAGTATAAGCTGCCGCAGCTAAAAGAAGTGCTGGACGAAACGTATGGGATCATTCTTTACCAGGAACAGGTGATGATGATCGCAAACAAGATAGCAAGCTTCTCAATGGGGCAGGCAGATCTCCTCAGGCGTGCAATGGGAAAGAAAAAACCTGAGGAAATGGCAAAGCAGAAGGAAGACTTTATTGCCGGCGCGGTCAAGAATGGCATAGCTGAGAAACTTGCAAAAGAACTGTTTGAAAAGATGGAACCATTCGCCCAGTATGGCTTCAATAAATCTCATTCGGCTGCGTATGCTTATGTGGCCTATCAGACGGCATATCTGAAGGTTCACTATCCAGTTGAGTTTATGACTGCAAATCTGAGCGCGGACATGGGTGACACAGACAGGATTGTAAAGCTCATTAGCGAATGCAGGGAGATGAACATCGCTATTCTGCCGCCGGACATAAACGCAAGCGACCGTGAGTTCAAGATAGACGGCAGCTCCGTACGGTTCGGCCTTGAAGCTGTAAAGGGAGTTGGCGGTGCTGCGCTTGAAGTACTTCTCACAGAGCGTATGAAGGGGCCATTCAGGACGTTTGATGAGTTTCTCAAGCGCATTGACAACAAGAAGGTTAATAGGAAAGTTGTTGAAAGCCTCATTAAATCGGGCGCCTTCGATTCACTTTTCAGGGCCCAGGCACCAGAGGATGGGATTTGTCGTTCTCTTAATTCAGGGTATGTCCGGGCAATGGCTATGGATGCTAGTGCTGCGCAAGGAAGGCCGACATCCAAAGGCCCGGGGCTGTTCGGAGATGCTGGACCAATCTCTGGAGACATTAAGCCATGGGACGAGAATATGTTGCTGCAGCATGAGAAGGAGGCGCTTGGCTTTTACATCTCAGGACATCCGATGCAAAGATACCGTCGGACTCTTGCTAAGATGAATGTTACCCCGATAGCGGCAATATCCGATATGCAGGAACAACCTTCTGCTGATGCCTCAAATGGCAAGAGTTATGCGGATGACCGCACCGACATTACAATAGCAGGAATTGTTGGTGATGTTAAGACTCGGGCTAAAGAGAAAAGCATTACAGCTTATCTGTACCTGGAAGACGAGACTGGCAGTACGGAAGCCCTGGCTTTCTCAGACCTTTATCGTAAGAATGCCGACCTTCTAAAAAAGGGGGCTGTTTTACTCATTAAAGGGCAGCTTACACGGGCTGACAAGGGCGCCAAGCTCATTGTAAGAGAAGTCCAGGATATATCGGAAATGGAGATCGCTATCAGGTATGAGGTATCATTAAGAGGCGACAGCGCTGAATCCAGCGACAAGCTTAAGAGCATTAGAGGTTTGCTGGTTCCTGCTGAAAAAGATCGGGACAATGGCTCGGTACAGCTTAAGCTGTCGATGAAAGACTTCAGCATAGTTATCGTTACACAACTGCAGCCCTGTCCGAATTTCGTATCGGAGGTTGAAAGACTTACCGGCGAAAGGGTCAGGGTATATTAATCCATATAATAGGAGATTTGAATGGCGTATTATCTTGATTTCGAGAAGCCGCTCGAAGAGCTCGAAACTAAAATAGAAGAGTTAAGAAAGCTTTCGGACGGGCGTGAACTTGATATAACTTCCGAGATAAAAAAGCTCGAAAAGAAAGCCAAGGACCTCAGGTCCGAAATATTTTCTAATGTAACACCATGGCAAAGGACATTGATAGCCCGCCACCCTGAGCGCCCCTATACGCTTGACTACATCGATATGATGACTGAGGACTTCGTCGAACTTCATGGAGACAGGCGCTTCGGTGACGATCCAGCTATCGTTGGAGGTATCGGCAGGATAGGGGGCATTTCGATGGTCATTATCGGCCACCAGAAGGGCAGAAGCACCAAGGATCGCATCCACCGCAATTTCGGGCAGCCCAATCCAGAGGGATATCGCAAGGCTATGAGGCTCATGAAGCTTGCCGAACGGTTCAAGCATCCTGTGGTTACCTTGATAGATACCCCTGGGGCATATCCCGGCATTGGTGCTGAGGAGCGCGGACAGGCTGAGGCGATCGCTACTAATCTAATGGAAATGGCCAGACTTAAAATACCTATAATATCCGTAGTCATCGGAGAAGGAGGTAGCGGAGGGGCACTTGCGCTTAGCGTTGCCGACAGGCTGGCCATGCTTGAAAACGCAGTCTATTCAGTGATTTCACCTGAAGGTTGCGCTGCTATTTTGTGGAGAAGAAATAGCAGTGATATTGGCCCTGATGATTATTCGCGTGCCGCCGAGGTGCTGAAAATAACCGCTGCCGACCTCAAGGGATTCAAGATCGTCGATGACATCATAGCAGAGCCGCTGGGCGGAGCGCATCGCGAACCGGAAACCGTTGCCGGCAGGATATCTGAATATATTCTCAAGACCCTGGAATCATTGCAGGCGAAACCTGCCGCAAAGCTTGTTGAAGACAGATATAAGAAAATCAAGAAGATCGGAAGCTTTACGCAGACAGCGCATTAATACGGCTATGTATGAAGGCTGGTACGAAATATCAGTTTTCAAGGCAGCAAGCTGACCGATTTATTCAAACAATGCGGTGACGAAGTCACGCGCATTGAAATCCCGTAAATCCTCAACGCTCTCGCCAATGCCTATAAGTTGAACAGGTATGTTCAATTCTTTCTGAATAGCAAAAATGATTCCTCCCTTGGCTGTACCGTCCAGCTTTGTCAGTACAATGCCGGTGAGACCGATTGCGTCATGAAAAATCTTTGCCTGGCGTAGCGCATTTTGCCCAGTTGTCGCGTCTATAACCAGCAGTTTATCATGTGGCGCATCAGGCACTGCTTTTTTGATGACGCGGTCGATCTTCTTAAGCTCATCCATCAGTGAGGACTTGGTATGCAGCCTGCCGGCGGTGTCGATTATGACAACGTCACTGCCTCTGCTCTTGGCAGCTTCAACCGCATCAAAGGCCACAGCAGCCGGATCAGAGCCGCTCTGGTGTTTGATTATTGCAGCGCCTGTTCTCTGTGCCCAGATGTCGAGTTGCTCGATAGCAGCTGCCCTGAAAGTATCTCCTGCTGCCAGCACTACAGATCGTCCTTCCGAGGAATAGCGTGATGCCAGCTTTCCGATAGTGGTTGTTTTGCCGACACCGTTCACGCCTATCATCAACATAACGTGAGGTTTTGCAAATAATGTCAGGGGCTGGGAAGTGCCGAGCATTGAAGCCATTTCATCCCGCAGTGACTCCTTGATGTTGGAGGCATCCTTGATTATTCCAGCACGAACCTTCGACTTGAGCAACTGTATGATCTGGTCAGCTGATTCGGCGCCTATATCGGAAGCTATCAAAATTTCTTCGATCTCATCAAGGACTTGATCGTCTATCTTTCGATTAAGCAGAACAGACTCGACGCGTTCTACAAGATTCTTCTTGGTTTTTGCAAGGCCGGATTTCAGTTTGTCAAGAAAGCCCATAGTCAGTACCGTTTCAAAGTAATCTATGCCTGTCAGCGTACTAGCACGATGGCAAGTGATCTGCTTTCTCGGTGAGTTTGTGGATATATATCGGACTCTCTAAAAAGCATATGCTGCCATATCAGGAAAGCAAACTTGCGACGGCTATTAATCATGATCCCCCCGAGAAATAGTAACTCGAATATAAACCAGCAAGCCAGCAAAAGTATATCATAAATTAAATGAGCTAAGGTATGACGGCGTTAAATGCAGATGATACCGACAAACGTATTCGTTAAAGGGCTTGCTATTTAATTTCAGCACAAAATCATGGGTTTAAACGAATTCATTTCTTGAAAAAGCAGCTATTGGTCTGTTACTATTAAAGATGTCTGAAGGCCCGCTGAAGGCGAGTTTGCTCATCAGGGTGATGGCAAAGACGCTGGATTTTATCGTTATTGCCGCAGTAGCAAAGGCAATACCGCGGGTAGGCTTCCCGGCGGCATTGGCGTATATACTTATATGCGACGGCCTTTTTGATGGCCGGAGTCCTGGAAAGAAAATAATGCGGTTGCGTGTTATTTCTAATCTGACAACGGCAAGCTGCAGTTTTAGGGAATCCATGATCAGGAATGCGCCATTCGCTGTAGCGGTGGTGTTGTACAATATTCCGTTTATCGGATGGTTGTTTCTAGTTATTGTCCCGGCATTCGAATTTCTGCTGGCACTCGGAAACAACGAGGGCATGAGATTCGGTGATGAACTTGCAAGCACTAAAGTGATAGAAGGCTGATCCATCCGGGCCTGTAGCACGCTAATAATTCGAGGTCCTCATCTGGAAGGAGGTTTCTGTGTTTTTCAATAAACTTATGGGAATGGTTTCGAACGACCTGGCAATAGATCTTGGGACAGCAAATACACTTGTTTATGTTAGGGGGCGTGGTATTATCTGCAGCGAGCCCTCTGTAGTTGTCGTACGTAGAGATAACAAAAAACCAATTGCAGTCGGACTTGAAGCAAAAGAAATGGTTGGAAAGACACCTGCAAATATTGTGACTATAAGGCCGATGAAAGACGGCGTAATAGCTGATTTCGATGCAACTGAAGAGATGCTGAAATATTTCATCACAAAAGTCCACCACCGCAAAAGCTTCATTTCACCCAGAGTCATCATAGGTGTCCCCTCTGGAATAACTCAGGTAGAGCAGCGCGCCGTCAAGGATGCAGCCCATGCTTCCGGTTCAAGGGAAGTGTATTTGATAGAGGAGCCGATGGCAGCCGCTCTCGGTGTGGGCCTGCCGGTCGGTGAGCCTTCCGGCAACATGATTGTCGATATAGGCGGAGGCACTACTGATGTGGCGGTTATTTCGCTCGACGGCATTGTCTTTAGTAAGGCCGTCAGAGTAGGTGGCGACAAAATGGATGAGGCCATAATAGCTTATATCAAGCGCAAGTACAATCTGATGATCGGTGATCGGACTGCCGAACAGATAAAGATCCAGTGCGGATCGGCGTACCCGACAGAAAAGATTCCGCCTATTGAAGTCAAGGGAAGAGATTTGATATCGGGCATTCCAAAGGCCATAAATGTATCTGAAGAAGAGGTTAGAGAGGCGCTACAGGAAAGCGTGGGTTTGATCTTGGATACTATCAAGGTTACGCTTGAAAATACTCCTCCAGAGCTTGCTGCCGATATTGTGGACCATGGCATTGTTCTAGCCGGTGGCGGAGCGCTGCTGAAGGGTCTTGATATTCTCATCAGAGAGCATACCGGTGTGCCCGTTATTGTGCCGGATGATCCTCTTACAGCGGTTGTTCGAGGTTGCGGCGCTATGCTCGATCAGCTTCAGCTGTTGAAGAAAATAGCAATCGCCACGAACTGATGCCGTTCGCACCGCGGACAAAAAAAAGACTGCTCATTCTTGCAGCTCTTCTGGTATTCGCTTTCTTATTAGTCCCTTTTTATCATGATAAAGAGAACATGCCGGTTTTTATGAGGCCATTTTCATATGCCTATGACAGCCTTAGCAATATTATCTCCTCGATGTCCGCCGGTATGAATAGCATTGTTAACGCAAAAGAAGAAAACAAAAGACTCAAAGCCGAGCTGCAGGCAACTCTTGTGCAAAGAGAACGCTATGGAGAAATAATAAAGGAAAATCAGCGGCTGACCGATATTCTCAATCTAAAGCGCGCAGTCCAGGGGGGAGGAATTGCAGCGCGTGTAATAGCAAGAGGATACGATAAATTTATCAATACACTTGTCATCGATAAAGGGAGGAAGCAGGGAGTTGTCAAAGACATGGCTGCTATCACTTCAAAAGGCCTGACCGGCAAGATATATGCCGTTAGGGATAATTATGCAGATCTTATATTGTTGACTGACCCGAATTTTTCGGTAGCCGTCCGGCTTCAGGAGAGTCGTTATGAAGGAATCCTTACCGGTACTGGCCACCGCTACTGTAATATGAAGTATGTGGCGACGGAGAGTCAGGTCAAAGAAGGTGATGTAGTTGTGACTTCAGGAATGGACGGAATTTTTCCGCAGGGGCTGCCGGTTGGAAGGGTGTCAAGAGCGCAGTCGGACGGAGTTGAATTTTTTCAATATATAGAGGTAATGCCGTTTCAACCTCCAACTAAAATAGAAGAGGTATTGTTGATCGGTCGATCCGCTGAAATGAGCAAGCAATCTGAAACCGTAAATCAACCATTTGCCGGCACCAAGGCGGATTAGGCATGGTGATATGGATTTGCCTTGCAGTTCTAGCACTGATTTTTCAGCCCAAGCTGTCGCTTTTCGAATATCCTCTAAACCTCTCAGTAGTTGTAGTATATGCCTTCGGGATTAGGCAATCGATACAGCAGTCTATGGCAGCAGGCTCTGATGACGTTTCACCAGAGATTAAGGCAACGATATTCGGAGCTGTAGTCGGCCTTTTGGAGGATGGTATATCAGGGTCTTCAATCGGCCCCAATTTGCTGGGCAAGGGAACTGTCGGGCTCATAAGCAGCATAGTCTTCCGGGATATTTTTTTCCAGTGGGAGTCGTCTCTGGGCGGTATCGTATTATGCATACTGACAATTGTTGACGGATTTATCATCGTTGTATTACGGGCTGTCTTCTTCAATACGACCATCGGAGGTTGGGCAACAGCGCAGCTAATTGCTATGCAGGCAATTATGAACATACCTTTAGGATTACTGATCGCTCCGGGGCAGAAGGAGACGGCAGAGAGATCATGGTTTCGAAAAAGAAAATACAGTTAGGCTTTCTGGTCGTGACGGGTGTCTTATCGGTGATATTGCTGCGTCTGATTCAGCTTCAGATTATCGATGGCACCATGTATAGGCAGCAGTCGGAAAACAACAGGCTTAGAATTATGAGCTCGCCGGCGCCACGCGGGATCATATATGACAGGAACGGAATAGCCTTAGTAAAGAACGTCCCCTTCTACAGTGCTTATATTATGTATGATCCCACCAGGCGCATAGATACAGCAGCGCTCTCGTTGTTAATGAACGAAGACCGCCAGATTCTTGAAGCGAAACTGAACAGGCAAGACAACAGCCCGTTTGTCCCGATCAGACTGAAGCAGGGCCTAAGTTTTCAGGAAGTTGCGCGCTTAGAAGCTAGACGGTCGGATTTCCCAGGGCTATTTATACAGACAGATGTCGGAAGGTCGTATCCTTTCGGCAAGACAGGCGCTCATGTTATAGGATACCTGGGCAAGATGACCCCGTCCCAGGCAAGCTCAGCCGAATTCCATGATCTGCCACCGGAGACCTTGGTAGGTCAATGGGGAGTGGAGGCTCTTTACGATAAGCAACTGAGAGGTGTGGCAGGCGGCAGGTTTATAGAGGTCGATGCACTTGGAAGAGAGCATCGGCTTATTCGCCAGAATCCTGCATTGAGAGGACAAGACGTTAAGCTCAGTATTGATATTAGAATGCAGAAGGCTGTTGAAGAGGCTTTCGGAGAAAAGGCTGGAGCACTGGTGGCGCTAAAAGTGGATACCGGAGAAGTTTTGGCGCTTGAGAGCCTGCCCTCTTTTGATCCAAATCAGTTTACAGATGGAATTTCTTCTGCAGACTGGAAAAAGTTGACTGAAGACAAACGTAAACCTATGATGAACAGGGCATTGCAAAGTCAATATCCGCCTGGTTCCACTTTCAAGATCGTTGTTGCTATCGCCGGTCTTGAAGAAGGTGTTATTACGCCCGATACCAGGGTAAACTGCACCGGCGGAATCAAGTACGGCAAATGGACTTTTGGATGCTGGAAGCATGAAGGACATGGAATAGTGGATCTGCACAAGGCGATCAGGGAGTCTTGCGACGTCTATTTTTATGAAGTCGGCAAAAGGCTGGGCATCGATAAAATAAATAAATATGCGATGGCGCTTGGACTCGGCAAGCCAACAGGGCTGGCGTTGGTTAAGGAGCGCAGCGGCCTGATCCCGAGTGCTGAATGGAAGCGTGCCAAGCGGGGTCAGGAGTGGTATCTTGGGGAGACATTGAATGCAGCAATTGGACAAGGATATGTTGCCGCAACACCCATGCAGCTGGCGCTTATGATGACAACTGTTGTTAATGGTGGAAGGGTTCTGGCACCCACGCTGATCGATGACCCCAAGGAGATTTCTATAAGGTCAAAGATTGACCTCAAGCCGGAAACATTGAGACTTGTCAAGGATGGTCTGTCTGCTGTCGTGAATGAGAACGGAGGCACTGCAAAAGTTGCAGAGTCAACATTGGTGAAGATAGGAGGCAAGACAGGTACGGCTCAGGTAGTTGGAAAGGCAAAAAGCCTCTTAGATGAACGGTACATGGATCATGCGTGGTTTGTGGCTTTCGCTCCCGTAGATAAGCCGGAGATAGCTCTCTCAGTTTTTGTGGAACATGGCGGCCACGGTGGTTCTGCTGCTGCCCCACTTGCAAAGAAGGCAATAGAGGCCTATTTTAATGATAAGTCGGCCACATATAAGCAATCTAAATCAGATGCTGCAGTTGAGGCGTCGTTGCCGTCTAGCGATGAAAGCTTAGGGATTTCCAGATGATTCACATCGACCGAAGACTTATAAGGAATTTTGACTGGATAACTCTTTTGGTCATTCTATTGCTAACGATTGCAGGCGTTATGACTATTTACAGTGCAACACGGCCGGCAGTCGGCATGGGCGAACAGCCGGACTTTTACTATAAACAGCTTGTCTGGCTTGGGTTAAGCTTAGTTATGCTTTTTGCAATGACTTTATTCGATTATATTTGGCTTTACAGACTTTCATATCCTTTTTATGCCGTCGGCATTCTACTGCTTGTGATTGTGTTAGCCATGGGAAAATCATCCATGGGCGCTCAGCGCTGGCTTAATCTCGGTCTGTTTTCGTTTCAACCATCAGAGTTTTTCAGGATATTATTCATAATAGCATTCTCATCATATCTTGCTAATTTGGGAGAAGACCGCCTGGGAAGCCTTCCCGCTATGGGGTTTCTGATGTTCTGCATAGTGCCGCTGGTGTTGCTTGTGAAGCAGCCTGATCTTGGAACGGCCATTTTGCTGCTTGCACTTTTTTCTACTCTGTTGATCTCACAGGGCATAAGCAGGAAGGTAATGGTTATGGCTGTTATTATTGGCCTAATTGCACTTCCATTTGTAGGGCACATTGTATGGGACGGTATGAAGGACTATCAGAAGAACCGGCTTATAGCGTTCATGGACCCGGAAGTAGATCCTTCCGGCATTGGTTATCATATAAGCCAGTCAAAAATAACAATTGGGTCAGGGCAATTATTAGGGAAAGGATATCTCAACGGGACACAGGGACCTCTTCGGTTTCTGCCTGAAAAACATACTGACTTTATATTCGCCGTGTTTGCTGAAGAGTGGGGTTTTGCCGGCTGTGTTGTTCTGCTGGGAGCATATTTTGTTCTTTTCTTGCGCGGGCTTGATACTGCTGCAAAAGCAAAAGATCAGGTTGGGAGGCTAATGGCCATTGGCATAACTGCGATGTTCTTTGTCTATTTTGTGGTCAACATCGGCATGACGCTCGGTATAATGCCGGTCGTTGGCATTCCGCTTCCGTTTGTCAGCTATGGTGGAACATCGCTGCTCAGCAATTACATTTCTGCCGGAATCCTTATAAGCATAAGAACGCGGCGGTTTGAGCTGTTTTATTAAAAGCGTCGGAATGTCGCTTGTGATACAATATACGAAAACTTTCCGGAGGTTGATATGAAGGTTATTGAAGGAAAATTGCAGGCTAAAGACCTGAAATTCGGGATAGTCATCAGCCGATTTAATGATTTCATTACGTCGAGATTGCTGGATGGTGCGGTAGATGGGCTACTGAGACATGGAGCAGCGGATAAAGATATTGATGTTGTGAGGGTGCCGGGGTCATTTGAAATCCCCCTGGTTGCAAAGAAAATGGCAGCTGGTGGCAAGTATGATGCGGTAATATGTCTTGGCACGGTGATTCGGGGTGCCACACCGCATTTCGACTATGTTGCGGCGGAAGTTTCAAAAGGGATAGCGATTGCATCGCTTGAAACCGGCGTGGCGATAGCTTTTGGTGTAATTACATCCGACACTATCGAGCAGGCCGTTGAAAGGGCGGGATCGAAATCCGGCAACAAGGGCTGGGATGCTGCCATGACTGCAATTGAAATGGCCCATGTTATGAAACAGATTCAATAATGACAAAGAGAAGGAAAGCCCGTGAATATGCCTTGCAGTTCCTGTACGGGATTGACCTTGTCGCATTGGAGCCTGGAGAACAGAAGAACTATGATCTCCGCCGCGGACTGGAGGAGTTTTGGAAAGGGACTGGAGAAGAAGATCCTGATGTCAGGTCTTTTGCAGAGGCACTTGCAAAAGGCACCATAGAACACCTCAGCGAAATAGATCCATTAATACAGAATGCGGTCGAGAAATGGAAGCTCCTTCGGATGGCCGCTATAGATAGGAACATTATCAGGGTTGCAGCCTATGAAATTCTCTTTCGCGCAGATATACCGGACGCCGTAAGTATAAATGAAGCCCTGGAGATCGCCAAGAGATTTTCGACAGCCGAATCAGCAGCTTTTATTAACGGTATTTTGGACAGGATATCAAAAGATTTCAAGAAACTCTAGCCTTATCTAAGGCTTAATATAGGCATATCCGTTATTTTGTCTTTTAATGAGCTCAGTTATTCCTACAGGAACAATTGTGATGAATGACGGCATAATCTCCTCCTTCAGACAGGCAACCCCTTCCCGGCACATATTGTTAAGAGAGTTGCGGCATGCAAAGAATTTAACGCCGCGCGCTGCAAGTTGCTCCATGGATGATACTTTTTCAGGGTCTGAATAGCCGTATACAGCATATCCATTTGCAAGAACTATGACGTCAGTAACTTTTTCTCCGACATCATCGAGTAGATTGGATATGTTGCCCAGAACAACTTTCCACTTTTCATTTTCGTCTATATGAATCAGCACATTGAGATGTTCCATCTTGCCTCCTGTCGTGGTGATGAGTGATTAGATGAAAAAAAGGTTAGGGTAGCGCACGAAGCATGTCGCCGGGATTGCACAGCCAAACGCAAATCCAAAACGCATGTGATTGTAATCTTCAAGTACGTATGCAGGAATGTTTAGGATTAGTTCGATTTGCCTGTCAGTTCGTCCATAAGGGCTTTTACCGAGACTATGCTATTTACCCTCGACGCATTAGTGCCTACAGTATAAAGAGGTTCTTCTTCGGTGCGGTTGTATCCGGCCGAGCTGAGCAATCCATTGCAGATGCAGAAATAATCCTTGTTATTAACCTTTGCCGGGCAGACGCTGAACTTGCCCTCAGCATCTTTAAGAAGAACGTAACCCTTATCGCATTTGGATTTCCTTAAGGCGTTCAACGATGACACGTACATGGGCGACTGTTTGATGACTCGGAAAGGCAGACCGCATGGTGAGCCGGGACGATGGGCGACCACAATGTCATCGTCTTTGGCTTGAATCACTGCCTGCTTGTATTCAGACGATGCGCTGCTTTCCTCGGTTGCAAGGAATCGAGTTCCCATCTGTACTCCATCTGCACCCATGGCCAAAAACCGGGCGATATCTTCATAAGTGTATATGCCGCCGGCAACGATCACCGGAAAATTTCCCATTTTAATGGCCATTTCTTTCACGGGCGGCAGTAAGTTTTCAAGCCTGTTTGAATCCAGGTTTATCTGGTCCATCCGGAATCCCAGATGCCCGCCGGCTAAAGGGCCTTCCAGCACTACTGCGTCGGGCCTGTATCCCAACTTCTCCCATTTTTTGCAGATGATTTCAAGTGCGCGCGCAGAGGATACAATCGGTATCAAAGCTGTATCCTTTGGAGGCTGAATAGCCGGCAGAGAGAGAGGCAAGCCGGCTCCTGAAATTATAGCGTCGGCACCGGCATCGAGTGCTCCCTTGACTGAATCAGGGTAGTCTTTGACAAGCGCGACCATGATATTAATGCCAGCGAATCCGCCGAGGGCTTTTGCCTGAGATACCTCTTCATAAGCCGCGTCATAGGTGTTTACGCGTTTACCAAGCCTCTTTGACACAAGCCTGTCGAGGCAGGCACTTGACACTATCCCCATGCCCCCCTCATGAGCGACTGCAGCGGCAAGCGGAAATAGTGATACGCCTACGCCCATTCCTCCCTGAACAATAGGAACTTTGAGGGTTTTCCCCTTAATTACGAGTTGAGGCAATTGAGGCTTCTGGTGCAACAAGGCAGCTCCTGAAGAATTATTTTCCGTACGAGGAAGCGACATCGGCAAGGCTGTCATTTTCTGAAACAGCGCCAATGTAATAATATAATTACTTATTAACGGGTATTTAATCAAGGGAAATCAGTAAAACCGCTTTGCACGGCATAACGGGATGCTTAAGGGAATATATAAGTCCTTCAGTAAAAGAACTTAGGCTAATGTGCTGGATTTTCAGGCCACACTAAATATGAAAAGTCAATAACTGAACTGGCATCTAAGCCATCCCGGAGGCACGTTCTGACGATGGGCAGACTGCTCAAGATCGTTCAAATCCTGCTCAGCACGATAAAGATCTTTTTTAGCAGCGCGGACTTTTCTTTCCGCATCTGCTCGGCCCTTTTTCTTGCCGCGCTCATCATATATATTTGCAAGCCGCTGATGCGCATCATCAACCTTATCTTTGGCTTTTTGAACTTTTGCCTTGGCGGAGGAGCCTTTTGAGCACCAATACTGTTTTGACTTTTCGTCATCAGACTTTCTGGATGCTTTTTGATGCTTTGCTGGAGGAGCCGGCTCTATCTTTGGAATAATAATACTGTTATCTTCACCTTTATATTTGTCCAGATCGGAATTACTGAAAGAGCGTTCACCGGCACATGCAGGCAATACATATATAATCAGCGCCATAAGTGAAAGAATAGATGGACAGAGCAAATATCTAACCATACCACGGTGATTATATCAAAATCCTTGTTTAAAAGTGAAAGACCATGATTAAGGAAATGAGATTATTATCTATAGTCAACCACATGCTGACTTTGAACTGGTATAATATTTCAATAATTGTTTGCTGTGATAAATTCTGGCTGAAGGGGTAATGAATATGCATAAAATATCCGGATTAAAGCTGATCGGACTATTTATAAGTTGCCTGCTTGTCCTTCCGGTTGGTTGCACTAGGTCAACCGGCGATGGGGTTGATATGGGAAGGATCGTCAATGCCAATAAGCAAGTCTCTGAAAATGTTTCAGCATCCATGCTTGAAGCCTATAAGGCAACGGTAGCGGCATTTAAGGAGTTGAACATGCCGATAACTGCCGAGTATAGCGGCAGTGCGTCAATGGGAATGAAATCCAGGCTTGCTGATGACAAGGTTGCCTGGGTGGAGATTACCTCTGTCAGCGCATCTGTGTGCAGGATAACCGTCAGTGTAGATGTATTTGCAGACGAATCGCGGTCAAGGACTATCCTTTCTTCAATACTGAATAATCTGTCGACTGGATCTGCCTTGCATTACTCACCACAGCGTCGTGAAGATATTAAGCAGCCTGATTCTTATAACGGTGACTATATGGGACAATCCGAACAGAATGAGAACACACCATCGTTGGACACAAAACCACAGCAGCTTAAACCACTGCCCAAGGAGGACATTACTGAGAAGTCGCTGCTCTGACCGGATCCCGTTTATAGCTCTTTGTGATGCATGATTTGTCTCAATGTATGAAATTGTATGTAATATTCGTTCCCATAAATATGTCATGGGGTCCAGAGATACATAAACTGCAACCCTGAGTGGAGCATAAAATCGTCAGCGTTTATAGATATGAGGTTAACTGTTGCGCTTGATGGTTCTGCCTGATAAGCTGAATAGATGTTGGACTTGAAAGTCTTTGGCCTGATATATGTGCACAGCCTGGCCTGCTCGATGTTCAAGGATTTTTTCATGATATCGACTGTTTCGTCTAGGTAAGCCACCTGATCAATGAGATTTGCATTAAGGGCATCCTGCGCTACAACAATGCGTCCGTCAGCCAATGCCTTGACCTGCTCCATCGACAAACGGCCGTGCCTGTTTGAATATACGACGTCCACGAATTGGGCATAAAGCTTGTCGATTATATCCTGCAGCATCTTCTGTTCCTCAGGGGTGCTTGCCCTGAAAGGAGACCAGAAGTCTTTTTTTGGGGCTGATTTATACGTCTCTTCGGTGACACCTATCTTAGATAGAAGGCCTTCCACGTTTATCTTCATGGCAACAACTCCTATGCTGCCAACAATAGAGGACCGGCTTGCAATAATCCGATCAGCAGAAGCTGCTACATAAAAAGCCCCTGATGCGCCGACTTCAAGAATATAGGCATAAACCGGTACCCTTTTATTTTGCTTGAAGCTAACGATCTCGTGATACAGGGCATCGCTTGCTGCAACCGTCCCGCCGGGGGAGTTAATCCTTATTATTACTCCAGTTATATCCGGATCATCTGACGCTTTGCGAAATGCCTCCCTGAAAAAGGCCACCTTCGAAGGTCTCTTGAGAAACAGCCCATCTTTCTCCTCCCTGAAGGAAATCATGCCATCGAGATCAATCAGCAATATTTTGGGGCTGCCGCTTCCTTCGAGAACCTGCTCTTCGAGCGGCTTGGTCTCCGGCAATAGGGCTATATTAAGGCCGCCGCAACCGGAAAGGGTAATCATAAAAGGGATCAACAAAGACCAGTATTTTTTCATGCCTTCCTCCCCATGATGAGCCCGCTATGTATCCGATCAAATTATATCAACGATATGTGTAGTTGATTAGAGCCGTCCTGCTGAGCATGGCTGTCGACTTGTTGTATAGAGCCAAGGCTGATGTATATAGTAATGCATGGAAATGAAAAAGGCCGGGAGAAGTCTCCCAACCCTTTGATTTCAATGGTGAACCATGGAGGATTCGAACCTCCGACCCGCTGATTAAGAGTCAGCTGCTCTACCAACTGAGCTAATGGTCCATCCCGATGTAGATATTTAATATACGAAAAAACCGTTTTTGTCGTCA
>Ga0187785_10000006_pt1 | contig 93056 bp, 69 predicted proteins | sample 0815_BV2_4_20_MG_FD_132466 | JGI IMG/M metagenome (GOLD analysis project Ga0187785, IMG submission 132466) | Tropical peat soil microbial communities from peatlands in Department of Meta, Colombia - 0815_BV2_4_20_MG | ecosystem: Environmental > Terrestrial > Soil > Wetlands > Peat | place...
CCTCTCCCGAAGTTTTCATCGAGCAAGGGAAGCCGGTTTTGTCATTGCGAGCGAAGCGAAGCAATCTCGCGTAGTTGCAGAATAAGGGCTGGAGATTGCTTCGGCGCGTCGCTCTTCGCAACGACACTGATTCGCGTCCACACCAAGTCGATGATTTGAAAGCTATTTGCGGGACACCACAGTAGGACCGCCGGTTGCCCGACGGCACCACCTCGATTATCTTTGCAGGTCCGTCTGAATCCTCTCGGCCGGACCATGGACGGAGAACCTGATGCCCGATCCTCTGGTATCCGTTGTTTTGCCGACGCACAATGGTTCTCGTTTTCTCGGGCAAGCAATCGAAAGCTGTTTGAATCAATCGTATTCCAACTGGGAACTTATTTTGGTAGACGACGCATCCACGGACGACACCCCCGAGATCGTTTCCCGGTACGCGAAGAAGGACAGCCGCATAAAGTCGGTTATTCACAAGGTGAATCGCAAGCTTCCGGCGTCTCTGAATACAGGATTCGCTATGGCCAAGGGAGAAATGCTCACGTGGACATCCGATGACAACTGCTACCGTGGGTCGGCACTGGAGGCAATGGTCGAATTCCTCGTGTCGAACCCGGAAATAGGGATCGTATATTCCGATGCCAGTTACATGGACGAAGCTGGCCGCGACATGGGAACGCTCATAGCGCCGCCGCCGGATGATCTGCCATACTGGAACAGCGTAGGGGGTTGTTTCCTGTACCGTACACTGGTACGTGAAACGATAGGAAATTACGATGAAAACTTGTTTCTCGCCGAGGATTACGACTATTGGCTACGAGCGTATAACAGATTTCAATTTCACCATCTGTCACAAAATTTATATTTGTACCGATTGCACGCTGCATCGTTGAGTCAAACGGAACCCGAAGCAACGAAGCTCGCGGTGCGGCACATGATGGAACAGTATCTGGCGCAACCCCTCTGGGAGGGCAGATCTCGGGCTTTGGCCTACCTTCGTTTGGCGCGTGATGCCGCATCGCTTAAACAAAGATGGAAGGCGGTTTGCTATTTCTGCCAAGCCGGTCTTGCGAATCCGCGCTCACTGTTTACGAAATTTGCACTCCCTACGCCGGTTCAAATTCTTCTCGGTCCCTCCGGCTTTGCGCACCTCAAGTCTTTTTCCGCAAAGAAGGGGCATGAGTTCCCTGGTTCGGGCGTTTGAAGCGCATCGATTTCCCGTGCGTTCTCTCGTCCGTTAGAACAGGTCGTCCAGCTCGCTTTTGGCCTCTGAATCCCGGCCCTTCGTGTAGAGAGTTCTGTACCGACCGCCCAATCCTTCCACATCGAAGCAGGTCTGGCATTCCTGGTCCTCTTGGGGAACGAAAGACTCCACAAGGACCTCCAAACCCATCGATTCATAAAACTCTTTCATTTCCGATAAGCGGGGCTCTGCTGCGGTAAAGCGTCTGATCCATCCTTCACTCGTCAGTTTCTTGTGCTTGTCCATCACCGCTGTTTTGTCCATGAAGACTCTCCGAGCACCTCAAGCGCTCGAGACGGGGCCTGTGTATTTCACAGGCGGACACGAGCAACCCGCGCGACCTCGCCTGAAGCCGCATGTGCTTGGGGCCGCCTCAAATGGAAAATGGCTATTTCGGGCGGACAGTTGATTCGCCAGGGTATGAACGTCATCCCCGTGCCACGGTTCAGGTACATTCGGCCGGCCTTGTCCGAGTACCACCCATGTGTATACGGAGAAACCAGATTGGCCAGGCTGATCCCCCGTTTTCTGCCCGGAGCCGGCACAATAATTTGCCCTCCATGAATATGACCTGCAAGAACGAGATCTATGCCGGCTCGTGACGCATGAGGAAAAATAGCGGGTCTGTGGGACAGCAGTATACGCATGCCCTTTGAGCCCGGAACTTTCTTCATGAACCGCGCGAATCCCGGAAATTCCGAGCCCCATACCCAGTTGACCATAGGGTCGTCTATGCCGCCTATATATATTTCGGAACCGCCGTCTTGAACGGTCACCCACTGGTTGCGCAGCAGCGTCAAGCCGCTCTGGGTGAACGAGTTCACTGCCCGTGATTCACCGGCATAGAAATCATGGTTTCCCATTACCGCGAAATTGCCGAATCTTCGGGGTCTCAGTCCTGCCAAAATGGGCGTTGCCCGCTCCACAGGAGTCATGGGCGAATGAAACACGTCTCCGGTAATAAACAGCGCGTCCCCTTCGATGGAATTGACTTTCTCGACAAGTTTCTCCAATTCCGGGCTTCCCAAAAACAAGCCATAGTGAAAATCCGTTATCTGAATGATCGTCAGTGGCCGGGACGCTCGATCCAGCATATCGTGAAACAGGTCGAATTCCTCAAGCACCGGCCGTTCGTATCCCTCCGCAATTCCGAATCCGGCGGCTGAGGTAGCTACCGCGAATCCCGACGCAGCCGACCATTTCAGAAAGGCTCGTCTGGACGGAGCGGGCAGGTCGGCGCAATGCGACGTAACCCCCGCCTCAGAGTCGTTCCCGTCGCACAGGGCTTTTTGCCGATGAACGTTGATGCACACGGAACTGAGAGCCCCGGTTTCGTCCCGTAAAGAATTCGCCTGGTTCCTCAAGCCGCACACAATTCTCAGGGCGAAATCCTTCAGGTTCAGCAACCGGTAAGCTGACCAAAGACAACCAAAAAACAAGGACATCAAAAGAACGAACCCGAGGAAGGAAAAATAGGATACGGAAATGAGTTGCTTGGCGAGAGTGTCCGGGGCAATTGCATCTGCATCGAACACGAGCCTGACTGAGACGACGTTGATAATTCCAAGACCAAGCAGCACCAGGTAGGCTGTTCTTCTCGAGACATGCCTGTATCGCTCAAAGAAAAATCGTCTCAGAGAAATGAAAACGAACCACTGGCACAGAATGAGAACGGAAGCAATAGCTGCAAGAGTAAGCGAAATCCTGTCCATAAAAACGGAATCTCCACCGGAAAAAGCCGGCACCCTGCACGTGCGAATGCGGGAACCGTAGCTACTTCCTCGCACCGGATTGAAACTCAGTATAGTACTGAAATTGCGTACTTGCAAGGGAAGAGAGCCCGGAGCGTTGAGCATCCGTTGACCGGCGGTACGAGTCTGAATCTTATGATTTTGAAAGCAAATGGTAATCATTCAGTCTCGCGGGGGAATTATCGTTTCCTTGTCATTGCGTGGCGTGGAGCGACGAAGCAATCTCAACGTCTAATGGCAGACGTTGCTTCACTACTCTCGCAATGACAGCCTCTTTCCCGCACGTAACGAATGGACACAGCAAATAGCTATAAATGCTTGTAGACTTTGCGTTATTGTGATAGATTCTGCCAATGTCCAGCATGGGGTTCGAGCTGACTGGCCGATCGTGGGATCATGTGATGCCCAATGTTTTGAGTTGTTCGCATGGGGGAGTTGTCGGATGAGAATATCCAACAGCGGTGCCATGCTTTGTCATGAAAAAGGATTGTGAAGAACATGCATCTGCGTAAATCCAGAATCCTCATCGTCGATGACGAAGAAGACATCTGCGATCTTCTTTTCCGGTTTCTTGAAAAAGAAGGCTTCACCCCCATGATTGCCCATAGCGGTGAAGCGGCACTGGAAATGATACGCTTGGGAATGCCTGACCTCATCATTTCGGACGTGCGGATGCCAGGAATGGACGGATTTGAGCTCTTGAACCGCACACGGGAGATGAATTCACATATTCCGGTAATTATTATTACCGCGTGGAGCGGTATAGACGGAGCTGTTCAGGCGCTCAAGAACGGCGCTTACGATTATATGGCCAAGCCCCTGAACATTCGGGAACTCGTGTCCAAAATCAGGAAAGCCCTATCGGTGGCTGTTATTGCGACTCCTTCCGAAGAACCCCCCGCAATGCAGTCCGAGCCCGTGGCTCGACTACAAGCCTTGATGGGCCCGAGCGAATACGTGGCGCGAATTGTCTCGGAAGTTGCCCTGGTGGGCCCCTCGGATTTCTCCGTGATCATACAAGGTGAAACAGGGACTGGAAAGGAACTCATTGCAAGGGCAATTCACGAGACCAGCAAGAGATCGAAGGGACCACTGGTGGCTATTGACTGCGGAGCCATTCCGGAAACGTTATTCGAAAGTGAATTGTTCGGACATGAAAAGGGTGCCTTTACAGGAGCAAACACAACAAAGCCGGGAAAATTCGAGACGAGCAAATCCGGAACCTTGTTTCTCGATGAAATATCCAATATGCCGTTGAATTCACAGGTGAAACTTCTCAGAGCCATACAGGAGAAAAGTTTTTTCAGGGTGGGCGGCACCAAGGCCGTGGATTCGAATGTTCGGCTCATCGCTGCAACGAACGTAGATTTGAATACCGCAGCAAAAAAGGGCTCGTTCAGCCGTGATCTTTTTTATCGTTTGAGCGAGTTCACCATCACTATTCCGGCCCTTCGCGAACGAAAAGAAGACATCAGGCATATAGCCGATAATATTCTTCGGGCCACGAATGTGGAGTTGGGCAAGCAGATCCGGTGCTTTTCAAGTATTGCGATGGACCTTCTCTTGAGCGGCGCCTGGCCGGGAAATGTCCGGCAACTCCGTTCCGCAGTGCGTAGAGCAGTGCTACAGGCGCAGGACGTAATCGAGCCCAGGCACCTGATTCCGGAAGACGTGGGTAGTCTCGAAGTGGATCCCGGAGAGGAACAACAAAGCGATTCCTTCTGGGAGGGGCTTTCTTTGAAAGAAATCGTGCGCATCAATACGGGTCAGGTGGAACGCCGCGCTATCTCCCAAGCGCTTCGCAAGACAGGTGGCAACAAAGCAAAGGCAGCGCGTCTGCTCAACATAGACAACTCGACCATTCACACGAAAATAAAACAATACGGTATCAAATACGATCCTGAATAATCCATCCCGCTACGTATCCTTTCCCCAATACGAATATCCAGAATACGAATTCCCAGACTAGTGTAATCATTCATTCATTCGGGGGAAGCAACCAGCCTCTGTCATTGCGAGGAGTGAAACGACGAAGCAATCTCGATACTTAAAGGCGGAGATTGCTTCCCTGTGCTCGCAATGACAGCCCCTCCCCCCGTAACTGAATAGACACAGACTCGTTTTCCCGGCCACTCAGGTACTCTCCTCCGGCAAATCAGGATTGTGGGATTGTTGCGATAAAACAATGGGATTGTTTCCATAGACGGGAGCAGTTTCCCCTCCCGCGTATGATAGGAAAGTGATATCACACGAGTAACCTTGCGGGCACACTTCCTATGCTACGGACGGCCCGGTCTCACTACGCTGAGGAAATATGCCGGCTACAGCGAATATGGCCTCCCTGAATGCGCATTCATGTGAGAATCACGTTCCGGGATTTTGCGTATGCTTTTTATAGCTGTCTTTTGAGAACGAATCGTCGGGGATGGTACACAAATTGCTCATCCTGTAGTAAGCCTGCCACCGGGCAATAATAATGGGGGGTATGTAGAAATGAAACATCTACTCAATGTAATGATCGCGGCCATTCTGACTCTGTTGGCCTCCCAAATTGCAGATGCCCAGACGTACACAAATGATTTGGGTCAGGCACTAACACAGCAGACGATCCAGACCATTCCCAAAGAAATTGTCCAGGAGCTCAAGAAACAGCTCATGGAGGAACTCAAAAAAGAACTGATTGACGAGATCAAAAGAGAATTCGCTCTGACCACCAGGCCTCAGGCCCAACACGCAATTAACAACCTTCAAGGTAACCTCAATTCCGGAGCATTGTCCAATATTCTCTCTGCCATTGCAGGAGGGGGTAAACAGAATTCCCAGTTGTTAGCTTCGCTGGCAAGACAATTCCTCAGGACCAGCCAGACTGCGCCCACCGGTTCCTTCATGGGTGAAAAATCCTCGTCCGGCAAAACAGGCAACGGCGATCTCGTGGCGATCGTAACCAACAACGATAATCCCGTAAAAACGTTGTCCATGAATGACGTCCGAAGACTCTACTCGGGAGAATACAAGAACTGGTCTCAGGTGGGTGGGCCTGATCTGCCCGTGAAAGTGATAGTTTGCAGCGACAGCGTGGACGGTCTGCAGAATGTGCTGGGAACGCCGAGCTCGGACGCCGTTAAGCTGACTTACGTCAGCCTGATCGTTCCCGCAGTGGACAGGATCCAAGGCGCTCTGGGTGTTTTGCCGACGGCCGGTGTGGAGCAACTCCAGTTTGTTACGGGGCACCGGCACCTGAGAAAACTGGCGGTAAAGCCGGACGACGAGTCCCCTGCAGTGGCACCCAGCCTGGCGACGCTTAAAGACGGGACGTATCCGGTGGTAGAGGGAAGAGCCTGGATGCGCCACGTAGATGCTGGTGAGAGTGCGCCTAAAATTTCCATGAGAGGCATGTGACCGTTTATGCGAATACAACCTCCCGGCGGAAAGGAGAAGCGACGTGAACACGAATGCGGCCCCAGATTTCGATTCAGATCTGCACCCACCTTATACAGTTTCGGAGCAGCTAACCCAGACTTTGGACCTGCAGGATCTCTTCAACCGGGACGCAAATGAATCGGGGTTTTTCGATCTCAGCGACATAGGCTCAACAGCGTTTGGAAACTTGCTGCACGCTCTGCCCGTTCCGGTACTGCTGGTGGACAAGTGGTTTCTGGTCGTCTTCGCGAACCAGTCCTGCACAAAGATGAGCAACGACTATAATCAGATGACGGGAAGGCGATTCACTGATCTTCTATCTACCCCGAAGGACGAAAGCAGGGCCTCGGCATTGAGAAACAAAACCTTGGCGCTTTTGGAACGAGTGTTCTCGGAAAGGAAACCGTATCGTGCGGAAGCCATTCTGAAATCGGGGAACACGAAGGTGTGGACCCGCCTCCACCTGCGCACAGTGCGCCTCGTATCCGACCGGCACATCATGGTCATCATTGAAGACATCACCTCCGAAAGAGCTCACGAGCGGGTATCGCAAAAAGACGAAATACGAATGAGAGAGGAGTTCATCGAGTTGAATAAGCGACTTCGAAACATCGCGTGGGACCTCTCGGAAACGACAGTGCATCTGAAAAGAGAAATATCCGATCACGACGAAACCAGAAAGAAGCTAGACAAGTGTCTCGAAGAACAGGTGGAAAAAGAGGCACATCAGTGATCCCGCCGCCGCGCTGGCGGTGGCACACTTCGTTTATATATAGGAATTTTCAGAAGTAGTGTCGGTTTTGCCTATGCGAAAAGATTCGAAGACCGTCATTGCGAGGGCGAAGCCCGAAGCAAGCTCCAACGAACCAAGAATGAGATTGCTTCGTCGTTCCACTCCTCGCAAGTGACATGATTGCATGGTCGGAATGTGGGCGAGACATGAACGAATCCGACAGAATTTTCGAGAACTGCGGTACGTGCATGAAAGCGAATCGATAAGGCGGCAGACCCGCCGGTGCGAAAGACCAATGGGATCCGAAGATATTTTCCCTATCTTGCCGCAAACAAAACCTTCAACTACAATCATCCCCACACAATAATCGAATACAGGGCTAATCGGACATCCTCAGGAGAAAGGCAAACCCAGTGGATCGACAGTTCCTGAAATCTGTGGTGGAAGGCTTGATCTTCGCTCAGCCGGAGCCGGTGAGCATTGAAGCCATGAAGGCCGTTCTTGGAGATGAGCCCACTGATACAATCCAGGCGGTGCTCGACGAACTCCAACAGGAATATCGCCACAGAGCTCGAGGTTTTGTCTTGGATAAGGTCGCGGGGGGGTACCAATTCCGCTCCCTTCGAAGCATTGCGCCCTGGATACTGGAAATGAAAAAGGCTAAGCCGTCACGCCTCAGCAGGGCAGCACTCGAAGTGCTTACCATAATCGCATACAACCAGCCGGTTACCCGGGGCAGAATAGAGCAGATACGAGGGGTGGAAAGCGCGCCCACCATCAAGAATCTCGTGGAACGGGAGCTGGTCATGGTTGTCGGTCGCAAGGACATTCCGGGACGCCCGCTCCTGTATGGAACGTCAAAGCGTTTTCTGGAAGTATTCGGCCTTCCTGATCTGGCATCTTTGCCTCCGCTTCCGGAATCGGAATCCATGACCGAAGAACCGTCCTGACGTGCATCGGACTTCAGGCACATTCTCAGGCTATGGCATACAAGTTTCCGTCATCACTGCCGAAATACACTCGATCTTCGAAGACTGCGGGCGATGAATTGATGGATCCTTCGGTCTTAAACTTCCATTTCGGCTTGCCGGTATTTACGTCGAGTACATGCAGGGAACGATCCGCACTGCCGAAATAAACGCTGAAATAGGCCAGGGCCGGAGAAGACGCGATGGGACCCTCAGTTTCGTGACGCCATGCTTCCTGACCGGTTTTCATATCAATTGCGAACATCCGCCCCTCCCAATTGCCGAAAAACACTTTCCCGTAGCCGATTCCCGGAGAACAAGCGATCTTCGAACCTGACCTGAATTTCCACCTGACTTGGCCCGTATTCATGTCAACGGCATAAGCATTCCCATCCCAGCTCCCGAAATAAATTGCCTGGCCACCTATGGCCGGTGCTCCCGAAATAGGGCCTGCGGTTTTGCAGACCCACTTCACCTTTCCGCTGGCCCTGTCCAATCCATACAGATTGCCGTCATAGCTCCCGAAACACATGAACGACCCGGAAATCGCAGGAGAAGAAGATATGAGCCCGCCAGCTTTGAAAGCCCATGTAACGACTCCCGGCTTTGTCGCGACCGAATACAGCACGCCGTCCGCGCCTCCAAAATATACCATCTTGGCAGTAACTGCCGGAGACGAGGAAATAGGACCGTCTGTCCCGAATTTCCAGTATGGTTTCCCGGTCAAAGCATCCAAAGAGGAGAGATTGCCGCCGGACGTCCCGAAATAGACTCTACCCAGCGCTACGGCCGGGGATGACGTTATGGGGCCGTGGGTCTTGTACGACCATTTCAGTATGCCCGTATCCAGTGCAACGCTGTAGAACGTGCCGTCCCAACTGCCGAAATAGACGGTCTCATACGCAATTGCAGGAGTTGAAGAAACCCATCCCTGGGTCTTGAATTTCCATTTCATTTCGCTCAGCTGGCGCACCCCTGTCGACGGGTAATATCCCGTGCGACTCAAGCCGCCCCTAAAGATCATGAAATCGCGGATCGACGAGGGCACCGGTTGTTTTTCCATTGACGGTTCAGCAGGTTCGACATCGTCCTCAATGAGTTCTTCTTGGATCTTGGCCACAATAGCGCCGCATTCCGGGCACTGATCCAGATCAGCCATGTCGCCCCAGCCGCATTCGGGACATTCGAACACGTTGGCTGCAGAACCGCCTGACGAGCGTATTCTCTCAACGTCCTGAGCGGTTATCCGCTGTGCTTTCATCAGCTTCTGGAGCAATGATTCGAGTTCCGTTGCAGACACCGTGTACTTGGACATGAGCTCAGCTTTGCTCAAGGAGCTCTTCACGGCGTCAACAAGTTCTTTTGCGCTAAAGGTTCTCTTGGCCATCAGATCAGGACCTCGCCGCCGGGCATCCACAGGCCGAAGGATACGGGTGCTTATTCCAGGAAGTGTCAGAAGACCGGATACGGACCTTGTCAGCGGCCTATACTGTAATAGGTGAATCCGCGTTCAAGCATTCTACTCCGATTATAAATGTTTCTCCCGTCAAAAATCACCGGTTCAACCAGGAGTTCCCGAATTTTGTCAAAATCCGGATGCCGGAATTCGTTCCACTCAGTCACAATGATGAGCGCGTCGGCTCCGTCCACACATTCGTAATTACCGGGCGCGTACTCTATTGAATCGCCGAGGATTTCACTGGCCTTTTCCATGGCAACCGGGTCGAAAGCTCGTATGCGAGCGCCCCGTGATCGCAGGGCACGGATGACGTCAAGAGACGGGGCCTCCCTGATATCATCGGTGCGAGGCTTGAAACTCAACCCCCAAAGGGCAAAGAGCTTATTGTGGAGGGAATTTCCCCCATAATGATCCACAATTTTGTTGATGAAGTGCTCGCGCTGAAATTGGTTGGCCCTTTGCACGGATTCCAGTATTCCCAATTCCATACCGTTCTCCCGCGCTGTTTGCGTAAGAGCCTCAACATCCTTGGGAAAACACGAGCCACCGTATCCCAAACCTGCAAAGAGGAAATGAGGCCCGATCCTGGGATCCGTTCCGATGCCGCTCCGCACCATTTCTATGTCCGCACCCATTCTTTCGCACAGTCGCGCCAACTCGTTGACAAAAGAAATCTTGGTGGCTAGAAGACCGTTTGCAGCATATTTTGTCATTTCCGACGAAGGAATATCCATAACAAGAATCGGTTTTCCCGTTCTCACAAAAGAGCTGTACAGTTCTTTGATGATTTCACCCACTCTGACGTCGTTGACGCCCACGACGACGCGGTCCGGCTTCATACAATCCTCAATCGCATTGCCTTCCTTGAGGAATTCGGGGTTTGAAGCAACGTCGAATTGACAATTGGTTTGTTCGGCTATGATAGCGCGCACTTTCTCCGTGGTGCCCACCGGCACGGTGCTCTTGGTGACAATGATTTTGTAAGTTTTCATCACGCGGCCGACCTCCCGCGCGACGGAAAAGACCTGAGAAAGATCCGCACATCCGTCGTTGCACGGGGGAGTGCCCACCGCGATAAAATTGATGAGCGATCGATCGACCGTAGCTTCAAGATCGGTGGTAAAATGCAGTCTTTTTTCGGTGACGTTCCGCCACAGCATTTGTTCAAGGCCGGGCTCGTAAATCGGAACTTTTCCGCCGATCAGCCCTGCTATCTTGGTTTCGTCAATGTCCATCAGCGTGACATCGTTTCCCATTTCGGCGAAACAGACCCCGGTGACAAGTCCGACATAGCCTGTTCCTATCACTCCGACGCGCATATCCGGTACCTCGCAACTGGTTGAGTGTGACAATTTCGTACAAGAATGAACGCGATATTTTGGCACAAGACGCCCGTCATCTCAATCATTTCTTGTCCACCGCGTATCCATGCAGTGACGGGGGCGAAAAGGCTGTCAGGGCGCGTGCAGCGAAGCAATCCCGGCCTTCAAGTATCAGATTGGTGTGTCGTTTCACTCCTCACAACGACACAGGCCAGGCAGTTCGCCCGCGTGACTGAATGATTCCCGGCTCCGCATTAATTATCGTGAAAGTCCGCCCTGTTTCTGATAAAATAGGTACTTTATCGACAAAACATCTTCAGGTTTAGGTGACGAGAGTGGATTATTCCCTGTTTGCGGCAGTCAGCATCTTGCTTTATCAGATAGTGTTTTGGACGGCTAGGCTCCGGGACCTCGTCCAGTGCATGGTTCGGGTGCCCGTCATCGGGACGGAGAACCGTCCGGACGCGGGGGAAGACTTACCGATGATTTCCGTCGTCGTGCCGGCTCACAACGAACAAGCGGGAATCGCGGAATGTCTGCAATCTGTCCTGGAGCAAGACTATCCCCGCTTCGAAGTGATCCTGGTGAACGACAGATCGGAAGACCTCACAGCGACGATTGCAAAGAAGCTGGGACGGGGCAGGTCCAATTTCAGAATGATCGACGTGCGGGAATTGCCGAGCGGATGGACCGGCAAATGCCATGCCCTGGATGTCGGCGTACGATACGCATCGGGCGATTGGCTGGCGTTTCTCGACGCGGACAGCGCCCTTCATCCTTCCGCCCTGAGGCAGTGTTATCGAACAGCCGTTGAACATGCGGTGAATATGATCACACTCAGCCCCAAGTTCGTGCTGAAGACATTCTGGGAAAAAGCGCTCCAGCCCGTTTTCGTGGCTATGTCCTGTATTTTGTTTCCCCTGTCCAAGATTAATGACCCGGCGAGCCCGGTGGCCTCGGCCAATGGGATGTTTTACCTGATAAGCAGGACTGCATATGAAAAGATCGGCGGACACCACGACGTCAAGGGTCTTGCGGTAGAGGACATCGGTATCGGGAAGAGGGTCAAGGCTTCCGGCCTCGGACTGCTCTTTGCCAACGGCAGGCACGTTCTCCGCACACGCATGTACACGGGTTTTGGGGAAGTCCTGAATGGCTGGATCAGAATATTGAGCGCTTCAATGAATTATGAGCTGGGGAAGGTTCTCAAGTACCTGACCATGCACACGCTCATGAGTCCGCTGGCCTCAATTTTCGCGTTCGCTGTATTCATTCCCGCTGCTCAGTCCTTTTCCCCTGCGCTGTGGATATCGTTGCTGCTAGCTTTCGGATTGGCGGCGACAGTCGTACAATCCTGGTTCTGCGCTCAACTGGGAATTTCGCCACGATACTCAGGACTGATATTTCTCGGAAATCTATTCCTCATATGGGTTTTCCTGGTGATCATAAAGAAAATCCTAATGAAGGATGCGCTCCAGTGGCGGGGCACGACATATCAGAGCACTCTTTACGAGCCCACGGCATTAAACCCGGAAGAAGCTCCACGAGGATACACCGGTTCCGCTGCGCAATTTCTCGAAAAAACCAATTGACGTTCACGTTCTGAACAGAATCCGGCGTTGCAGGGGAAGCGAAGGAAGGTATGGACGGTGGATTCGGGCAATGAGGGGGCCGAAACCCCCTCTCGAAAGGACCGACTTACCCGTGGAAAGATCTCATTTTCCATCCGTGCATTTTTTTCATTTTGGCACGAAATGATTTTTGCGCCATGAAATCGGCAACGCGGTCGAGCTGTTCAGGAGTAAGCAGGGCAAGTCGATCTCTTTTCAGTTTGAACCTTTCTTTTAAAAGATCACCCTTGATCTTGACCATCTGATCGTCAATTTGAGCCAATTTCTGCTGGTCGATTTTGCCTGAAAGAAGCATCGTCTTTTTTTCGTCTTTCAGAGCCATCAGATCAGTTCGCGCTTTGCGGGTGCGATCGCGAAAAGATACGTACAGGGATCTGATCTGCTTTTTCTGATCGTCCGTGATGCCGAGTTTCTTCATCAGGCCTTCGAGAGACCGTTTGTGGTGGTACGAACCTCCAAAGTGCTCCGAAGTTCCGCTGGGCTGGCCCGCTTGCAACGCCTGAGGGCCGGAAGGTCCGGAAGATGTGCCCTGAGCATAGAGGACAGTACCGGATACGATGGCGAAAACCACTGCCGCAAATGCAGCAACAAGGACCTGTTTTTTCATGGAAATTCCTCCTGTTCTGCCTTTCCTGTTCAATGTAGACGCATGTGTCTCGTTCTCGTTAACAGACGGAGGGCGTAAACGTGTGGAGAGGCTCAACCGATGCGATACTGGAAGGTGTTCCGCACTTGTTCCGTGATCCGCTTCGGCCTGACGCGGGGTTCGGGATTAGTCCGTCGCGACTCAGGCAAGGTTGCCCTCTTGGACCACATTCCTAGTTCGAACTCCCGGCGAACAATAGAGAAATGCGTTGCTCTTGTCTTACTTATTATGAGGGACGCTACTTACGTGCGCCCGGCGTGTTTCTGTCCGGAATAGGGATCAACGGGGGAAGCGAAACCGTCGTCGTGTACCACACCACGTCCAGGTCGATCTCGAAGTACGCGTGAACGAGACGGTTGCGCATGCCGAGGATGGATTTCCAGGGAATCTCGGGCAGGGTCTCCCGGCAACCTTCAGAGCTTTTCGATGCTGCTTCTCCTATTATTTCAATACACTTCATCAATCCCAAAGCCAACAATCGGTCTTTACCGAGATCGTCTCTCGTCTTCCCCTCAGCGAAATGAACTGCTTCACGAGCCGCAGCCAGCATATGCCGCAGCCGAATTTGATCATCCTCTCGCATACTGAACCTCGGCCTCAGCCATTACTTTGTCTCTAAAATAACGGCTCAGCTCATAGGGGGTCCGAAGATCCACCTTGCAGCCACCAAGCGCTTCCGAGAGTTCCGTCTCCATATCAGCAAGCTCAAAATAACCGGGCGTCTGCCCTTCCTCGAAATCCACAATGAAATCTATGTCGCTCTCTGGACCGAAATCCTCGCGGAGATATGACCCGAAGACCGACAGCTTCTTAATATGGTGCTTTCGGCAGAAATCTTTGATCAAGTCACGTGGAATACTAGGCCGCGTTTGGTTCATGGAATCCTTCCTGCGCTCTTCGGGTCACCGTAGCATGGCCTTCTACGAAAATATCGTTTTCCGAGACGGAAGGCAATGAGGAAAGCCCGAGTCATGTCAGAAAGGCGCCGGATCTGCGCTTGATTGACAGGCAGGTTTGGCCTGTTGTCGCGAGGAGTATTGGTGCCTTGATTATTATATCCGCACCCGCCTGATTCCGCTTGGTTTGCATTCCCGTGAATTGGGGTTATTTTTTATCTCAACCGGACCGTTAGTATCAATGGCATCTTGAGAGTTCCGAGGTCCCTGAAGGTATGATAAGATGCCCTCACAGATGAATTTTGATGGAAGGAAAACATCGTTGGACATTGACACGCGCAGAGGGTCATCGGCGGCCAAGGAGCGAACTTTCGAGTGCAAGGTCTATTACGAGGACACCGACTGTATGGGAGTGGTCTATCATGCCAATTACCTGAAATACCTCGAAAGGGCCCGCTCGGAATACGTCGAGGATCGTTTGACCGGCGTCGCGGACTACCACGACAGCGGTTTTTACTTCATGGTGCACAAAATTGAAATGGTATTTCATTCACCTGCACGATTGGGTGACTCCCTGGTGGTGCGCACCTGGATCGAAAACACCACGCGCTACAGGATAGTGGTCAAGCAGATCATCATAAAAAGAGGAGAACCGAAGGATTATCTGGTCACCGCAACGATCACGCTCGTTACAGTGGGGTCTGACGGCCAATTAATGGAGGTTCCGGGAGAATTTCACGGACTGTAGCTTGGTCGCAGCTTGCTGAAAATGCACTGTCAGGTGCGGAAAATTCCGGTCGGAGATTCCATGAGACATGTGAGGCTCTGTATTCTTTTGTTTATCCTTTTTGTGCTGGTTCCCCACTTCGGAGCGGCTTGTGCCGACGAAGTGGATATCCTCGCGGACAGGGCGCTGAAAGTCTCAGGAATTACCGGGCAGTTGGACGACTTGGGAGCGGCTGTCATTGCAGCGGTTCCCGCGGACGCATTTCCCAACGTAAAAGCGAGGCACGACGCCAGTGCCCACGTAAAGAAAACCATGAACAAAAATGCCCTTCTGGAGTCCGTTCGTTCAGTGGTGCGAGCAGACGCGGACAGGCAAGTGCTTGAAGGCATCGTCTCATTCTACGAATCGAAACTCGGCCGGAGGGTCGGGCGCCTCCAGGAATCCGCACTGGAGCCGAATCTCCTCAGGAACATCCGGGAAGGCCGCAAAGTTATGGCTGAAACCGACGAGGCTCGCCTAGCCACGCTCAGACGAATTGTCGATTCGGACCGCGCTCACGAAAACAATAAGGCGCTGTTGAATACCGTAGTAAAAGGACTTGTGGACGGACATAAGGGAGATACTCCCGATACGATGAACGAAGGTGAAATTGCCCAGGGAAAATTGAAGATCATGGATAGAGCAATCCGCAGTCACGAGGATCGCAACAAGGAACTGGCCGTTGCCTCCTACGCATACACCTACAAGTCCCTGGATGACAAAGAGCTGGCGGAACTGGCCGCATTTCGGGAATCCCGAACAGCCGCGCGCTTCGGCGAAGCGGTCCAAAAAGGGTTGAATGCAGCTGTTTACAAAATTGCGCGGTCATTTGCAGAATCGGCAGCGAGATGGCGAACCGCCCCCGTTTCCGGCGATTCCGAATCGAAGATGGAGCAGTCCCCGGTCTCCGGCAATACAGGAGATCGCTTTTCCAGATAAACCGGTGTCCGCTCATCGGCGAAACTCATGACACGTAAACACACAAAAGTTGTCGTTGTCTGGATGGTGATCCTTTTCGGTATGGGAACCGTTCCCGCGTCGGCTGCGGAAGAGGGGTACGCCCATTATGTGGACCCGCAGTGGCGTTTCTCATTGGATTACCCCGTTACCATGAAGGTCAGCTCGCCGAATCCCGATGAGCTGAAGATATCCCACTCCGGCGCAACGCTGAGGGTAACCATATTCATTGAAAAGAGGCCGAAAAAAGAGCCTCCCAATGCACAAGTCCACCTGGAAGCGCTCAAGAAAAAGCTCAGCGAGGAAGAGAAGGACGTCTCCATTCTGGAAGAAGGAAAAGGTACCGGCATCCCCGGCGCTCAGGGCTATCTCATCTGCTCTTTCAAGGATCGCCGAGGCATGCAACTTGTCCAACTTGTACAGTATTACGCAAGCGAGGACCTGATCCTGCAGATGGTAATTTCGGATCGGCCGCAAGGATTCAAGAATCTGGAACAGGTGATACGGAAGATTCACCATTCGCTGAAAATACTGAACCCGAAACTGAAATGAACGATCAACAACTTTCAACACTCGCGCGAATTCATTCAGTTATGGGTAGGAAGAAGTTGTCATTGCGAGCGCAGCGAAGCAATCTCCGCCTTTAAGTATTGAGATTGCTTCGTCGTTTCACTCCTCGCAATGACAGAGGTTCGGCACTTCCCCTGAGTAACCGGACGATTACCACTCGCGGGCGTGTCGGTGAAAAAGGTGTCCTAGAGATGTCGGCATTCAAAATCGTATCAGACTTCCAACCACGGGGAGACCAGCCGCAGGCTATCGTTGAACTCTCGGACGGGGTTGCCCGAGGCGTGAAACATCAAGTTCTTCTGGGTGTCACCGGTTCCGGCAAGACGTACACTATGGCTAACGTGATTGCCAATGCCGGCAAACCCACACTGATTCTCGCACCCAATAAAACCCTTGCCGCTCAGCTTTTTAACGAACTGCGGGCCCTGTTTCCGGAAAATGCGGTGGAGTATTTCGTATCCTACTACGATTACTATCAGCCTGAAGCGTACATACCCCAGAGCGACACTTATATAGAAAAAGACTCTTCCATAAACGAAACCATAGACAAAATGAGGCACTCCGCCACGCGATCGCTCTTGGAACGCCGCGACGTGGTCATTGTCGCGTCGGTATCGTGCATATACGGGTTGGGATCGCCTGAGGCGTACCAGAACATGCTCGTGCATCTCATTCAGAAGGAGGAAAGCGACCGGGACGAGGTCCTCAGGAAACTGGTGGAAATACAATACGAACGCAATGACGTGGACTTTCACCGGGGAACCTTCCGAGTCAGGGGCGATGTTGTGGAGGTGTTCCCCGCGTACGAGGAATCCGTGGCTTTGCGAGTGGAATTTTTCGGTGATACCGTGGAAGGGATCTATGAAATAGACCCGTTGCGGGGGAAGGTGTTGAGATCGCTTGAAATGGCGGCAATATACCCTGCAAGTCATTATGTGACCGAAAGATCGCGCTTGATCATGTCAGCCGATGCCATACTTCAAGAAATGATCGAGCGGGTGGCACATTTCCGGGAAAGCAACCGTTTCATCGAGGCCCAGCGCATTGAGGAGCGGACGCGCTTCGACGTGGAAATGCTCAAGGAAATGGGCTACTGCAATGGTATCGAGAATTATTCCCGGTATTTGACGGGCAGGAATCCCGGCGAGCCCCCGCCCACGTTGCTGGAATATTTTCCCAAAGATTCCCTATTCTTCATCGATGAATCGCACGTGAGCGTGCCCCAGCTTTCGGGCATGTTCAGAGGCGACCGATCAAGGAAACAAACTCTCGTGGAATACGGTTTTCGCCTCCCCAGCGCACTCGACAACCGGCCGCTCATGTTCGACGAGTTTGAAGGACATGTGAACCAGGCAATTTACGTGAGCGCTACGCCAGGACAATATGAACTCGAGCAGGCAGGCGACAGGATCGTGCAACAGGTCATTCGTCCTACAGGACTCATGGACCCTGTAGTGGAGCTTCGTCCTGCAATAAATCAGGTGGACGACCTGCTGGAGCAGATCCGCATACGAGTTGACCGGGGATACCGGGTGCTCGTGACGACGTTGACCAAGAAGATGGCTGAAGATCTCACGGAATATTACGGCAGTCTGGGTATCAGAGTGCGCTACCTCCACTCCGAAATCCATACCATCGAACGCATGGAGATAATTAGGGATCTCAGGCTCGGTGAGTTCGACGTGCTGGTGGGCATCAATCTGCTCAGGGAAGGACTCGATATTCCAGAGGTTGCGCTGGTGGCCATCCTGGATGCAGACAAGGAAGGATTTCTCCGGTCTGAGCGATCCCTCATCCAGACCGCGGGCCGCGCTGCACGAAATGTTGACGGAACGGTGATCCTGTATGCGGATACCGTCACGGAATCCATACGCAGGACCATGGAAGAAACGAGCCGCAGGCGTAGAATCCAAAACCAATACAATGAAGATAACGACATAACGCCTGAAACTATTCGCAAGCACATTACGGATATTCTCTCCTCGCTCGCGGAGCAGGAATACGTCACGGTCGACGTTGAGGACGAGGAAGAATGGGCCGATCTTGAACCTTCCCAGATTGAGGAAACCATCGAGAACCTGACACGGCAAATGTTTGAGGCTGCGAGGGATCTGGAATTCGAAAAGGCTGCGGAACTCAGGGATCAAATCCGCAGGCTGGAAAATGCCCGAATTTCGTTCGGCGTAGGAGTATAAGACAGCTTCGGTCTAATGACGGCAAAACTGGCGAGGCGCCTAGTCATTCGGTCCCACGGAAGCCCACTTTTCCGTGTCATTGCGAGGAGCGAAGCGACGTGGCAATCTCGACATGTAAAAGCGGAGATTGCTTCGCTGCGCTCGCAATGACATGCTTCAACATCGTGCGTGCAAGGGAAGGCTTATCAATCCGACAATACTTTCGAGAATTACTATAAAGCGGCAGTCGTACAAAAGAAAAGCGGAAGGCTTGCGCCCTCCGCTTGTTGATTCACATCCGGATTTACCGGGGCTTAGAATTCGCCCGCAATCTTCAGCTCCATGCCCCAGATAGGATCGATTGCCCTGTTGGGATTGATACCCCAATTCGCAGGAGTGCCTCCGTTGGCTGCGTTTTGCCCAATAGCCCAGTTGGGAACACTCTTGTCCACGCACGCCCACTTATACCAGTTCCCCGGCTGCCAATAGGCAAAGGTGGCGTTTACGAGAAATCCTTCCAGGAGTTTCCAGTCAAACCCTGCGTCAACTTCATACCCAAGGTTCGTGTCAGGGATGTTCGGCGCAAACAGGTGCACCGTGTCGTAGAAGATTCCCACCGCTCCAGGGGCAACGACGGGAGCGTTGAGCTCGTTTGTAATCTGTCCGTTATTGGCCATGGTCGGCGCAAATCTGACCGGCTTGATGAATCCCCATCCCCAGCCGCTCTTGGAAGCCCTTTCCGCCCAGAAGAAACTGCCGTACACGTTCAAGTTCGACGCAACAGAGTAGTCCAGCCGTCCTGCCAAAGTGTACGCATCTTCCACGTATCCGTTGCCTGTATCACCGTTGATATGGGTCCCGAGACCGTAGCTGTACACCGCCAGGTAACTATACGGCCGGTACACGCCGGTATCGGAAAAGCTCGTGGACTGACGGGTGTCCCCGGGTTTCGCATTTGCTGTCCCTGCTGCAAATCCGCTCGGTCCGGGAAACACGATGACGCCGTTCCGATCGATCTGCTGCACTGGCACACCGGCAGCACCACCGCCACCGGTTCCTCTGCCTCGACGATCAGGACCGGCGGACCAGGTGTACAGGAACGAAAACTTCGAGGGTCCGCATAGAATCCCGGCTTCCGCACCGTAACGCCAGTTCTCGGTGTAAAAATCCCGCGTTCTCGTAAAATCAGGCGTTCCGTTGATGTTCTTGACTCTCACTCTGTTGATCTCGTGGAACCAGCCCACTTCAGAGTTGAAGAAGAAGCGACCGTTGTTGTACTTGAAGTACGCGTCACCGTAATTCTGCTCGCGGTCCCTATAAGTGCGCGTGTTCCTGCGACCGGGGGTGCCGATAAATCCTTCACCGCCATTGTGCAGGTACACCGGGTTCCAGAGGGCGCCCATATCGATGTTTCCACTGCGGTACGTGACGGACGGAGCGGTCATATCCCAGACGCGGCTGTTGTTCTGGTCGTAGTCCTGATTGAAATAACCTGCTGTTTGGATTTGCCCGGCCGCGCCCGTACCAGCTGTGGGAGCAACCGTTGGGTTGAAGTCTGAATCAGTACGGTTCCGCCTGTTCGCCTCGAAACCGAACTGAATTCTGATGGGACCGTAGTCTGCGGTAAGAGCGAATTTCTCGCTGGAACGGGATTCTTCACCGTTGTAATACAGGCCCATACCGAAAGAGGATGGCCGCTTGCCGAGAGTCAGCGTGCCCCAGGGAAGTTGGGCGGTCAGCCACAACGTGTTCCAGTAACCGGGGGAGAAGGATCTCTGGATTCCCGGAAATCTTGCGTTGTTGTATTCGGCTGCAACCAGGTTTCCTGAGCCGATGTCGTTATTCGCGAATGGCGCATTCGAGTAGAAGCCCAGGGTCGCCCACTCGCCGATGTAGTACTGGCCGCGAACCCGCATGGCCGGATTGATGCGCAGATCCATGTTGTTGACCATCCACATGGTGTTGCGCGCTCCACTGGTTCCGGATACCAGGTCATTGAGCTGCGCGCCCAGCCATCCGTTAATGGGAGCATAGATCCCGGCACTCGCCACTATACCGCTTCCATTATCGATGTCATACGGGCCAAAGAAGCCTGCAGTTCCCCCTTGCCCCCTGACTTCGTACAACCAGTTAAAATTGCCGTCCATGGTGAATTCCCAGGCCGACGCCGGCCCTGCCACCATGAGACTGAGGCTGAGGATTATCCCCAAAAACCAAACCCTATGTTTTAACATACGTATTCCTCCTTCATCACAAAGGACGGCTAATCCGTCCAACATCAAACCATCAACACGTATCCGGGCAGCGCTGGGACCGGAATCCATGCTTATTTCCGAAGTTATACCTGGAATTACAGGGAATGCTACGCGAATTGAAGGCCTATGTCAAGCTTAAAAATAAGGTATTTGGACGCATTCCTTGTTACAAAAGTGTTGACGACAAAATCGAGCGCTCACATTTATTTCTCAATGCGCACGAAAAATTCAGAACTTGTATACAAAGTCATGTCTGATTCACGACAATTTTAACAACCTTGCGGAATGTCGGGCACACACGTACGCCAGGTTCATCCTTTTCAGATCCAGAGACACCTGCATTCGAAGCCATGCAATCATACATAAATGCAGTGTGCCCAAAAAAACTCTGCCGACACGCGCACCTGCCGCGCTGACAGAATCGAGAAAGAACAGGAACCATTCAGTATCCATATGTTACGCTTGGGAAAAAGCGTGTCATTGCGAGCGAAGCGAAGCAATCTCTGCCGTTACATGTCGAGATTGCTTCGTCGCGTCGCTCCTCGCAATGACCGAGGGTGGGTACTTCTCCCGAGTCACTGAACGATGACTGCTTCGTCGTTTCACTTCTCGCAATGACAGCATGGGCCATGTCCCGGACTCCGAATGCCTGCCGGGAACAAGACCATTCTGTTTTTGTTTCTATAATGCTACAGTGCGCTAGTGTGCTGTCCCACAAGTGACTTACGTAACCGGCCATCTGAGCCTCTCCCGAAGTATTCATCGAGCGACGGAAGCCGGTTTTGTCATTGCGAGCGAAGCGAAGCAATCTCGCGTGGTTGCAGAATAAGGGCTGGAGATTGCTTCGTCGCGTCGCTCCTTGCAATGACACTGATTCGCGTCCCGACCAAGTCGGTGATTTGAAAGCTATTTGCGGGACACAACACTAGTCGGAAAAAACGAACCAAGCGCAGGAACAGGGCCATGAAAATTACCATCCTGGGGAGTGGAACTATTACTCCGAGCAAGAATCGTAACCCTTCGGGTCTTGCCGTACAGACCTCCGAAGCGTGGCTCCTGCTGGATATGGGGCCGGGAATCCTCCGGCGACTGGCCGAGGCGGACATCGACGTGAGGTGGATCGATCTGGTGCTCATCACTCATTTTCATCCGGACCACATAAGCGATCTGGTGCCCTTTCTGTTCGCGTCGAATTATTCTTACCACGAACAGCGCACGGAGCCGTTCCACGTCGTCGGGCCCAGGGGTCTGGAACAATTCTACCAGGGCATGATACATTTGTACGGACACTGGATTGTCCCCAGCGGAAACCGGCTCGTCCTGCGGGAGCTGGATGCCTCACGAGAGGATTCTTTCGTTCTTGGCAGCCTGACCGTCCGTTCGACTCCTTCGGCCCATTCGTTTCCAAGCCTGTCCTACAGGCTTGAAGCGGACGGATCGGTGCTCACCGTTTCTGGAGACACGGATTATTCCGAGGATCTGATCCAACTGGCCCAAGGCTCGGATGTTCTCATTTGCGAGACTTCCTTCCCGGACGACATGAAAGTATCGGGGCATCTCGTGCCGAAGGAAGCCGCGGACATCGCTGCCAGGGCGTGCGCAAAAAAACTGATACTGACTCATTTTTACCCGCCCTGCGAAGACCAGGATATCATCGCCCAGGCTGCCGGGATTTTTTCGGGAGAGGTTTCCAAGGCGGAAGATCTCACTATAATAGATGTATGAGTGAACCAGGCTACGGCTTGCATTCAGGAATATCGTCCCGCACGGGGCATCCATTCAGTTACGGGTGAAAAAAGGCCGTCATCGCGAGCAAAGCGAAGCAAACTCCGCCTTCAAGTATCGAGATTGCTTCATCGTTTCACTCCTCGCAATACAGGTGATAAGCATATCCCCAGAGTAAGTGAATGATAACCGCATGGAATTCAGAGCTTGACGATGAAAACGTTTTTTAGAACAATAACCGGAAAGATATTGTTTTGGTGCTTTTTTCTGATTCCTCTCGCCATTCTCGTGGAGATTCCCATTTTTCTCCTGGGCGTGGGGCTGGGCACGTACCTGGTTTTCTCACGGGATCTTCCCGAAATACCGCCGATGTTGTCATACCAGCCGAGAACGGTATCGACGTTTTACGCAGACGACGGCACGGTGATCGGCGTTTTTTACAAAGAAAAACGCTACGTTGTGGACCTCCCGCAGATACCGACTCATGTGAAGAACGCTTTCCTTGCATCCGAGGATTCTCACTTCTTTGAACACCACGGTGTGGACTGGCTCAGGATCGCTGCAGCCATGGTACGCAATGTTAAAGCCCTCAGAGTCACTCAGGGTGGCAGCACCATTACCATGCAGGTCACAAGGAACTTTTTGCTCAGCCGGGAGAGAAGGCTGTCCAGAAAAATCAAGGAAATGATCCTCGCAGAACGCCTCGAAAAAGCGTGGGGCAAGGAAAAAATTCTCCATGTGTATTTGAACGAAATCTACCTGGGCGAGGCATGCTACGGCGTTGAAGCTGCGGCGCGCGGATATTTCGACAAGCCTGTGGAGCATCTGTCCCTGGCGGAAGCGGCTTTGATAGCCGGACTCGTCGCGGGGCCCGCCAGATTCAATCCGTACAAAAGCGAGGAACTGGCTCGTCAGAAACAGGTGGTGGTCCTTGGCCGAATGCTCCGTGCGGGATTCATCACTCAAGACGAGTACGACAAGGCAAAAGCGGAACAACTCACGATCCGCGGAGAGAGCGTGCATCCCTTCGACCTGGTGCCGGATTTTGCCGAGGCGGTCAGACGCTATGTTTTGAAAAAATATGGAGAAGAGAAGCTGCTGAATGAAGGCCTGAAAGTCTTCACGACCTGCAAGCTGGACTACCAGCGTAAGGCCGTGGAGTCCCTTGAGAAAGGTCTCGATGAGATCAAAGCCAGACTGAAGCACATAGCCATACTCAATACCGTCCCGAAGGAAGAAATTCCTGAACTTCTGCAAAGGAGAGCTACGCCTGAACTTCACGAAAACAAACAGTACCAGGGTGTTGTCACCAGAGTGACGCATCGCAAGACAAAAGATGTCGTCCTGGACGTTGCCTTGAGCAAACGTCTTGCGGGCCAGGTGCGCCTCGACCGGGGGGGTGGGGTTTACAAGGTGGGGCATGTGGTTGCCCTTCGATTCGACAAGTTTGTGGACGATGTACCCACGTTCGTGCTGGACACCGATCCCAAGCTCGAAGGAGCGTTCCTCTGCATCGAGAATCGGACGGGATTTGTCCGGGCGCTTGTGGGCGGTACTTCGGGAGACAGGTTCAAGTTCAACAGGGCTATTCAAGCTAAGCGACAGCCGGGCAGCGCGTTCAAGCCCATCATTTATTCGGTTGCCATGGAAGAGAAAAGTTATAGCCCGGCCACCATTATTGTTGATGAACCCATCGTGGTGGACTTCGATAGAGAAGACGTGGAATGGGAACCCAGAAACGCAGGGGGCAATTTTCTCGGACCGCTCAGTTTGCGCAGAGCGTTGGAGCTCTCTCGGAACATCTGCACTATTAAGATTCTTATGGACGTCGGCTTCGATCCGGTGATTGAAATGGCCCACAAAATGGGCATCACTTCGGAACTGGGGCGAAATCTGTCCTTGAGTCTCGGGACATCGGAATTGAGCCTGTTTGAGCTGACATCGGCTTACACCGTGTTTCCTAACAGCGGAATTCATGTTGAGCCGGTGCTCGTGAAACGGGTGGAGGATAGATTCGGGAATGTCCTGGAAGACAACAGTAATGTGCCTCTTCTGGACGAAGCGGAGATTCCCAAACCGACGCCGAGAGAAGAATTTGCGGACGACTCCGAGTACCAAACGCCCCAAGTACCAGCTGAAAAGTGGAAGCAGCCGGCTCGCGTTCCTCCTTCGGGTGACGATTCAAAGGCCGGCGCCCGCGATCGGACATCCTCGGACGAGACCGGTATTCCGGAGAGCAATTCCCGGGTCAAACCCGCCATGTCTCCGCAGACTGCTTACATTATGACGTCCCTTCTTCAGGGAGGAGTGAGACAGGGCACGGGGGCTCGCATGACCCAATATCTCAAGAGAAAGGATCTCGCGGGCAAGACCGGCACCACAAATAAAGCGGCTGATACGTGGTTCATCGGATTCAACCCTGACTACACAGCGGGAGTCTGGGTGGGGTTCGACGAAAAAAGACCTCTCGGAGACAGGGAAGAAGGTGCTCGGGCTGCTCTTCCCATTTGGGGTTACTTTATGAAATCCATACTGGAGAACAAGCCCGAAAGAGATTTTCCCGTACCCCCCGAATTGACGTTCAAGGACATGCTTACCTTTACCGGCAACCCCACGCAGGGATTTGTCCCGAAAATGGTTCGTGAACCCGTGTATACGCCTTTTGTCGGGAAGACGCTCGTGCTATGGCCCCAGGACACTCCCCAAACTCTGGCACAGTACCGGGGAGTCATTTTGCCGGGAATCACGTACGATCAGGCAGCGTACGGCGCGTCGCCTCCCGGCCAGACGGGCGGGCCGGTGCCCCTGTATCCGGGACAACCGGGAGCTCAACCACCCGTGCACCCCATGGACGGACGGAATTTGTTCCCCGAAACCGTTCCGCACAACCCGCATCCTCCCGCCGGGGCTGTGACGGGAGAAAAACCGGGCGGCAAGCAGCCGCTGCTCCAGGAGCGGGCATTGCAACCGCCGTCCGCTCCCAACCCCTTGCCACAGGGCCTCAATCCGGGGCCCAGCCCGGAAGCGCGACCGCGGCCGATTCCTCCCGCGGCTACGCCCGCCCCAAATCCGAGATAAGCAAGAGGATCAGTATTCGAACCGGTCCACGTTAGCATTCCATTCTCTACGGAGGCACCGCCATGCGAGTGGCAGTGGCCATGAGCGGCGGAACGGACAGCACCGCCACGGCTCTCATGCTGAAAAAAGAAGGGCACGACGTCGTCGGGGTCCACATGCGTTTGCACGAGCATTCGGAGACATCATGGGAATCGGCCCGACAAGCTGCCCGAGAGATAGCCGTGCCGCTCGAACAGACAGATGTGCGCGATGAGTTCAGCGAACTGGTGATAGGGCCATTCGTGGAGGAATACGCCCGCGGACGCACGCCATCCCCGTGTCCGGTCTGCAACCGCTGCATCAAGATGACGCTTCTGTTGCGATACGCTGCTTCCCTCGGTTGCGAAAAAATTGCCACCGGCCATTACGCACGAGTGGTGCGCGGCCCGAACGGTCCCGAGCTCCTGAGAGCAAGAGACCGCAAAAAGGACCAATCATATTTTCTCTTCGGTCTCACGGGGGAAATGCTTCAACAGACCCTGTTTCCATTGGGAGATTTCACGAAGGCAGAAGTGCGCAAGTTTCTGAAAACGGAAGGGATTTCAGCCTGGGAATCAGCCGAATCCCAGGAACTCTGTTTCATTCCCGACGGCGATTACCGGGGCTATCTTCTCAAACGGGGAGTCCGGGATTTGCCCGGCGATATAGTGGATTGCTCAGGAAGATCCCTCGGCCGGCACGCGGGGGTATCCGGATTCACCGTGGGCCAGAGGCGAGGACTGGGTATCTGCGGGCCCGAGCCTTCTTACGTGGTGCGCATCGACTACGAGACCGGAACAGTCGTCGTGGGTGCCAAGAAAGAAACGTACACGTCCGTTCTGAAAATAGCGAGCCTCAACCTGCTCGTACCATGCAGACCGATTCCGGGAGCCAGGTTTGACGTGAAGATACGTTCCACCTCGAAAGCGGTGGCGTGTGAGTTAATTCGCTGGGAAGGCGGATCGTGCGAGTTCCGTTTTGACAGACCTCAGTCCGCGGTTGCTCCAGGTCAGGCTGCCGTATTATATTCCGGCGACAGGGTTGTGGGAGGCGGATGGATCCAAGATGCGTTCTAGCGGGAGACGAGTCTTCGACAACATGTGGCACAGTCGGTCCCATGTTCCGGATTACTCTCGGAGAACCGCGGGATCTCATCGGGAAGGATTCCCCACCCGGGTATGGATACCGGTGCGAATGTTCCGGCTTGATCCACCATTGGGAGCGGGGTAGAATTCTCAAGAACACTTTCACGATAATTCGGTAAAAAAAGCATGTCGCCTTCACCTGTTACGTGGAGCACGGTTGCGGAACTGAAATCCCCGTTTCTCATCATGGGATTTCACGGCTGGTCAAATGCCGGAAACGTATCCAGCGACACTCTCACCTATTTGGGGGAGGTGTTGCAGCCGCGCGTTGTGGCCACCATTTGTGAAGAATCTTTTGTTGACTATACCGTCAACCGACCAATAGCCCAGATAGAGAACGGCATTATTTACGAGCTCGAACCCATGCTTGCGGAAGTGACGTGCTGGATCAATCCGTCGGGAAACCACGATCTCGTCCTTATTTTGGGAAAAGAGCCACACCTGGCCTGGCGTCAGTATGCTGAAATGATTCTGGACATAGTGCGCAGACTTAACGTAGAACGGCTGTATACGATTGGGGGCGTCCAGGATACCGTCTCTCACGCGGGTCCGGCTCTCGTAACCGTTGTGGGGTCGAGCCCTTCCGTGGTCGGCGACACGATGAAACTGGACAGGGACATCAAGGCAGCCGATTATTATGGACCGGTCAGCATTCACTCGAGTCTGATAAAGGCGTGTATGGACGCTGGCGTGCAGGCTGCGAGCCTCTGGGGGCATGTTCCGGCGTATCTCCAGAAAAGCCCCCGAATTGTGGCGAAACTGGTAACCATACTCTCCGAAGCAGCGGAGATGAGCTGCTCCGTGGAGCCGCTCAAACAGAAATCTCTGGAGTTGGACCGCAAAATTAACGAAGCGCTGTCCAAGGATCCGGATTTGAAACAGTTCGTGGAGAGCATCAGGAAGAAAGAAAACGTGCGTTCCCTATCCTCGACGGACGACAAGATCATACACATCAACGACTTTATACGAAAAGACCCGCGCAAAGATCCGGAACCTTGATGCGCGGGCGGACGACTGTTGCAGGATCAGCAGGCGATCATTGAATTCAGATAGTTACGCCATCCAGATCATCCCCGATCTGACTATAGACGACAAATACGCTGCAATTATTGAAGTGGCGTTGAACCGGATAAATTCGTTCACGCACAACGCGGTGCAAGATGAACGAATCGGCGAGCTTTTCTTGCTCGAGAAAAGCCAACTGGATCACCCGAAGGCGTCTGCGGTGCTCAAAGCGTTAGGTCGTCTCGTGGTGGGATTTCAGTTCGAGACAAGACAAGAAGCCTCCGAGGACAATTTTCGCGTGTACGTCAAGAAATTGCTCGATAGTGGAAAACAGGTCAAATTTTACCTTACCCCTACCGTCCAGCAGATCATGCTGCAATTAATTTCTCTCGAAGACAAAAGAACGGTAGCTATTTTTTCCATGCTCAACAGCTCGATGGAAGTGGGTTACCGGATTCTCACCACCCTGTACGGCAATCAATTGAAAAGGCTTGTTCAGAGAACGGTCCCGTTCATTAAGGGTTCCATTCAACAGAAGCTGGAAAAAATAGCCGTAGCAAAGTCCAGCGACGAAGAATTGTGGCAGGAATCGGAAGAACCGGGGATGAGAGTCTCAGGCCAGCCCAAAGGAGACAGGCCCGGTTCCCAGGACAACCTGCTACAGGTGCTCGCTGATGACGGCATTTTTAATGAAATCAACCAGTACGTCGGACACATCATCTCGAAGAGCGATCGGATCAGGGAAAAACGCCTGATGCTAGAGCGCAACCCCGATATGCCCAAGAATGATATCTACGAACAAATGATCCGAGAAGATCTGGACCAACTGGAAAACTGCTACGCGCGCATACACATTTATCTAAAAGCGTTCTACAAGAACAAAGATCGCCGGGAAATACGCCAAAATAGAGTACTGAGACAGTTTTTCGGGGGCCAAATAGAGCTGATTACCGGGGAGACGGGCCTGCTGGAAGACCTGCTTTGCCTTGACCAAGAATCGTATTTCAAGAATCTGGCCCGCCATCAACAAGTATGATACAGAGTCGAGCCGCAGGCTCTTCCATTTTCCCGGAATCGGGCCGGCAGAGTAAAAAGCCGCTTAACAACACCACGTATCGGAAAACACAAACGTAACGTAATCATTGACTTGTTCGGGGGGAGTGCTTAACCTTTGCCATTGTGAAGACTGAAGCTGAAGCAGTTCTCCAAAGTTCTGTCGGATTCGTTCATGACTCTCGCCCAGAATCGAACATGTCATTGCGAGGAGTGGAACGACGAAGCAATCTCTGTTCTAGTGCTCTGTCCCTGAAATACCTAGGCCAGCCAAGAGTCACTATGAGCGAAAATTACCCCTATTTGCTGCATAGTTATTTACGGGACTGGGCACTAGGTCATTGGAGATTGCCCCGGGCTTCGCCCTCGCAATGACAGTCTTCGAATCGTTCAGCGTAATCAATACAGACACTACTTTTGATACGCATTCGCCACACGATTTATAAGATTGCCGGGCTGGGGCCTCTCCTGAGCGAAGTGATGAGACGGCTCTGCGTAGTCCGCAGCGAAGGAGTGCCGCCAGCCTGTGCCCAGAATCGAGTTACCTGTAAAAAAGCGAATCCGTGTGAGAATCCCATACGAAGCGATCTCGATACACACAGGCGGAGCTATCTTCGCTTCGCCCGCGGTGACGCACTGTTTCCGCTCGTGACTGGATGGATACGAGGTAGTCAATTATAACGAAGTCTTTTGACTCGAACGATCGCAGATCGTAAACACGAGGTCTTCCAGGAGCAGTTGAGGTGTCTTGTTGCCGATTTTCGAAGATTTCAGCATTACGTCCACGTGTAGAATTTTTTCCATAATTAACAATAATGTTTCCAGAGAAAACTTCTGAGCGTCCCTCACATACAAAAACAAAGGATAATCCTTCATCGCCAGGAGTTTGAATTTTCCCTTTCCCGTCAATGCAGGGTTCTCCTCGCGAACGCGCTTGAGGATGGAAACAAACGAATTATACTGCATCCCCGGTTTCCACACAGGTTTGAAAATCGTGAACAACAGTTCCCTTGCAACCATGAGCCTGCGAAATTCGGTTGCAATGGCTCCCAGAGTCTGTAGGGGATGGGCCACGATTTTCAGATTCTCGTGCAATGCCGGAAGACATCTGGTGATGTCGCGGGTGCGAAGAACGTTGTTCAACTCGAAAAAAGCAGCCTGATGAAAATCCGAAAAGACCGACTCAACGTCATTATCCGTAATGGCGGGCCGATCGGCGGCATACCCGATGAGTTTGTCGATCTCACTTTGTAACCTCCTCATATCCGTTCCGGTTCGGGCGTACATTTTTTCCAGAGCAGAAGCAGAGATGTTTTTTCCTGCGGCCTGCATGATCTGCCGAACGCGCTGATCAAAGAAAGACCTGTCCAGGCTCGGCCCATATCTTTCCAGTCGTATCGCGCATTCCACCGCCTGACCGCGTTTTTCAACGGCTTTAAACAATTTCTTTCTCTTGTCAGCGGCAAGGGCGGTGAATATAAGCGCGGTCCCTTCGGGAAAGACTGATTGGATCAATTCATCGATAAGACCTTCGTCTCCGCGACTCACACTCTTTCCTTCCTCCAGAAAGGCCTGTGCGATTTCGGCCAGGATTTCCGCATCGTCGCGCTCAAGAGGACCGCCGATGTCGTTAATCCAATCCGTACTGACTCCCAGATCGGCGACGGCTACCCCGGCGGCGCTCAAGAGTTGCCCTAAGGCCGCCAAAGCAGCTCTTCGGTCTCCGCCCTTCCACGATTCAAGCGTTTTGTCCAGAATTTTGCGGTGATCGACTCGACCGGTAAACAGCGTAGTCTGCTCCACCAGCAGCACGCGGGGTCCTCCGAACAGGGACGGCGTGAACAGAGAGGTGGATAACGCTGAAAGGTCCAGATTACCCCCGTCAAACATCAAGAGGTTGGTACTGCGGAGTGCTTCCGGGAGCATGCGAGCCACGAGCCTGTCAACCTGCTCTTTCACCAGGAACTCTTCCCCGTAGAACAGATAGACGTCCGCTGTTTCTCGAAGCCCTGCAGAAGTTTCGGGTGTGCTTATCATCACGCGGCATCGGAAGGCATGCGGACGCGGCAGCCGGCCGGCCGAAACTCATGCCTATCTTTTTGGTTGGGCGGTGTTGCGTGCTTCACGTTGGAGGGAATCACGCAGACTGTCGTTGGAGAGCGCGTTCCGTGGCATGCGTGTCGAGCCGTTTCACAACTTGCCCCGCGCGCTCGGAAACAAGGCTATTTGGGCCGGAAAATCGAGATGCAGCACTATCACCGGGATTCGACATGCTGTTTCTGAATGTCAGGGGGTGAGGCCGTCGGCTCTCCATCGTCGCCTTCCATGCTTTTCTTGAAATTCTTTATGCCTTTTCCCAGACCGCCCATGATTTCCGGAATTCTTTTCGCTCCGAACAACATAACCACTATAAGCAGTATGAGAATCAATTCCGAAGGTCCCGGCATCATTATATGAATCTCCCAAAACCCGATATTTGTTGTTTTTTCTTGAACTTTAACGCTGTTCCAGAGTCATTATACCTAAAACAGAAACCTGGTCAAACATGTTCCTTCTGGGCGGAGAAGCCGCGCGAAAAGCGACACACATGTCCGATTTTGGACAGTGGACGCAAGCGCGTGAAACCGCAAGTGGTTAGCAAGCATCTTGCGATCACATGTGTCGGATTCCGGACAGTTGAAACGCCGAGCTTTTCGGCACCTATTTGCGTAGTCCGTTGGTTTTTAGAGTCATTTTCATTCTGCCGCACGTTGGCACTGTTGTTGCTTTATGACGGGTATGAAAAACACAAAGGAAGGCAGCATGAGCCAGAACAGCGATAAATGCGAAAAAACAACTGATCGGCAGGAAGAAGTTATTGCGACTCTTATAAACCCGATTCACGTCTTTTCAGGCGCAGTGTCGACGAAAGATTATATAATGGCCCAAAAACAGCTGCTCCGGGACTTCGGCGAGGATATTTACTTCAACTGGCAGTTGGAAATTCTGCATGCAGAAATCGCTTCCATAATTGAAGAAATACGCCTCGAAAACAGCGGTCCTCGCCCGAACACCTCCGTGATCGGACAGGCATAGGCCCGGTGGTGAGAGGTCTCGTCTCTTGATATAGATGTAAACGGATTCTTTCGGCCATCAAACTACTGTTTCTCGTGGAAAGTGGGATTCGCAATCAGAGAAAAGGTCGGAGGACAGGCTGTATGCTCTGGCGGCCTGTCGCCAAAAAAACGCTGGAAAACCGGGAACTCCTTGTTCCCGGTTTTCTTTTTCGAAGAAACACATCCGCGTCCGACGCACCGTGGAGAAGCGTTTCAGCATAATTGCGCTTTCAAGTACGTGAAATCGGGTGGGGGGCACTTTTTCTGGGAAGGGGTTTGGTTGGGACACCCACTACAAAGTGCGTGTCCAAACCTTACTTTTTCAAAAGCGAATTGGTACTGGGCGTTATCATTCGGCTACAGATAGGAAGAAGGCTGTCATTGCGAGCCAAGCGAAGCAATCTCTGCATTTAACTATCGAGATTGCTTCGTCGTTTCACTCCTCGCAATGACACGGAAGCAACGGTTCGCTCGCGACACTGAATGGATACTATCAGGGGCGAAAAACAGTTGTAAAGGATGCCTGTGCTGCATATAATGACCAGGTGGTCATTTCCCGAAAGGCAGGACATTCAGCATGACGCAGGTCAATTCCAGCCGGATCATCCCCAACCCCCATGAGATCCTGAACCGTATTTCGGATGCGCAATTACTCAAAGTGGGCCGAAAGTTTCTCTCCGGCGCGAGGCTCGATTTTGACGACGGGATCGCATGCCTCGTATCGAACGACACCTTGGGCCTGGGAACATTGGCTTTTGCGGACAGAAAGGCCAGGTACGGGGACCGTGCGTCGTACGTAGTAAATCATCACATTAATTACACCAACGTGTGCGTGAACGGCTGCAAATTTTGCGCGTTTTATCGGAATCCCACTGCAGAGGATGGGTACGTGCTAGGACCCGACGAGGTCGTAGATCAAATTCGCGCCGCGTCCGGATTGGGACTTACGGAAGTGCATATCGTCGGTGGCGTAAATCCTGAGCTTGATTTCGCTTACTACCTGAATCTGTTGGCTTCGTTGCGAACCTCTTTTCCCGCGATCAAAATCAAGGCGTTTACCGCGGTGGAAATTGATCAAATTGCAAAAAAGGCTTCGCTGGGGTGGAGAGAATGCCTGGCCGAATTACAAAAAGGGGGACTGGACATGCTTCCCGGGGGAGGAGCCGAGATTTTCTCCGATCGGGTCAGGCAGAGTCTGTTTCCAGCAAAGATAGGGGCCGACTCGTGGTTGACCATTCATGGAGAAGCCCATCGGTTGGGCATCGGCACCAACGCAACCATGCTGTTCGGCCATATCGAAACTGTTGAGGAGAGGATCGACCACCTGATTCGGCTCCGAAATCAGCAGGACGAGACAGGAGGTTTTCGAGCCTTCATTCCGCTGGTGTTCCATCCCCGGAATACTTCTCTGGCAGATCTGTCCGGTCCCACGGCGCTTGAAACGCTTAAGACCATAGCGGTCTCCAGACTGCTTCTGGACAATGTTGACCACATCAAGGCCTACTGGGTCATGCTTGGTATGAAGTTGGCTCAAATGGCTCTGTATTTTGGTGCAGACGATTTGGAAGGCACGATTGTTGCCGAAAAGATAGCTCACGAGGCGGGGGCAGGGACTGCTGCAGGTCTGAGCAAGGGCGAGCTCGAACAGTGTATTCTGGATGCCGGGTTCCAACCGGCTGAACGAGACACCTTTCATCGGTCGGTCGTAGCTGCATGAATATCCGGCAAGCCATGTATCAAGCGGAAAGCGGAGCGCGGCTTTCGATAGCCGCAGCACGACTGCTCCATGATGGAGCGGACCTCCTGACCCTTGGGCAGCTGGCGCAAACGGCCCGTTTTAGACGCAATTCCCAGCCAATCGTCACGTATGCCGTGGACAGGAATATCAATTATACCAATGTGTGCACCTCCGGTTGCCGCTTCTGTGCTTTTTGGAAAGCTGCCACACATCGCGATGCCTATGTGATGGATGACGAAACCCTGGCAAGAAAGCTTCAGGAAACCAAAGCCCTTGGAGGAACTCACATCCTCTTCCAGGGAGGGCTCAATCCGGACCTGAACTTGAATTGGCACGAACGCAGAATCAGGCTTATACGGAGCTTCGGCCTGAAACTGCACGGCTACTCGCCCCCTGAGATCTGCTTCTTCGCAAAGCAGTCCGGCTCCACCGTCGAGCAGGTGCTTGAAAGGTTCGTGAAAGCAGGGTTGAATTCCATTCCCGGCGGCGGAGCAGAAATTCTGGTGGACAGAGTCCGAAGGATCACCTCGCCGGGGAAAGCGACCAGCAGGGAATGGCTCTCCGTAATGGCTGCCGCGCACAAGTTGGGACTCCGGACAACAGCCACCATGATGTTCGGACACATTGAATCCGTGTCGGAAAGATTGGTTCACCTGGTTCGCATCAGGCGCCTCCAGGATCAGACCGGCGGATTCACGTCCTTCATACCGTGGCCGTATCAGCCGGGCCGGGAGACGCTCCAGGTGAAAGCCGCATCTGCCAATGCCTATTTGCGCATGCTCGCACTATCCAGACTGATGCTGGACAACTTCCCGCATGTACAGGCTTCGTGGGTAACCCAGGGAGCGGATATCGGCCAGATTGCCCTATCGTTCGGTGCCGACGATCTCGGGTCCACCATGATTGAAGAAAACGTGGTAGCTGCTGCGGGTGTGAGTCATCGCCTTACCGAAGCGGACATGATTCGCCTCATTGAGGCCGCCGGATTCGAGGCCCGGCAGCGGGATGCGGTGTATGGCATGGTCGGGGCAGCAAGTTGAGGCCGATTGTTCACAAAGCGAAGTGGCTCATGCTCGAGCCGGACAGGTGGATCGAGAATGGCACCATAGAAATTACGGGTACATACATTACCCGCGTCGGCAAAGCCAAGAGATGCACGGCATATGTGGATCACGGTTCTGGAGTCATTCTGCCAGCTCTGGTCAACGCTCATACTCACGTGGGCCTTTCCGGGCTGGATCGCCTGGCGAACTCCGGCCTGGAATTCACCAGTTGGGTGAAAGAACTCATCCGAATCCGGAACGATGTTTCGCCGGTTGAAATGAACTCTGCTGCTGACGCGGCTGCAGTTTCCATAAGGGAAAGCGGCACGGGGTTCGTGGCAGAAGTGGGTGCACCCGAACCGGGAATGAGTTCATTGGAAAACGCGGGTCTCGACGGCATTATTTTCGTGGAAGTTCTGGGAAACTGCTTCGATTTGCCTCCTTTGCCGCCGGATTCCGGTAATACGACGTTTTCCTTCGCGGGACATGCGCTGCATACGACAGGGCCGGCCACGTTAAGAGCGCTCAAAGGTGCAGCGGTAAGTCGTAACCGAGTATTTTCAGTTCATCTCGCGGAATCCGATGCAGAGACCGAATTTCTCCGTAACTGCACCGGTCCGTGGGCAGATTTGTTGGATTCGCGCGGGATCGATTATCGGGAGTGGAATTTGATCGGCGAATCCCCCGTAAAAAGAGCGGAGCGATTGGGGCTTTTGGGCCCCGGCACTCTGGCGGTTCACGCTCTGGACGTAAATCGTCAGGAAAGAGAGATTCTGGCGCGTTCCCGAACATCCGTGTGCTTCTGCCCGAGATCGAACGCAATCTTGCACGGAAAGCTGCCGGATATCCCCGCGTTTCTCAAGGCCGGCATCGCTCCGGCACTGGGGACCGACTCCCTTGCGAGTAATGCCTCATTGAGCTTGTTTGACGAGATGGCTTTTGTTGCCGTCAATTTTCCCGGCATTCGACCTGAGATCATTCTTTCCATGGCCTCCTGTTTCGGAGCTGACGTTCTGGGTCGGAATGACGTCGGTCGGGTACAAACCGGCAAGAGAGCCCGCCTCATTTATGTGAATACGGACGCAGATTCGGCCCAACAGGCTGCACGGCAGTTGGTCGCGGACAAACCTGAGGCGGTGGAGTGGCTATGATATTGGGTAATTTAGGCCGTATGGGTTACGTAAATACGCTTCCAGTGGACTGGGGCGTGGTGAACAGCCCGCTGGGAAAACTCGTGCATATTATTCGGGGAAAACCTACCGATCTCAACAACCTGCTCGCTACAGGACACCTGGATGTCAGTCCGGTTTCATCGGTAGCTGCGGCGGAACACGCCGAAGACTGGCTGGTTTTCGATCATCTCTGCATCGGATCCAGAGGCCCGGTGGGAAGCGTCATATTGCAAGCGGATGTCCCCGTGGAGCGTCTACACGGCATGAAGGTTTCCATTACGTCGGCTTCAGCTACTGCGTCTCAACTCATTAGAGTGCTGTTTGCCAAATACTGGCATGTGGATGTATATTTCGTGTCCGACGGAGAATCGTCCCCTGCACGATTGCTCATTGGCGATGCGGCATTGAAAGCGGCTCATTCGGGAACGGGTTTCATCTATGACCTGGGACAGGTCTGGAAGGACTTTACAGGCCGGAACTTCGTTTTCGGCGTATGGTGCGTGACGAGGGATTTCGTAAGGGATCATCCCGAGCAAACCAGGGCAATCTACCATTTGCTCCTCACCTCGTACGCAATGGGTCTTGCCCATTGGCCTGAAGTGGTACGAGAGGCGGTAGAGGTTACCGGTTTGGACGAGCACATCATAAACGATTATTTCCCCAAGCTGGTCTATCCGTTCGATCGGAGCCTCTGGGCAGGATTGGAGACGTTCCTGGATCTCATCGGGTTCAAGGTGGATCGCCTCCGCACGTACAGGCCGCAGGAAGGCTCCCTGCAGTGCACGCCTTTGCGTACGGCGAGCGTGTGACTGTAGGTCGATCCCGTCGGAACGAGTCTTGAGCCGAAAGGATGTGCATGGCATTTGAAAACCTCCAGCAATTGATCGCAGCCCTGGAACGGAACGGTCAGCTCACCAGAATCACGGAGCAGTTGAGCCCGTTTCTGGAAATATCCGAAATTTCGGACAGGGTCGTCAAGGCAGGCGGCCCCGCTCTGTTATTCGAGAATCCCACTGGACACAGCGTGCCGGTCTTGACCAACATGTACGGCTCTGCAGAGCGCGTGAAAACCATCTTTGACGTTGAGGATGTCAATATGTTCAGCAAGGTGTTTTCCGAGTTGCTGGATATTGAGCCTCCGAGACGATTCGTGGAAAAACTGAAGCTCCTTCCGAAACTCAAAGACCTGGCGGGGATTTTTCCGAAGCACGTCAATGACGCTCCCTGTCGAGAGGTGGTGAAGCTGGGCGAAGAATGCGATCTGCGGGAGCTTCCGGTGTTGACGACGTGGCCCGGAGACGCTGGGCCGTTCATCACATTGCCGGTGGTATTCTCGAAGCATCCTGGGACCGGTCGCCGCAATATGGGAATGTATCGCATGCAAGTGTACGACGGCAAGACAGCGGGCATGCATTGGCACATTCACAAAGGAGGGGCGGCACATTTCCGGTCTGCGGCGGAACGAATGGATGTGGCAGTTGCGTTGGGGCCGGATCCGATCACGACCTATGCGGCCACTGCTCCGTTGCCGGAAGGCATCGACGAGCTCATGCTCTCGGGATTTCTCCGAAAAAAACCTGTGAAGATCGTAAAATGCGTGACGTGCGATCTTGAAGTCCCGGCCGAATCCCAAATTGTTTTGGAAGGCTACGTGGTTCCGGGCGAGACCAGGATCGAAGGGCCTTTCGGCGATCATACGGGGTTCTATTCGCCGGCGGACGAATATCCGGTTTTTCATCTTACTGCCATAACGAGGCGTAAGGATCCCGTTTATCCCGCGACAGTCGTGGGTAGACCTCCCATGGAAGACGCGTTCCTCGGCAAAATCACGGAACGGCTTTTTCTTCCGCTGATAAGAAAACAACTACCCGAGATCGTGGACATCAATTTGCCAGTGGAAGGCGGTTTTCACAATCTGTGTTTCGTTTCCATCGACAAGTCCTATCCGGGACATGCCCATAAGGTAATGCACGCTCTGTGGGGACTGGGCCAGATGATGTTCACGAAGATGATCCTTGTTTTTGATGGGGATGTAGACGTCCAGGACGTGAAGCAGGTGCTGTTTTTCCTGGGTGCGAATCTCGATCCCGCCAGGGACCTGTGTCTGGTAAAAGGGCCGCTGGACGCCCTGGACCACGCCTCGCCCCTGCCTCATCTGGGCAGTAAAATCGGCTTCGATTGCACCAGAAAGGGACCTCGGGAAGGACATATGCGTGCGTGGCCGGATTTGATCGAAATGGATGGGACGGTTAAGTCGCGAATCGACGCATTATGGCATAAGCTCAACATACGCGAACGTATGTGATTGCAGTTCCGGGGACCGGTGATCACGGAGAATGCTCATAGGAATTCTCAAAAGTAACGTCGGTTTGGGAACGAGAAAAGATTCTACATTGCCATTGCGAGGGCAAAGCCCGAAGCAATCTCGAATTAGCGAAAAATGAGATTGCTTCGTCGTTCCACTCCTCGAATTGGCGTGGTCAGCCCACGTGTGACGTGGGCCAGTACCTGGCCGAAGCCGACTCAATTTTCAACAACCGGTATATTCAACGCTGCCGCGCCAATTCCGGAAAGCTCTTAAACCGGGAGCCGCTCGACGCACGAAAACCATGATTAAGTCCTTATTCTCATTGGTCAAAATAGAACATACCCTGTTTGCGCTCCCCTTGGCTCTCACGGGAGCCGTGCTTGCGGCCAGGGGGTTCCCTGACATCAGAACCCTTTTCCTGGTGGCGGTCGCATTTTCCGGTGCACGAACAGCTGCCATGGCTTTCAACCGGCTGGCCGACCGGCATCTTGATTCCGCCAATCCGCGCACCACGGATCGAGAAATCCCGAGGGGCCGAGTCACTACGGCGCAGGCCTGGACTATGATCACGGTGGCGTCACTCGCCTATTTTTTTGCTGCATGGGCCTTGAACGGAACGTGTTTTCTGTTGTCTCCCATCGCATTGGCAATCCTGCTGAGTTATTCCTATACCAAGCGTTTTACCTGGCTGTGCCATTTTTTCCTTGGCCTGTGTCTCGGAATAGCTCCAGTAGCCGGGTGGCTCGCGATTTCGGACGTGCTCGAATGGCCACCGGTAGTCCTGGGAATGGGGGTTCTCTTCTGGGTCGCGGGATTCGACACGATCTACGCGTGTCAGGATGTGGAATTCGATCGTCAGGCGAAGGTGTATTCGTTCCCGTCACTCTTCGGAATGAAAAGGGCCCTCACATTGGCCGCTGCGGCTCACGTCACGGCCGCGTGCCTTTTTGTGCTGAGCGGGAGCCTCGCCCATCTCGGCTGGCCTTTCTACGTGTTGAGCCTGATCACGTGCGCATTGCTCCTGTGGGAGCATATCCTGGTTCGACCGGGCGATTCGAGCAGGTTGAATCTGGCCTTTTTTCAAGTAAACTCCCTGGTATCGTTCAGTTTGCTCGCGGCAGTCTGGTCCGGAATATCATGACGAGGAGGATCCCTCATAGGCCATAAGCGGCAAAGAGGAACGTTCGATGATCCCGGCGTTTTCGGCCTTTTGAAACAGGACCTCCACCGCCCGCCTCCCCTCGTCCCCTATGTCGAAACTGAACCGGTTTACGTACAGATCGATGTGTTGTAGGACAAGTGCTACGTCCAGCTCCTGCGCGTGGGAGAGAACATAGTCCATGGTAGCCGGGGAGTTCTTGTCCCCGAGTGCGAGGGACTCTCGGATGGCCTCATCGACTGTAGCCGCGATCTCCGGCCCCAAATCCCTTCTTACCGCGATTCCCCCAAGAGGCAGGAGGCAATCCGTCTGCTCCTGCCACCATTCTCCGAGATCCAGGATGGCGGTCAGGCCCAGCTGTCCATAACTGAATCTTCCTTCATGGATCACCAAACCGAAATCCGATTCCCCTCGCATGACCGAAGGCATGATTTCCGAGAACACCATATGTCTGATTCGCGGAGACTTTTTCAGGTAGAGACGAAATAGGAGACAGGCGGTGGTGTATTCTCCGGGAGAGGCGATTAATCCGGTGTCAAGTTCGTCGCGAATACGTCCGGGCCGGGACACGACGAGAGGACCGCAACCTATACCCATTGCACCACCGGAATAAAGCAGACCATAGGCGTTACGAACTGCTCCCAATGCGGCGAAGCTTAATTTTGTGACTTCCAGACGTCCTTCCAGGGCCCACTGATTGAGAGTCTCAACATCGGCCAGGACCGGTTCCAGGGTCAACGTACTCCGTATCCTCCGATTCGCCAGGGCAGCCATGATGAATGTGTCGTTCGGACAGGGTGAAAACCCGATTCTTAGACTAGTCAACGCATTTTCCTTATGTAATTGAGTAGCGCCTTTTGCGCGATTTCGTTTGCCGGGCCGAGTTTCCACGATGACTTGTCGCGTGAGCCGGCTGTATTACTTATTCCCCGGATTTCTCCCACACGCACGTGAAATATCGTCCCCGCTCTGGCAACGGCATAGCCTTCCATGTTTTCAGCAAGCGCCGAAAAGATCTGATACCGTGCTTCGGCTACTCTGCTGTTCCCGGAAACGCCAACGACCGTCAAAAAAGGGCCCTGCTCCGCCTTGCCAATTTCTCGGGCAGATTCAGTCAAATCTCGTGAGACCTCTTTGTCCAGCGGAATTTCCCGGTCCAATCCCGGAAAAGCCAGTGCCCCGGTTCCGGCCGGTCCTGTTTCACGGCAGACCCCCAGCTCGGCCAGGATTTCCGTCGAAGCGACCGCCACATCACCGGGGCACAACCCTGACTCGGGAAATGCACCTGCCGATCCGGTGAGGACAATTCGGTCGCAATGAAGCTTCTGAATCAACGCTCCCAGCGCCAGGCCGGCGGACACAATACCGACTCCGATGGGGCTCACATAAATGGGATTGCCGTCCGAACAACTCTTATAGTATGCACAGCCTGCCGTCCGGCCTGCGGGTGTTGCGTGCAGTTCTCTCTTGAGCACATCAAGTTCGTTTTCCAGTGCCGCAACGATGAGGAGGTTCATCTTACTCCAGGGCCGCTCGCCACGCTGATGCAGGAAGGTGGCGGAAATGTCTGCGTGTTCTCGTCAATCATCCGAAAGCCGTTTTCCGCGGTCTTATAGCAGTTCTCGAAAGTTCTGTCGGATTCGTTCATGACTCTCGCCCGCATTCGACCGATCCAATCATGTCATTGCGAGGAGTGGAACGACGAAGCAATTTCTGTATTGGTTAATTGGAGATTGCTTCGGGCTTCGCCCTCGCAATGACAGTCTTCAAATCATTTCGCGTAATCAAAGCCCACCCTACATTTGAGAGTTTCCATAGTTTTCCGGTGGCATTTTCCGACCTGGTCCTGTTGTAGCCGTGCTTGAGCTTCGCGTCAACCGGGGGCTGCAGGCAAGAGCTTTTCCCGGTCCAAAGAATTGAGATTCCGGGAAGTTCTTACCAGGAGTTCCTCCTCGATGTCACTGTTTTTGAACGTATTCGCACAACGCCTCTTGAACAGCGCCCGACGAATACGTGGAATTTCACCTGTTTTTCCGTTGACTTGACTGTGAAATCGAAGTATTATCATCTTCGCAAAATTCTCCCGAACCGGAAACGTTTTTAGCGAGGGCTTATGGCGGAAGCGGTACAAAATCAGCCGTTTGTCAAGATTCTTATTGCAGGAGAGAGGTCATGTTCCGAAGAACTCTCCCGAAATGTGGTCATGCTGGGATATGCGGTTGTCGGAATCGCTTCTACTGGACAAGAAGCTTTTCATATGGCTGCAGAATTTAAACCGGACCTCTGTCTGTTGGATGCTGAACTGTCCGGAAGCATGGACGGCATTGAAGCCCTGCGACAGATCGCTGCGCTACTGGATATCCCAGCCCTGTACGTTGTCGGAGTATCCGATGACGACTTTTTTGAGAAATCGAGCGAGACAGAGTCGTACGGATACCTCGCCAAACCTGTTTCTTCGCACCAACTGAAGCTCAGTATTGAGTCCGCTCTGCACAGACAACGAAGGAAAAAGCCGTTTACGCGATGCGAACGGGAACTATCTGCATTTCAGGACCGGCCCGGAGCGGCGTGGGACGAAGACTGGTCGGAGAGCCTGGATGCTTTGCAGTCCGCATGCGAAGGGACCGGCCGATCCGTACGGGAAATCCTGGAATGTGACCCGGAATTGGTTCGGCAATGCGCGTCCCTCGTGAAAATAGGCACCGTGAACGAAGCCGCCCTGAAAACGTTCGGATGTGCAAACAGAGGGGATTTCCACGATAGCATCGTATCCGGCTTGTTGCGCGGGGATTTAGCCGATTTCAAGGACCAGATCATTGGAGCCGCGGAATGCGGGCGAGACTTCCAAGCTGAAGGCGCCAGGTACACAAGGGACGGTCGCAAGATCATCCTGGAGGTGACGGCGTCCGTTGTTGCATTGCCGACGGACCGAAACCGGTCCCGCCTTGTTCTCAGGTTTGCCGATATCACGGAACGCAGAATACGAGAAAGCGAACAACGGTTGGCGTTGGCTCTGGAAGGGTCGGGATTGGGCCTGTGGGACTGGAACATGAAAAACGGTGAAGACGTCCGCGGTTCGCACTGGTCCGAAATCCTGGGCTATTCCGCCGATGAAATCGAAGACACGGTGAGCGCCTGGGTAGAGTGCATCCATCCTGACGACAGAGCACGGGTGACCAGGCAGAAGGACGCTCATCTGAACGGGACAACCCCGTCGTACATCTCCGAACATAGGCTCCGGGCCAAATCGGGAGAATGGAAATGGATTCAATCGCGCGGGGCCGTGGTCGAACGTGATGAACTCGGAAAACCGCTGCGTATGGTGGGCGCCATTCTCGATATACACGAGGGAAGACTGGAGCAGGAACAACTGGTGATTGCCCATGCGGAACTTGAAAAACGGGTGGCTGAAAGAACAGCCGAACTGTCCCGGGCCAATGAACAACTGAGGATGGAAGCATTGGCAAGGGAAGAAGCGTCGGTCGCCATTCGGGAAAGTGAGGAGAAATATAGACTGTTATTCTGCAAGGAAAAAGACGCAATAGTCCTGACGGACGCCGAGACGTTCGCATTCTTGGATGCCAACGAATCTGCCGAGCGGCTCTGGGGATATTCAAAGGACGAATTGCTCGGAATGAATGCACTGGATTTGAGCGCCGAACCGGAAGAATCCCGGCTCGCGCTTGAACAGGGATCGGATCCCGAAGGCGTCCACGTCCCTGCCCGGCATCACAGAAAGAAGGACGGGACTGTCATTACCGTGGAAATTTCGACGGGACCATTTGTTCTGAACGGTCGGAAAGTGGTCTGTTCGATCGTGAGAGACGTCTCCGAACGCAAGAAAGCGGAGGATGCTCTCGAGGAGAGTGCCCGACGCTACAAGCAGCTGTACACGATGTTGCGACTCATGTGCGACAACGTGCCCGATCTGATTTGGGCGAAAAACATTGCCGGAGAGTTCCTGTTCGCCAATCGCTCGATGGCAGAAAAGCTGCTCAATGCCGCCGACACGGACGAGCCCATAGGAAAAACCGATGCATTCTTCGGTGCCCGAGAGAGACAGGCCCATCCGGAAAATTATGACTGGCACACCTTCGCGGAACTGTGTTGCAATTCGGATGCAGTTGTCAGGAGTACCCGGAAGCCGCAGCGCTTTCACGAATCCGGCAATGTGAAGGGCGAATTCCTTGTCCTGGACGTGTACAAGGCTCCGCTCTGGAACGAACAAGGAGAGATGATCGGAACCGTCGGATGCGCCCGCGATGTCACGCGAGAAAAAAGAACGGAGGAGTTTCTGAGAGAAAGCGAGGAGCGCAACCGGTTTCTTGCGAACGTGATAGATCTTTGCGCGCAGCCATTCGCAGTGGGTTACCTTGACGGCACCCTCGGCATCGTGAACAAGGCGTATTGCGACCTGGTCGGCTACAGTGCAGACGAATTGAAACATATCGATTGGTATAACGATCTGACCCCTCCGGAATTTCGCGAAACCGGATCCCGAAAGCTCAAAGAACTGACCCGGGACGGTAAACCCGTTCGTTTCGACCAGGAATATCGTCGTAAAGACGGAACACGTGTTCCCGTAGAACTGCTGGTTCACGTCGCGAGTGATGCCAGAGGGAAAGCTCTTTATTATTATTCGTTCATTACCGATCTCACCGACCGAAAAGCTGCGGAAGAGGCGCTTAAGGAAAGCGAAGCACGCGTTCGCATGAAGCTCGATTCCATCCTTTTGCCTGGTGGAGATATCGGAAACCTGGATCTGGGAGATGTTTTCGACACGCAATCCATCCAAATTCTTATGGACTACTTTTACGATCTGACGAGCATCCCTCTCGGAATTGCCGATCTGGACGGCAAAGTATTGGCCGCCACGGGCTGGCAGGACATCTGTACCAAGTTTCACCGTGTTCATCCGGAAACGTCTCAGCACTGCCTGGAAAGCGATACGGTGTTGTCCGGAGGAATCGAACAGGGCGCGTTCAAAATCTACCGGTGTAAGAACAACATGTGGGACGTGGCCACTCCTGTCTATGTGGGCGGAAAACTGCTCGGCAATCTGTTTCTGGGACAGTTCTTCTTTGAAGACGAATCCCCTGATTACGAATCCTTCCGGGCTCACGCACGCAAACACGGATTTGACGAGCAGCAATACATGGCCGCTCTTGAAAAGGTCCCGCGTTGGAGCAAAGAAACGGTAAACGCGGCAATGCTTTTTTTCACGAAACTGGCGCATGTACTTTCAACTTTGAGCTACAGCAACATTCAATTGGCGCGAAGTCTTGCCGAACGCGAACGCTTGGTGAAAACGATACAGACGAGCGAAGCGAAATACCGGCTGCTTGCTGACAACATATCCGACGTGCTCTGGGTGTTGAATCTGGAGACAGGGCGATGGGATTATATGAGCCCTTCGGTTGAGCGTCTGCGGGGGTACACAGTCCGAGAAACTCTGCAACAGACGCTGGAGCAGGTGATGACCCCTGAATCACATGCGTATATGCAGGAGCGGATTGCTCTCAGATCCGAATTGTTCGTGGGCGGTGATAGCGGATCTCACGCGTACAGCGACGAACTGGAGCAAACCTGCAAAGACGGAACTACGGTTTGGACCGAAACGGTGACTCGTTACGCGAGAAATGGCCGCAATCAGCTGACCCTGCTTGGCATCTCGCGCGATGTTACCGAGCGCAAGAGGGCTCAGGAACTCATACGGGAGAGCGAACAACGCTATCGCGTACTTTTTGAAAACATGCTCGAGGGTTTTGCATACTGCCGTATGATATTTACAGACGGAAAGCCCGATGATTTCGTGTACCTGGAGGTTAACGACGCATTTGGGCGGTTAACGGGGTTAAGCGATGTTGTCGGCAGAAAAGCCACCGAGGTCATGCCGGGTATTAGACAGTTCAATCCGGATCTATTCAGCATTTACGGTGAAGTTGCTTTAACGGGAAAGTCGAGAAGGTTCGAAACATATTTGGAAGCCCAGGGAATCTGGCTTTCCATTTCGGTTTACAGTTCGAAACGAAATTATTTTATCGCGGTTTTTGACAATATTACCGACCACAAGCGTGCGGAAGAAGCGTTGCGGGCTTCGGAAGAGAAGTATCGCGCTACTTTCAACAATGCGGCCGTTGGAATCGATCTGACGGACGATCAGGGACGGTTTCTCGAAGTGAATCACACGTTGTCGGATTTGCTTGGCTACACACAAGAAGAGCTCCAAAAACTCACCATTTTAGATGTCACGCATCCCGACGACGTAGAAACGTCCCGAGACAAGTACAATGAGTTCATCGCAGGAAAGAACGAAAGCTACAGATTTGAGAAACGATACGTGCGTAAGGATGGAGAGATTGTGTGGGCAAACACGTCTGTATCCGCTATACGGAATTTACAAGGAAAATACCGCGCTACGGTGGGCGTGATCGCGGACATAACCAAGCGCAGAAAAGCCGAAGAAGTGAGGCTTCGTTTGGAAAAAGCCGTTGAACAAGCTGCGGAAACGATAGAAATTACGGATGCCGACGGAACGATATTGTACGTGAATCCCGCTTTTGAACGGACTACGGGCTATTCGTCACAAGAGGCGATTGGAAACAATCCGCGTATTGTCCGAAGCGGCGTGCACGACGAGGCGTTTTACCGGAACCTGTGGAAGACGATCAGCAGCGGTGGAGTTTGGAGCGGGCATTTCATAAACGAAAAAAAGAATGGAGGATTGTTCGAAGAAGAGGCCACCATTTCCCCAATAAAGGATGAAACGGGAAAAATAGCCAATTACGTGGCCGTGAAGCGAGACGTGACCAAAGAAGTGTCACTGCAAAAACAACTTCTCCAAGCTCAAAAGATGGAGGCCATCGGTACGCTTGCCGGAGGAATTGCTCACGATTTTAACAATCTTCTCCAGGTCACCCTGGGCTATTCCGAACTACTGCTGTCCGAGAAGCGCGTGGATGATAAGGACTACGCAGACCTCCAAAAGATTTATCGGGCTGCCCGCAGCGGAGCCGAGCTGGTGAAAAGCTTGCTCACTTTCAGCAGGAAGCTGGAACCCAAGCCGGTGCCGATGAACCTGAATGTCCACATAGGGCATGTGCAACAGCTCTTGAGGCGGACGATTCCGAAGATGATCGAGATTCGATTCACTTTGGCACAGGACTTGCCCAGAGTGAATGCGGACCCGGCTCAAATAGAACAGATACTTATGAACCTGGCCCTCAACTCTCGAGATGCAATTGCGGATCGTGGATCCATCACCATAGAAACCGCAAACGTGACCCTGGACGACGAGTACTGCAGGCTGCATCAGGAAGCGGCCCCAGGGCATTACGTAAGGCTCTCCGTTTCAGATACGGGGCATGGAATAGATCGCGACACCATGGAACATGTTTTCGAACCTTTCTTCACAACGAAGGACTTGGGCAGAGCAACAGGGTTAGGGCTCGCCATGGTGTACGGGATTGTCAAACAACATAACGGATACATTTCATGCTCGAGTGATATAGGCCGGGGAGCCACGTTCAACGTTTATCTTCCTGCCATGACGCGGGAGCCGGGCCGAATTACCGTTGAATCCCAAGCAATGCCCGCAAGTGGAACTGAGACTCTTCTGCTGGTTGACGACGAGAAGGATGTCCGCGATCTTGGGGGTAGAATTCTCGCCAGATCGGGTTACAAGATTCTGAACGCGGCAAACGGCAAAGACGCTCTGCATATGTATGAAAGACGAACCGAACAAATAGATCTGGTGATTCTCGATTTGATCATGCCCGAAATGGGAGGAAGCAGGTGTCTGGACGAACTCCTGAAATTGGACCCCCAGCTCAAAATTATCATTGCAAGTGGATTTTCCGCCTACGATATCATTAGGGAAGTCTTTCAAAAAGGAGCGCGGGGGTTTGTAAGCAAACCGTTCAAGGCAAAGGATTTACTCGTGCAGGTAAGGCAAGCATTGGATTCGGACTAGTGTTGTGTTTCAGCAATGACTTTACGGTTCGGTCGTCGTGGCAGGTACTTCTAGGAAGATTCGCTCCGAGTTCAGACGTAAAGCTATTACTGCAACACTACACTAGCTGTCGGGCCGGCCGGCATGCTTTCGAAGCAAAACCTTTCGGCAAGAACCATTATAGGTGAGACTATCTTTATGAACACGAACAAGAATGCGCGGATATTGATTGTGGACGACGAGCCGTACATCTGTGAACTGCTCGCAAGATGGATAACTTCGGAAGGCCATCGATGCGTTGTTACTTTCAGCGCTGAGGCGGCGCTGGAGATTCTCGACGGCCAGAGTTTCGAACTGGTAATCACGGATATCATGATGCCGGGCATGTCCGGCCTCGATCTGCTTGCCACCATCAAGAAAGCTCATCCGGATACTGCCGTCATAATGGTCACTGCAGTAGATGACAGAAAAACCGGTGTTCTCGCTCTCGAACTCGGCGCATTCGGTTACGTCATAAAGCCGTTTGAGAAGAACGAGGTGCTCATAAATGTCTCAAACGCGCTCCAGCGTCGCCAGTTCACGCTGCTCTACCGGCAGTACGATCGCAATCTCAGCGAGCATGTTGACCGTCAGAGTGAACACGTTCGCCAGGGGGAGCAGATCCTGCTTAAAATGATCGCGGAAGCGGGGCGTCGTCATGGAGAAACCGAGGCCCACCTTTTGAGGGTGGGCAGATGTTCTTCGCTTCTTGCAGATGCCCTCGCGGCGGGCTGGACTATGAAGCAGTGCCAGGACATCAGTCTTGCCGCAGCTCTCCATGATATCGGAAAAATAGGGATTCCGGATTCCATTTTGATGAAACCGGGCAATCTGACACACGAAGAAATCACGATCATGCAGACGCACACGGTGCTTGCCGAAAAACTTCTGGGCATTTCCGATTCGTCGGCTCTTGTCATGGGCCGAAGTGTTGCGCTGTATCATCACGAAAACTGGGACGGATCGGGTTATCCCAAGGGCTTGACCGGTGAAGCCATACCCCAGGAAGCGCGCATTACGGCTGTGTGCGACACTTACGACGCACTCACACGAAAGAGATCCTATCGGGATGCCTGGACCGAAGAAGACGCTCTGGCAATTATGGTCGAACAAAAGGGGAAACGATTCGAACCCAAAATTCTGGACGTCTTCTTTGACGTGCTACCCGCGATTCGCCAGTTGTTCACGGAATTGCACGATGAGGATTGGGGCTAGCGTCGAGCGTGTGACGAACTGCCCGCTGGACTGAACCCCACGCGACGGCCCAATGCGCAAACCCGGTTTGATCGACAAGGTGCAGATCTCCATATCCGAACGGAATGCCATGCCCGACACTAAGGCCAAAATTCTTGTGGTGGATGACGAGCCTCACATTGGCGAGCTGCTATCGCGTTGGCTCATTGCCGAGGGATATTGGTGCCGCACAGCGACAAACGGAGATGAGGCCGTCAAAATCCTGGAAGCGGAAAAATTCCATCTTGTCGTAACAGACATCATTATGCCGGGCCTGTCGGGAATCGATCTGTTGATGATTGTCAGATCATCATTCCCCGACGTCGCGGTGATCCTGGTGACCGCTGTTGAAGATCGCAAGACAGCCATCTATGCGCTCGAACTGGGCGCGTACGGCTACGTCATCAAACCTTTTGATAGAAACGAAATCCTTATCAACGTGGCCAGCGCACTCGAGAGAAGACGAATTACACAACTGAGCGAACAATACGAACGAAGTCTCGAGGCAAGTGTCGAGGAGAGGACCAGGGAGGTTCGCAATCGCGAGGAAGAGATTATTTTCAGACTCATTTCCGCCACCGGATACAGAGACGACGAAACCGGGGCACACGTCAAGCGAATCGGTCGCTATTCGGCCGTAATGGCAAAAGCGCTGGGCTGGAAGGCCAGTGACGTCGAACGAATTGGCCTTGCTGCACCCATGCATGATCTTGGGAAAATCGGGATTCCTGACAGCATATTGCAAAAACCGGGGGGATTAACCATAGAAGAATTTGAGATCATGAAAAAGCACCCCGCAATCGGTGCCCAAATCCTCGACGGATCCTCAGTGCCCTTGATTCAGATGGCTCGAGAAATAGCGTATGCCCACCACGAGCGATGCGACGGTTCCGGCTACCCACGGGGACTTGCCGGAGCTCAGATCCCGGAATCCGCTTCCATCGTAGCTGTCGTGGACGTGTACGACGCGTTAGTGCACCCTCGCGTCTATCGGCCCGCTTTCACTGAAGAAAAGGCTCTTTCCATCATGATTGCCGGAGACGGAGAGTACTTCGGCAATAACATATTCGATTGCTTTCTCAGCGTGCTGCCCGTGTTGCGGTCCATCAGGGAAAAAGTGCAGGAAGGCGCTTGAACTCTCTAATGCTAAGACCGTTGCGCTTTCAAGAAAGTGAGATGGGGAAGGAACTTGTTACAAGGCGTTCCTTCCTCATTTCACCTCCTTGAAAGCGCATCGCAATTATATAGCCAGTGCCAAAAGTTTTGACCGTTTCTGCCGCCCTGTCATACGGATTCGCTTTTTTACAGGTAACTCGATTGTGGGCACAGGGCTGGGGGTACTCCTTCGCTGCGGACGACGCAGAGCCGTCTCATCACTTCGCTCAGGAGAGCCTCCAGCCCTGCAATCTCATAACTCTTATTGCGAATGCGTATCAGAGGGCTGTCGAACGAAGGTTTAACGACCTTGCGTTGTCCGGAGTGAAGGAGTGCCCCCTGATAGGGCGCCTACCGATCGGACATGTCTTTTGGCAACTGCTATAGCAGTTCTCGAAAGTTCTGTCGGATTCGTTTATGGCTCTGCCCACGTTCCGACCATGCAATCATGTCAATTACGAAAAGTGGAACGACGAAGCAATCTCATTCTTGGTTAGTTGGAGATTGCTTCGGGCTTCGCCCTCGCAATGACGGTCTTCGAATCTTTTCGCGTAAACTAAACCGCATTACTCTTGACAATTCCTACATATCATGGCGTGCCGGCAGGGCCGTCGTCCCTGCCGACCATTTGTATCTTTTCGCGAAATCGGGACCAACATTCGTTTTGAGAATCCCAATAAATTGAAAAGAAAGCATGTTTATGGTATTCGATAGAGCGATACGTCATTCTCGTCTTCCAAGGAAGATATAATGAAGTTTATTGAAGACAATCCCAACGACGTAACACGAGCGGACATTGTCGTCGGCATACCGTCGTATAACGAATCATCATCCATCAGTTTTCCGACACAGCAGGCCGATAAGGGCCTGGTGAAATATTTTGGACGGTTCTCCTCCGCCATTATCAATTGCGATAACAATTCTCCAGACGGCACCCGCTCCGCGTTCATGGAAACCGACTCAAAAACTCCCAAAATATATATATCGACGAAAGAGGGAGTTACGGGAAAAGGCAACAACCTGCGAAACTTGTTCGCGAAGGCTGCTGAACTGTCTGCGAAGGCGGTTATCGTCATAGATGCGGACCTGAAAAGCATAACGCCTCTGTGGATCCGGAATCTGGGAGAACCGCTTTTGGAGCAGTACGAGTTCGTAGCTCCCCTGTATGTTCGCCACAAATACGATGGCACCATCACCAATATCATAGCCTATCCGTTGACTCGCGCCCTTTACGGCAGGCGGGTTCGGCAGCCCATTGGGGGTGACTACGGATTTTCCGGAAATCTGGCCGGTATTTTTGCCGAATGGGAAGTATGGAACCAATCCGTAGCCGAATTCGGGATCGACATATGGATGACAACCACGGCCATGCGCAATCGGGTTGCAGTCGTGCAATCCTTCATGGGCAGGTCAAAAATTCATAAGGTCAAGGACTCTCTTGCATATGCCGAAGCACTTTTCCCCGATGTAATCAACACCATATTCGAACTCATGTGCAGGTACGACGGATTCTGGAAAGACGTAAAATGGAGCCGGCCGACGGCAGTCTTCGGGTTCGGGTCCGGCGAATTTGAGGTTCCTCCTCAGGTCGAGGTAGAGACGAAACGGCTGTCGGAAAAATTTTCCCAGGGGTTGGGCAAGTTCTGGAATGAATACAACGCGATCTTGACGACCCAGAACATGAATAAACTCCAGGAGGTAGCCGAGCTGCCTTTCGAAGGATTCGAGTTTCCTACGGGATTGTGGGCCAAGGTGCTCTACGATTTCGCAGTGGCATACAGAAATAACGTGATTCCTCGAGACGAATTGATTCAGGTGTTGATTCCCCTCTATTACGGAAAGACTTTGTCCTTCGTGCTGGAAACACAAGCAATGAACAACCAGCAGGTTGAAGAATTGATCGAAGACCAATGCCTGCAATTCGAAAAAGCTAAACCGTACCTTGTGGAACGGTGGTTTTCCGGGTGATTCCGATTTGCGAACAATGACCAAAGGAGCCGGAAATGGCGAAGATATTGATCGTGGATGATGAAGAAGGAATTAGGATGCTTTACTCGATGGAACTGCAAGACGAGGGATATGAGGTAATTACTTTGCCTGACGGCAGGGAACTCCTCCAAGTGGTCGACCGTGAACACCCCGATTGCATCGTGCTGGACATCAAAATGCGTGAATATAACGGATTGGACCTCCTTCAGCAGATCAGAAGAAGGCACTACGACCTCCCGGTCATACTCAATTCAGCGTATTCCAGTTTCAAAGTGGACCTGAAAGCTGTGGCCGCGGACTATTACGTCGTGAAAAGTTCCGATTTGAGTGAGCTGAAGGAAAAATTGAAAATTGCCCTCGAGACCCGAATTCCGCCGGAGTAGTTTCATACGTATGCGCTTTCAAAAAAGTAAGATTGGGGGGACCCTCTTTAGTAAAGAGTGTCCCGCCCAAACCCCCTCCCAGAAACTTCTATCATGCGCCGGCATCTGCATTTCCGCTGAGGAAATGCAGATGCCGGCGAGTGCTAAAAGTTCTTGAGGTGGAGTTCGGGGAGGAACTTCTTGCAAGAGGTTCCTCCCCGATTTCAACTATCTGAAAACGCATACATATCAGCCCGCGCTATCCGCGAGAAACACCGTCGGCCGTCCGGTTCCGGTCTATCCCCGTCTGTAGCTTTTCCACCGCATGTTGCGACCGCAAATGACCGGGTGATATAGTAAGGTGTCGTCGCAGGAGTTGTATGCTCTTTGCATTGAGCTTCCCGGCGTAAGTGCAACATGCGACAGTCATGAGGCCCGCTGAAATCGGTTCTCTTTAGAAACAGCATTGCGTCCCGAGGGAAGCATATGACCTGTAAGAATCTTGTTACAAATGAACAGCCAAGCACAGAGAAGAGGGCCGGTGGAGTCGTGTACTCTGCCGATCCCGCGGATTTCGCTTACGCGAGGGTGAATATTCCATGTCAGGAAGCGTGTCCCGCGTACACAGACATTCCTGCGTACATCCGATGCGCTTACGAAAGGCGCTATGGAAGGTCGTACGAAATCAATCGCTCGGTGAATCTTTTCCCGGGTGTGCTGGGCCGAATCTGCTCCAGACCCTGCGAATCCAAGTGCCGTCACGGCGAGCGCGAACTCGGCGACCCCGTGGGCATATGTCATATCAAACGAGCCGCTTCTGATTTCAAAGGACCCGGCCGCATTCACGGTGAAACGATTGCTTCTTCCCCGGGCAAAACAGTTTGCGTCATCGGCGCAGGCCCTGCAGGTCTTGCGGCAGCCCATGACCTCTCCACCATCGGGTTCGACGTGACGGTCCTCGAAGCATTCGACGAACCCGGAGGCATGCTTCGATACGGCATACCTGAATTCAGGCTTCCCAGGAACGTTCTCAAGCAGGAGATAGACACGATCCTCAGGTTCGGGGTCAAGCTCCGGACAGGCATCAGGGTAGGCACTGATGTGGCGATGGAAGAGTTGCTTTTTCGATTCGACGCAGTCCTTGTGGCCGCGGGCTGCTACGTTTCAAGAAAACTGGACGTGCCTGGAGAGAATCTTCCCGGAGTGAGTTCCGGTCTCGCATTTGTGGTTGATGCGAACGCAAGGCGTGCACCGGTGATCGGGGACGACGTGCTTGTTATCGGTGCCGGATTCAGTGCTTTTGATTGCGCTCGCTCCGCCCTGAGACTCGGGGCCCGAAACGTATCTCTGTGTATTCGGGCAACGGAGGAGGATCTTCGCGTGACCGAAGACGAGATATTCGAGACGAAACGCGAAGGTATTACTATCCGGAGTCTCGTGGTCAGCCGGCGAATTCTGGGCAACGGCAAAGTGGAAGGCGTGGAATTCCTGAGAACCGGGCCCGGGGACCGCTTGCCCAACGGCAGAAGACACATCACCCCCATAGAAGGAAGCGAGTTTGTCATCCCGGCGGATTCCGTCATTGTAGCAATAGGCCAGGGTGCAGAACCGATTCCTTCTCCTGGAGAAACGGATCGCAGGGGCGTATTGACAGCCGATCCCGGGACGTTCCGCACATCCGTGCGACAGCTCTATGCAGCAGGCGATTTCATGACGGGGCCCACCACGGTCATTGAATCCATAGCCGCAGGTCGCAGGGCAGCCGAACAAATAGCCCGTGACCTGACGGGAAAACGATTTCGAGAATGGGCCATTAGGATTGAAGAAGCCCGGTTGACGGACCGGGAACGCTCGTGGGACTTCATTCCTCGTGTTGAAATGCCTGCAGTTCTACCTGTGCAGGACAGATTGCATCCGCCCGATAGACAGGTAGAAATAGGATTTTCGGACGAAGAAGCCTTTGAAGAAGCGAAACGCTGCTATCTCTGTTACCTCCACTATGAAATAGATATCGATCGATGCATTTACTGCCGCTATTGCATCGATGTCGCTCCACGGGACTGCATAAAACTGGTGCAGGAGGTTGTCACGGACGAACAAGGAGCGATCACGGGATTCGTCGAGACAAACGAATGGGGCAGGGTAAGCGCCGTCGCCATCGATAACTCACGATGCATACGGTGCGGCGCTTGCGTGCGGGTTTGTCCCATGGACTGCATATCGGTCTCCAAAGTGCAGAAGGTGGAGCGGTTGCTCCATCCCTGGGGCGATACATGAACCCTGAGCATTGCGTGATAATCGGGAACGGTCCGGCGGCGAACGAAGCAGCCCTGACGCTGCGGGGAGAGTCACGGGATCTGCGGATTACCGTCATCGGACAGGAACCGGTCCGGCACTATAAGGCCTATCTCCTTCCGGAATACGTATCCGGAAAACTGGCCGAAGATGACTTGTATGTGAACCCGCCGGCCGACCACCGGGAGCGGGATATAAAACTGCGGCTGGGTCAGAAAGTCGAAACCGTCAGTTTTGACACGCGGGAAATCATATTGGATCATAAAGAAGTTGTTCGGTTTGATTCGCTCATCGTTGCAGTGGGAGGTATCCCGCGGATTCCGGAACGGCTACAGGTCTTTTCGGACCTTTTTCTCGCGTTGAAGACTTTGGCTGATGCTCGAATATGGAAACAGAAGCTCAAGGATGCCGAGACAATTCTCATGGTCGGTGGAGATCTTACGTCCCTGTCGTTCACCAAAGCGCTGCTGGCCATGGGTAAGCGAGTAATTTTCATGATCAACGAGGATTCCTTCTGGCCGCTTCGGTTCGACGACGAAATCCGTTCCCAGGTCACGGAGAGACTGACCGCAAAGGGCGTTGAGGTCTTGAATCGGCGGACCATAAAAGGATTGGCCGGAATCTCCGAAAATGAGGTTGAAATAGAGACTGACGCGGAAAAATTGTCCGTCAATGCCGTAGGCGCTTTTTTCGGTCTCGTGCCGAACGTGAAATTCCTCGCAAGGAGCGGCCTGCACATCGACCGGGGAATTCTCGTGGACGATTATTTGCGGACACGCTTTGCCGGGGTGTACGCGGCAGGCGACTGCGCTCAGGTCTATCATCCTGAACTCCGGGACTACTGGGTCTCCATCGGCTATAAGAACGCCTGGAACCTGGGAAAGATTGCGGCATTAAATTTGATCGGCGGCAAGATTCGGGCCCAGGCAGTTGCTCAGAGCATTTTCCGGGTTGGTGGCATTGCCGTGAACACTTCCTGGTGGACGGAGTTCTGAAATGCAGCGAGTGGATATGACCGTGGAAGTCTGTGGAATGGCTGGTGACGGGACCATAGCCGCGGGCGGCCTCATCAATGAGGCTATGTCATTGGGCGGATTTTCCGTTCTCGGGTTCGATTCATATCCCGCCGAAATCAGGGGCTTCGGACGGTGCGTTACCCGGTCCCGGATAGGCAGTGAGGAAATAGTTGCTCTGGCCGACAGAACACAGGTGCTTATTTCCCTGGATGATGAGCAGTCCATTTCCAGAGTTCCGTTCCTTGTGGATAACGGCGGCGTTATCTTCGACAATAATCCGTCCGGTTACAGGGAGGAGACCAAGTCCCTCGCGGCGAAGCTGGAACCGGGTATCTCCTTGTTCGGAATGCCATTGGGCGACCTTGCCACGGGTGCCTCAGGCACGGTAAGAGGACGTAACTTGACCGCTCTGGGGGCATTCACAGCGATTTTCGGGGTGCCGCCGGATTTGTTCAGAAAGGCAATCTCCGACAAATTCACTTCCAAAGGAAAAGCCGTTCTGGAAGCGAATTTGAAGAGTTTTAACGCAGGGCTCAGGTACGCTGAGGAGAAGTTCAAAGACCGGGCTACACCCGTATTCGACGTCCGGAACAAACTGGGTTCCGGAAAAAGAGTCATGCTCTCCGGCAATCAGGCCATTGCCAAGGCCGCTCTGGACGCAGGGCTGAAGTTGTATTTCGGCTATCCCATTACTCCAGCCACTCCGATCATGGAATACCTGGCCAAGCAGCTTCCCCAGCGAGGCGGCCGGGTAATGCAGATGGAAGACGAGATTTCTTCCATAGGAGCAGTTCTCGGAAGCTACTACGCGGGTGCGAGGGCTATGACAGCAACGTCGGGCCCTGGGTTCGCCCTCATGACCGAACTCATAACTCACGGTGTGATGGCGGAAATTCCCGCGGTCATTCTCAACGCTCAGCGAGGCGGCCCGTCGACAGGATTGCCCACGAAAACGGAGCAATCCGATCTTCATGCCGCTGTGTTCGGCGGTCCTGGCGATTCGGGACGGATCGTAATAGCTCCTACCAATGTCGAGGAATGCTACGCAATGACGGTCAAGAGCTTTCAGCTGGCCGAAAAGTACCAGACGCCCGTCATCGTGCTCACGGATTTTTATTTGGACAACCGGGTGGAAAATCTTGCCAGCCCCGCAGCCTCATCCGAAGAAAAGGCCGACTGGAACATGTATCCCCACGACTCCACTCGTGGGAAGTACTGGCGTTACGCTTCCACAGAATCGGGAATCTCTCCTCGAGCCCTACCGGGCACTGAAGGGTTCATATATACGGCCACCGGCCTGGAGCATACGGAACGCGGCACTCCCGACTATTCGCCGGAAAATCACATGATGATGAGCGCCAAGCGCTATCGCAAGATCATGGGAGCACTGGCCGATTTACCCTCGCCCGTAGAATTTTCCTCCGGCCGCGAATTGGAAGTCGGCGTAATCGGATGGGGTTCCACCTTCGGTTCCGTGCTGGAAGCGGTCAATACCGCGGCGGAACGCGGGCTCAGGGTGGGAGCCTTGAAAATTACGTCAATTTTTCCGTTCCACGCGGATGTCATACGCTCTTTCATGAATCGTTGCGGACACGTGTTGATCCCCGAACTCAACTATTCGGGACAATTGGCGAACCTGATCGGCCATCTCCACAACAAGGACGTGATTCGGTTGAATATGGTCACCGGCGTCCCGTTTTCGCCATCAACTATTCTCTTTGAAATTGAAAATCTCGTTGGAGCGGGTACATGAAAACCCCCGGTAAGATTCTTGCCGAAAAAGTGAAACATATAAGGGATTCTAACCAGTTTGCAGTGCGCTCTTCGGCTCTGCCCACCTGGTGCCCGGGATGCGGTTATTTCGGCATTCACCATGCGCTGAGCGGATGCCTGAAACAAATGGGCATGCCGCTTCACGAGATTGTGGTCGTTTCCGGCATCGGATGTGCCGGGCGCTATCCTTTCTTTTCAAATACCTATGGGCTGCACACCGTCCACGGTAGGACCCTTCCCGTGGCCACGGGAGTGAAGATGGCCAATCCCGGGCTCACCGTGTACGCTGTGGGCGGGGACGGCGACGGCCTTGCAATCGGAGGCGGTCATCTGCCCCACGTCATCCGACGAGACGTAAACATCAATTATCTGCTGTTCGACAATTCCATGTACGGGCTCACAAAGGGTCAGCCTTCGCCGAGTTCTCCCGTTGGCACCACGACCAAGGCCAGTCCCTTCGGAACGGTGGACAAGCCGCTCAATGCGACGCTCATGGCGCTCACGTACGGGATCGGATTCGTAGCGAGATTGTTTGCGGGAGATCCCGAGGGAATGAGAAACGCCTTTGTTGAAGGAACCAGGCACAACGGCTTTTCCCTCTTCCATATCTATACGACGTGCGTCACCTTCGACAAAGTGAATAAGACCTGGGATAACCTGAAAAGACAGATTCATCCGTTGCCGCAAAACCATGACGCGGGAAACCTGCGCAAGGCCTTTGATGCCGTACTGGACGATGATTTCACCACGGGAATCATTTTTCAGAAAGAATCCGCGTGACCATTGCCTTTCGTCCGAGGTGAGCCATGAAATACCGTATCGAATACGACAGCATGGGCGAGGTTACTGTCCCCAAAGAAGCTTACTACGGAGCCGAAACCCAGAGAGCGGTGGACAATTTTTCCATAAGCGGTCTTGTTTTGCCTGTCCCGTTCATCCGGGCTCTCGCACTCATAAAAAAGAATGCCGCACTCGTAAACCGGGAGCTGGGTATACTCGATCCCGAACGTGCCTCCGCGATCGTGAGCGCAGCAGAGGAAGTTCATCAAGGAATTCTCGACGACCAGTTCGTGGTGGATGTATTCCAAACCGGTTCGGGAACATCCACCAACATGAACGCAAATGAGGTGATTGCGGGACGGGCAAACGAAATACTCACCGGCAAACGGGGAGGAAAATCTCCGGTTCATCCTAATGATCACGTAAATAAGGGCCAGTCCAGCAATGACGTAATTCCTGCAGCCATACACATTTCCGCGGTAGTGGAACTGGAAAAACGTTTGCTCCCGGCGTTGGATGTCCTGCGCAGGAGCCTCGGTGAAAAAGCGCATGATTGGGCCGAAATCCGAAAAATAGGAAGAACTCATCTGCAGGACGCGATCCCCATGAGTCTCGGCAATGAGTTCAGCGGGTACGCGCGGCAGGTGGAGTTGGCCGGGGTCAGGATTCGCAGGGCTCAAGAATCCCTCTTGGAACTGGCTCTGGGAGGCACTGCCGTTGGAAACGGCACCAATACCCACCCCCAGTTCGCTTGCCGCATCATCGAACTGATTTCCCGAGATACCGGCAGGCCCTTCAGAGAAGCAGAAAACCACTTCGAGGCACAGGCGGCGCAGGATGCAGCGGTCGAGGCCAGCGGAGCCCTGAAGGTTTTTGCCGTGAGTCTCACAAAAATTGCAAATGATATCAGATTACTCGCCTCAGGACCCCGGTGCGGACTCGGAGAGATCACGATTCCCCCTCTGCAGCCCGGATCGTCAATTATGCCCGGGAAGGTCAATCCTGTCATTCCCGAGATGGTACTGCAGGTGGCTGCGCAGGTGATTGCAAACGATACGGCCATAACCCTGGGTGGACAAGGAGGAATTCTGGAATTGAACGTTATGCTTCCGCTGATCGGATATAATCTGCTCCAGTCCATAAGTCTTCTGGAACATTCCGCAGTGCGCCTGGCACGAAAATGCGTCGAAGGCATTACCGCAAACGTGGAAAAATGCTTCGCCAACATCGAGCAGAGCCTGGCTATGAGCACCGCGCTCACCCCGGCCATAGGCCACGAAAAGGCTGCCGAAATCTCAAAAACGGCCTTTTCCACGGGCAAGACAGTGAGACAGGTTGCCGTGGAGCTAGAAGTACTTGCTGAAGAAGAAGTGCATAAGATTCTGGACAAAATGACCCGTGGTTGAACTGCCGAAACTCCCGGTCCTCAGCGCTGCTGACGCCGTTTCGCTTCAATTACTTGAAATCGAAGGGGAACTTCTGACAAAGACGGTTCCCCCAATTGTACCATAGGGATTCTCATAGGCATTCGCCACAAGATTTATGAGATGTCTGGGCTGGGGGCTCTCCTGAGCGAAGCGAAGCAATCTGCTCCGACAAAAATGTGAGACCTGATTTAAGAAAACCTGTGCTTATTAGAGAGCGTCCCCGCCCCGATGTCACGTATTCGAAAGCGAAATGACATGAGAGGACCTGCGTTACCCCGCGAAGATCCCCCCACTGTGTCTTCGCCGAGTGCGGTTTTGCATGGAGCACAAGGCTTCTCACCACCTCTGGCCGCTGGTCGTGACGTATGCCGGCTCGACCGGGAATTTTTCGCGACGCGGTTTGGAATATATCTCGAAACGACATCAACTTACTTTTGTAATATATGGACAATATATTATTTAATTTGGTGTTGCATAATATCATGCCGGCCCGTTAAGGCATCAGACTTCGCGATTGATCAGCGTCTCTCCCGGAGCGCGCGGTTAACACGCGAACCAATTTTCATAAAACGCGAACTTTTTGACTGATATATTGTCATACTCGCGCTTCAATCAATAATAATTTCTTGACTACCCGCGAACAGGGTGATAGGAGCCCTCTGCATGGCGGGGAACCCCTGAAAGCCCCCGGAAAAAGCACCAAATCCGTAACCGGACCTCAGCGGTCGCCTGCTTGTCAATATTGTGATCTGTGTTTAGGTGGAAACACTGAAACATTTTTAATAAAGTTAAAGGAGTGGCACATGATCCAGAGGGCGATTGACGCCTCCGCCGGGAATTTCCTGGATTCGTACGACTTCAACCAGAACTACAAATACTTGAAGAAGCTCATCCAGGATCTGAAGGTGGAGAACGGCACTTCTTTGAGGAGGGAAATCTTTGGGGAGGATGAACCCGATCGCGTTCTTACCAAGAAACAAATGAAACAACTGTTTCGTTTTTTGCGAAAGATTGAAAACCATTACGAGGAGTGCTGCAATCCCCCGATCCCGGAGGAACTGGAAAAGTCCATCAGAACCCGTGAGAGTTCTCAGTGGCTTCCTTGGGAAATGGAAGCTATTGAAAAAGTGGATGCCTGGCGCGAAGCATTGAATGACAGAAAAATGTATGCGCGGCAGATGCTGCAGAAAGCCCTCGAAAAGATTCGCGCGGGAGAGTCGATGTAATAGGCGCAATTTCCTGAAAAAAGATTCAAACGTACAAAGCTGTTTCGAATCGGAATACTTCGGTACATTCATACGTGAAAGGTTCCCGAATGCCTCGGCTGTCCGGCCGGGGTATTTTTGTCTCGAAACGCCGGAGACTGGTGTGACTTCGGGGGTTCGTGCAAGCATCCCCTGATATAGCGGTTCTCGCAAATTCTGTCGGATTCGTTCTCAATTCTCGCCCGTGTTCCGATGGTCCAATATGTCATTGAGAGGAGTGGAACGAAGAAGCAATCTCAGTTTTGGCTAATTGGAGATTGCTTCGGGCTTCGCCCTCGCAATGGCAGTCTTCCGATCTTTTCGCGTGATGAAAAGCGACAATACTTTTGAGAATCCCTACAGATTGCTGGGTTGACCGATCGTTGCAGGGGCATGCAACTCATCCACGATGCCCATAAACCGCCACCGCATGACATTCCACAGGGCAATGGCTTCCCATGCTTGATGCTTGAAGGTCCGGTGATTTGATTTCCACATAATGTTACATTATATATAAGGGCACCATCCAAGCAGGAGGACAAATGGACCAATTCAGGCCCAGGGACGATCAAAACCCTATTCGCGACATACGGCGGGGGGTGGAGGATGCGAGAGAAATCCTGAACCGCTTTATGAAAGGCCGTGGAAGTTTGCTCGTAGTGCTGGCGATAATAGGGCTTTACATGGCTTCCGGTCTGTATAAAGTGGATCCCGGTGAAAAGGGAGTGGTTCTCTTCTTCGGTAAGGTTCATGCCCTGACCGATCCCGGATTGAGTTATCGGCTGCCCAGGCCGTTCATGAGCCATCAGATCGTTGATACGTCCACCGTGAGGCGGGCTGAAATCGGATTTCGCTCGGACCGCGGACGTACGCGATCCGTTCCTGCCGAATCCCTCATGCTTACGGGTGACGAAAACATCGCGGATGTTCAACTCGTGGTTCAGTACATGGTACAGGACCCGGTAAAATTTCTGTACGGTGCGGACAACCCTGAATTAGCATTGAGGGTTTCCGCAGAGGTTGCCCTACGGGGAGTGGTGGGCGAGAACACCATCGATCACACCATGACCAGCGGCAGACTGGAAGTTCAGAATAAAGTGGAATCGTATCTACAGAAACTGTTGGACACCTATCAGACCGGTCTTCTGGTGACACAGGCCCGACTGCTGGTGGTTGACCCTCCGGCTCAGGTCCAGGAGGCGTTCCATGATGTGGTGAGGGCGTGGGAGGACAGAGAACGCCTTATCAAAGAGGCCGAAGGATTCAGAGAAGATGTTCTCCCCAAGGCTCGGGGTCAGGCGCAGCAAGAAATCAGGGAAGCCGAAGCATACAAAGCACAGCGGGTGATCCGAGCAAAGGGAGATTCTGAGCGATTTTCCAGCGTATTGGCCGCATACGCGAAGTCTCCCAAAGTAACCAGAGAGCGTCTGTATTTGGAGAGCGTCGAGCAGTTTTTACCGGGCCCAAGAAAATATGTGATGGAAACCGATAATTCCCGGGTGTTGCCGCTTCTCCCTCTCGGTCCGCAGGAGGGTTTTGCGGGGGGGCGATCAAAGCCTTCCAGCCCGGAATCGGCGGCAGAGAAGAAAGGCAACTGAAAGCACATGACCAAGATACTCATAGCCGCCATTGTAGTAGGCATTCTGATTTCGCAATCGGCCTTCATTGTTTCCGAACCTGAACAGGCGCTCATACTTCAATTCGGAAAAGCCGAACGGATAATCCAGAAACCGGGCCTGTACATGAAATATCCGCTCATTCAGAACCTCGTTACGCTCGACAGGCGGATAATAGCTGCCGAAGCCCGCCCCGCAGAATACATAACCCTGGACAAAAAAAGGCTTACCGTGGATACCGTTGCTCGCTGGAAAATCGATAAGCCCCTCGTATTCTACCAAACAGTGCGCAGCTACCCCGGTGCTATAGCCAGGCTCAACGATATTATTTTCGCGAGATTGCGACAGGAGATCGGGAATCACAACTTCAAAGAGTTCATACGGGAAGAACGCGAATTCATCATGAAGCAGGTCACCGTCGGGACTGCCGAGCAGGCCGAACGTTTCGGGATCGGTGTGGTTGACGTCCGGATAAAAAGGGTTGACCTGCCAGAAGAAGTTCAGGCCAGCGTGTTCGCCAGAATGAAGGCCGAACGTGAACGAAGAGCGAAGCGGTATAGAGCCGAAGGAGATGAACAGGCCAGAGAGATTCGGGCAGACGCCAACAAAGAAAAGGAGATTATGTTGGCTGAAGCGTACAAACAGTCTGAAACTCTCCGCGGGGAAGGTGATGCGGAAGCTACCGCAGTCTATGCCGCGGCATATGGCAAAGATGAAGAATTTTACTCGTTCCTTCGCCACCTGGAGGTATACAAAAAAATATTCGGGCCTGAAACGTCTCTCATGTTGAAGCCCGATTCCCAGCTCTTGAAATTCTTGAATTCGCCCAATGAAGTGAACACCGTGAACCAGGCACCTCGCCCGGCTTCTCAGTGAATGATCCTTCAGCCACAGGGAGTAGAAGGTCACATCGTTGCAGCTGCTTGGGGAGAATGCCAGAGCACACGGGCTAGTAGACCGTTGCGCAATTACCTTTACACCTTAGACTAGTCGATAACCGCTGTAGAGGCGGGTTTCAGACTCGCCCCTACCGAAACCGGGGTTGCTACGACGCAAGCCATTTTTGAATCGCTTTATTAGTGAAGAGACCGGATGAGCCGGAATCCGGGTCCACGGTCTGCTGCCATTGCCCGGAGTCTCACGCACATTCCGACCATGCAATCATGTCATTGCGAGGAGTGGAACGACGAAGCAATCTCAGTCTTGGTCAGTTGGAGATTGCTTCGGACTTTGCCCGCGCAATGACAATCTTTCAATCTGTTCGCCGAATCAAAACCGGCCTTATTTCAGAGAAGCTTTGTACCCGTGCTGTAACAGGTTTTCATTATTTTGAATTCCCTTGACCGCTATTTTGCGATCGACTATGGTAACATGGCATTCGTCGGGGGAGGAAATCAAACCAAGGGTGCGTACGATGAAAGCTTTGCTGGTCTATCCGTCTATACCTGACACGTTTTGGAGTTTCAAACATATACTAAAATTTATACGAAAACGGGCAGCTCACGTCCCACTCGGCCTGCTGACCGTCGGATCGATGCTGCCCAAAGATTGGGACCTCAGACTCGTGGACATGAACGTGGAGAATCTTACGAACGAAGCTCTGAATTGGGCCGATCTGGTCATGATCGGTGCAATGGTGGTTCAGAAGGATTCAGTCAGAGAAGTAGTCGACCGCTGCCGGGAAATGGGCAAGAAGATAGTTGCCGGCGGCCCCCTGTTTACGAGCGTTCCGCAGGAATACGAGGACATTGATCACCTCGTTCTCAACGAGGGTGAGATAACTCTGCCCCTGTTCCTGAGAGATCTCGAGAGAGGCACCCCACGGCGGGTTTATACCAGCGAAGAGAGACCGGACATAACCCAGACCCCGCCTCCCCGGTGGGAGTTGATCAATACGGCGCTCTACGCGTCCATGTCAGTTCAGTATTCCAGGGGATGTCCCTTTGACTGCGAGTTTTGTGACATCGTAAAGCTTAACGGCCGCAAACCCAGGGTCAAGTCGAACGAGCAGATGCTCCGGGAATTGGATGTGCTCTATGACCTTGGCTGGCGAGGCAGATGTTTCATCGTTGACGATAACTTCATCGGAAACCGGGTAAAGGTGAAGAGCTTGCTCAAAGAGCTGATCGTCTGGCAGGGCCGGAGAGATTATCCGTTCACCCTCTTCACGGAAGCATCAGTGAATCTCGCGCAGGATGAGGACTTGATGGACTTGATGGCCGAGGCCGGTTTTGATTCCGTGTTCCTGGGCCTGGAAACTCCTGCGGAGGAATGCCTTCAGGAATGCGGAAAACACCAGAACCGAGCAGTCGATCTCTTGGAATCCGTCAAGACGATACAGCGGCATGGTATGGAAGTGATGGGCGGATTCATCATCGGGTTTGACAACGACCCGCCCAATATTTTCGAGCGTCAGATCAAATTCATTCAAAACAGCGGCGTCGTCAAAGCCATGATCGGCCTTCTCAACGCAATTCCCGGCACGCGACTGTATCAGCGTCTCAAGGACGAAGGCCGACTTCTCGACCTGGGTACAGGCGACAACTGCGATGGCAACATCAATTTCATTCCAAAAATGGATGCAAAGATCCTGCGAGAAGGATACCAGGCGGTTCTCAACAAGATCTATTCACCGAAGGAATATTACGCTCGAGTTTCCGAATTCCTGAAAGATTACAAGCCGATCCGGAAAAAACGCATCGACAAACTCGAAATCGTGGCGTTTTTCAATTCAATTGTCTATCTGGGAATTCTGGACAAGGGTATGAGCAAAATATATTACTGGAAGCTTCTCATAAGGGCGTTTCTGTTTCACCGCAAGTCCTTCGGGGAGGCTGTTTCCAGCGCGATTTTCGGCTACCATTTCCGAAAACTGCTCGGCAAATGAGCAATGCCCCGGCGCACGAGTGTGGTGTCCCACAAGTAACTTACGTAACCGGCCATCTGAGTCTCTCCCGAAGTTTTCATCGAGCAAGGGAAGCCGGTTTTGTCAGCGAGCGAAGCGAAGCAATCTCGCGTAGTTGCAAGATACGGGCAGGAAATTACTTCGTCGCGTAGCTCCTCGCAATGACACTGATTCGCGTCCAGACCAAGTCGCTGATTTGAAGGCTATTTGCGGGACACCACACTAGTACTCGGTGCAACAAGTGATCGTGAACAGTCCGCTCGTCAGTGTGATCATTCCCACGTACAACCGGGCGCAGGTCGTGCCCGCGGCTGTGCGATCCGTGCTCGCCCAGACGTACCCCCATTATGAATTGATCGTCGTGGATGATGGCTCCCGTGACGGCACGGCCGAGCTTTTGGCCGAATACGGCAATGCGGTAACGGTAATCACTCAGGAACATAAGGGCGTCTCCGCGGCCCGGAATAGAGGCATAAGGCGCTCGAGAGGGGAATTAATCGCGTTCTTGGATTCGGATGATGAATGGCTGCCGGACAAGCTGTCGAATCAAACGGCCCTGTTCAGTAAAGATAATCCAGTGTTTATATGCCACACGGATGAAATCTGGATGCGACACGGCAGGGAATTGAGGCAAAAAGCGATTCATAGGAAGCAGGGGGGTGCATTCTTCGAGCGAGCCTTGGAACGCTGCCTTATCAGCCCTTCTTCGGTGATACTGTCCCGGGCGCTTCTGGACCTGGTCGGCGTGTTCGACGAGGACCTGCCGGCGGCCGAGGACTACGACTTCTGGCTCAGGATCACGGCCTTCCACCATGTGAGTTTTGTTCCCAAACCGCTCGTCGTGAAGCACGGTGGAGGCGCAGACCAGCTCTCGGTCATCACGCCCGCAATCGATCGATTTCGAATTCGTGCGATAATGAAAATTTTGAGTTATCCTGATCTACCTGATCGCTACAGGCGGGCGGCACTCCTGGAATTAATCCGGAAATGCCGCATCGTGGCGGCAGGTTGCAGGAAAAGAGGAAAGATTGCAGAGGCGGAACAATACCGTGAACTGGCTCGATCATACGAAATTTCTCTTTGTCAGTCCGGATCAGGTGGATCTGGAAGATGACACCTACCTTGTTCCTGCATTTTCCCATCCGGACCTGACCGAATCCGTCCGACACATCGGCATACTGAATCCGCCACTGATTCAGGAGAGTGAGGACGGAAGGCTGATTCCGGTGCTGGGTCGCAGAAGGCTGAGAGCCGCACGTGCGGCAGCTATCAGCCGGGTGAAGGTCGGAGTGATTTCCTCCGGGATGCCCGTGGCAGATGGCTTCAGATTTGCTTTCTGGGACAACATTCATCACAGGAGGATGGATCCGGCCACCACAGCGGTACTGGTGAAAAAACTCCTCGATGTGTTTCCCCGGAAGACCGCTGCGGAAGAGTTCCTGCCCGCGCTGGGTCTCCGCACGTCAGGTTTCAGACTGGAACGCCTCAGAAGAATCGGAGAGCTGGAATCTGCGCTCCTGGAACGGCTCGCGGAAGGCCGAATTCTTGAAAAAACAGCAGCAATTCTCGTTGAGCTGACGTCCGAGGAAAGACGGGAACTGGTGCAATTCACCGAACGCCTGGGATTGAATGCCAACAAGAAAGCTGAGGTGATAGGCCACCTGTTCGACTTATCCATCTTGCGTTCCCGGCCGGTTTTGGAATTTCTCCGGGACGACGCAGCACTGGCGATCATGGAATCCGACATCCCGATTCCGGAACAGGCCAGCAGATTTCGCAATCATGTCCGCTCGCTCACATTTCCGGAATTGGTGCATCGAGAGGTACAATTCAATCATTGGCTGCGTTCACTGAAGCTCCCGCATGAAATATCACTGTCGCCGGCTCCCGCTTTCGAGACCGGCGGGTGCACCATCGAAATCCGGGCGGATTCACTGGATGAGGCCGAGCGAATAGTGGCAAAAATTACACATGCGTAACTTGAGGCATTCGCCCTGTGCAAGGGAGGAGAATCGGGCACACGGTGATGGGTACGCAGGGGATGACTGACACTGACGTGCTTTCAAGAAGTTCTTGAAGCGGGATTCGGGAGGAACTTCTTATAGTAATTCTCGAAAGTATTGTCGGATTGATAAGCCCTCCCTTGCATGTACAATGATGAAGCAGGTCATTGCGGGGAGCGTAGTGACGAAGCAATCTCGCTTTGGCGAACGAGATTGCTTCGTCGTTTTACTCCTCGCAATGACCTGCCCCCCGATTTCAAAGACTTGAATGCGAAGCGGTATGAATCATGAAGTTTCCCATACATGAAATATGGATTGACGAGGACGCAACCGATGCTGCCCTCACGGCCGAGATCGTGGGAAAACTCCCGGAAGCAGCTGTTTTTAGAGACGAGGCCGCGCGGGAGAGGAGGAAACTCCTGGAGCTGGAGCCCGATGCCCTGTCCCGCGGAAAACGAATACTGCGCCTTATGACACACAAAGGTGCTTTTATCAAACCGTGTCCCGGAACGCCCGAATATGTGTGCTGCGGGCTCGAAATCCTCCACATAGGGCAGGGATGCCCCATGGACTGCCGGTATTGCGCGTTGCAGACCTATTTCAACAGGCCGGTCTTGGAAGTTTTTGTGAACAGGGAGGATCTCTTCGAACGTTTGGAAAATCATCTCACGGCCAATCCCGGGTTCCACAGGATCTGCACCGGTGAATTTACGGACTCCCTCGCCTTGGATTCGCTAACCGGGCTGGCGGCCTCTCTCGTTGATTTCTTTTCAACCCGGAGTAATGTCAATGCAACGCTTGAAATCAAAACCAAAACGGACTCTGTAGACTCGCTTCCGGACCTGAATCCAAACGGTAAGGTGATCCTGGCATTTTCCGTAAACGCGGAAAGCATTTCCCGATCCGAGGAACTTCGTGCGGCGCCATTGGAGAGGAGAATCCGGGCAGCCGTTCGTGCTGCCGAGAGAGGGTACCGTTTGGCATTTCATTTTGACCCCATCATTCCCTTCCCGGGATGGGAAGACGCCTACGGAGCAACAGTGAGTGGAATCTTCGCCAATGTGGATGCATCCGCCATAGCCTGGATATCACTTGGTGTGCTTCGCTTCGCGCCTGAACTCAAAACAACCGTAGCATCCAGATTCGGACGCATACCTTACTTTCACGATGGATTCCTGCGTGGCTTGGATGGAAAAAGTCGATTGCATGCAGACCGCAGGATAGACATCTATCGTAGACTCTCACGAAAAATATGGGCAAAATGTCCGAACGCACGGATTTACCTCTGCATGGAATCTTCCCATATTTGGGAACAGGTAACCGGCATGTCCATGTCGGACAAAAGTCTCGCCGATTTCCTGGATGCCGCGGTCATTTGATCAGGAACTTTTCTTGAATGCCGTTGCACGGAATGGCCGGACGCAAAGGCCGGCCCAGGTGAATGAATGATCCCTGTCTCCTGGAATAGTCACGCCCTGCTCACAGCCTCGGCACTGGAAAACTATGCATCTGCTTCGCTACTGCAACCGGTTCCGGTAGTGGGGCTGGAGGAATTTCTCTCGCGAGCGCAGGCGTCGGTCGCAGCGTTGCTGGGGGACCATGTACCACGAGTTGCCGTCAAAATAGACAAACCCGGGCAACCGCGGGAATGGCACGGGACGATTCTGAAACCCGCCGATTTTGTCCGAGCCGTGCGCCTGAATCCAGAGATCGTCTTGCAATATGTTCGGCTGAGGCGGCCGGAAGAAGTCGATGCCAAAGCGCCGCACGACACCTCTCGGGAGGGGCCTCCCGGCCCAATGTACGTTCCAGTTGGCGAAGATGAGCATCTGCAACCGCTCGAAATAATAGTAACCTACTCGGATGAGCCTGACTGGGGAATGGATCAGGACCTTTTCACCGTCGAGGAATATCAGTACGGCAGCTGCCCATACGGCGCGGTGAGTGGCAAGAGTTCGCAGGCGCCGTTCCACATGGCTTTCCTCAACGAGAGCCCCGTTCTTACCGCTCTGTTGCCTCGACTTCGCGTGAGCTTCATGGAAGAACGCATCCGAATCTTTGTGGGCCTGGCAAAGTGTGCGTTTCAGGCAGATGTGGGATACTGGGGATGCAGATTTCTCGCGTGGGCACTCCACTACCTTCAGGATTTGACGCAGCCGTACCATGCAAGCCCTTTTCCTGTTCCGCTATTGCCGCTGGTAAAGCGGTTCATGCGAAGGCCGCGATGGAAAGGATTTCTTGAATCCAACAAGCATTACCTGAAAAATAGACATCTGCTCTTCGAGGCGCTGGTCCACTTTCTCCTGAACGATGCAGTGAAAAAGTGTCAGAGGCATGCGTTCCTCGATGCCCTCCGAGGAGCAGGGCACGCGGCCACGGGCACCCTGAGGGGGGTTATGAGGCGTTCATCGCACATGGTGAGCTCAATGGCCAGAAAAACGGACCGTTGCCTTGCGGATCTGGTGCAGGCCGAAAAACTTCTCGATCCGGACTATATTCTGGAACACGACGAGGATTTCTGTCCCGATGTCCTCGTGTCGGCTGCGGCGCGGCTCCGGCCGGGCGCACATGACCGGTTCGTGGACGCAGTGTCCGCTTGTCTCGCGGAAACCGGAAAGGTGACGCGATACGTGCTGGATACCCATTTTCAGTCCGTGGTGCTTCGGTAGAAAGAGTCATGCAACAGCATCCGAAGAATCGTCGTGCTCCGCGTCGGTTGGCCCGAGGGAACCGCTTGCTCTCCTCCAAACGGGCGCCATAAGATTCTCCATTTTTTCGGTACTCGCCTTCAGCCAGCGTTCGCTGGGAAACCTGCCTTTGACCAATCGGTTTTTCAGTTCCTCCACCAGCGGGTGACGAGGAAATTCCTTTTTAAATTGTTCGTAAACCATTGAGAATTCTTTGAATGCAGTTGCCACGACAACCTCCGATGTCTCGTTGCCTCAACGTAGCTCTCAATGCACCTGCACTCTTTAGACCATCCAATTTACTTTAGGTTTCTGCAATTATCAATTGGTTTAAAAAAGATTTTTAAGTATTTCAGTGCGGCGCACTGCAATAAAAAAAGGCGGCCAAGCGGCCGCCTTTTTTGTTGCGTACGATTCTAACCGAATCAGGAAACCCTGAACTTATAGACCTCGTTGGTTTTCGGATCGATCACGTGGACTGCGCAGGCAATACACGGGTCAAAGGAGTGCACTGTGCGGAGAATCTCAAGCGGCTTCTTGGGATCGGCCACAGGCGTTCCGATAAGCGCGTTCTCTACGGGTCCCTTCTGGCCCTTTTCGTCGGCGGGTCCGAGGTTCCATGTAGAGGGAACGACTTGCTGGTAATTCTTGATCTTCCCGTTTTCGATGTTGATCCAATGTCCGAGAGAACCGCGGGCCACATCCGCCAACCCGGCGCCCTGACCGTTGGAGGTTTCATCGAGCTTGTAGCTGGTGAAGGTCTTGGTATCGCCCTTCTTGATGTTCTCGATGAGATCCATCGTCCATTTTTCCGCCCTCTTGGCATTGACCAGGCACTTGATGCCGCGTGCGCCGATGCGGCCAAGGGTCGAGAACAGGGCCTCAGGACCTACATTCAGTTTCTTGAGGACCATATCGGTGGTGTCCTTGATTTCCTTGTTCCCGCCGACATAGGAAACGAGGCACTGAGCCAGCGGTCCGACTTCCATAACCTTTCCGTCGTACCTGGGTGCCTTCATCCATGAGTACTTGGCGGCCGTGTCCGGAACCGCGCCCTTGAGCTTGTCTCCAGACAGAGGCTTGGTTTCGCCGACCGAAGGATGAAGAGGCTTCTCTCCGTCGTACCAGGCATGCTTCACGTCTTCCGTGACTTTCCCTATGTCCACCTTCTGCATTTTCAGCTCTTTGTTGAAGATTGCGCCGCGAGGGAAATAGAAGCTGTCCGGTTCCACGTCGGTCTCGGCAAAATCCCCGTATGCGAGGAAGTTGCTGTTGCCGCCGATTGCCGCCCAGTCTTTGTAGAAGCCTGCCACCGCCAACAGATCGGGAATGTAGACTTCCTCTATGAATTTAATCTGCTCACGAACTCTGAACAGGTAATCCGCAATTCTGTCGGCATTCAACTGCTGCACTACGGTGACGCCGCCGGGTAGATGACCCTGCAGGTGCGGGTTCTTGGCACCCCAGACTGCGGTGATCTGAGCCGCATACACTTGTTGGCGCAGGTTGTCCAGATAGTGCCCCACTGCCATCAGGTTCGCTTCCGGAGGCAGTTTGTATGCGGGGTGTCCCCAGTACGCGTTGGCAAAGGGTCCAAGCTGGCCGGAATCAACAAAGGCCTTGAGTTTGCCCTTGAGATTCTCGTAATACTTGGCGCCTTGCGGACGGCCGCTCACGTCATTGCAGAGGTCTGCGGTTTTCTTGGGGTCTGCGGAAAGTGCCGATACCACGTCCACCCAGTCCAGTGCGCACAATTGATAGAAATGAACCGGATGGTCGTGCATATTCTGGGCCGCATGAGTCAGATTGCGGACTATACGGGCGTTGGGCGGAATCTTGACTTTAAGGGCATCTTCGACTGCCCGTACTGACGCCAGCGAGTGAACCAGGGTACACACCCCGCAAGAACGCTGGGTAATAAGATGGGCATCTCTCGGGTCACGCCCCTGGAGGATGATTTCCAGACCCCTGAACAGAGTTCCGGTGCTCCAGGCATCCTTCACTTTTCCATTCTCTATCTCGACTTCGATGCGCAGGTGACCCTCTATTCTCGGAATTGGGTCAACGACGACTCTTGCCATTGTCTTGCTCCTTTTAAAAAACTCACCTCAGAGGTTGAATTTTACTTTGCCTTCTCTTTCACCGCTTATCTTGCTGCGTAGAAGGGGCTCAACTTGTCCCAGAAATCAGGCTCGTGGCACCCGATGCACGGATGGCCCGCGCCGATCGGCCAGTTTACGCCCTGGTTCCATCTGATGATAGGGCAGTTGCTATGGGTTTCCGGACCCTTGCACCCGACCTTGAAGAGGCACCAGCCTTTTGCAGCACCCTCGTCGCCAAATTCCTTGACGAATTCTTCAGCCTCGAAATGCCCCCGTCTTTCGCAGTTGTCGTGAATGATCTGGCCGTACGCAAACAATGGTCTGCCCACACTATCTACTGCAGGGAGTTTGCCCAGCAAGAGGAAATGGACAATCGTCGCAACCATGTTATCCGCATTGGGTGGACACCCGGCGAGATTTACGGTCTTCACACCCGTCACTTCCTGAACGCTCTTGGACTCTGTGGGATTCGGTTTAGCGGCAGGAATACCCCCATAACACGAACAGTTGCCGACAGTTATCGTAGCGGCAGCGTTCTTGACCACGTTGTTGGCAATCTCCATGAACGTCTTGCCATGAATTTTGCCGTACGCACCGTTGTCCTTAGTGGGAATTGCGCCTTCTGCAATGCAGATGTATTTGCCTTTGTCTTTCTTAACGACTTCTTCGAGAATGTGTTCAGCCTGGTCGCCCGCTGCAGCCATCACTGTTTCGTGATAGGCCAGATCGATGGTATCCAGGATGATGTCAGCCGCCCAGGGAAAAGTAGAGCGAATAAAGGATTCCGTGCAGCCGGTGCATTCTCCGAATTGCACCCATACGACGGTCGGTCTTTTCGTTGCCACGGCCTCGGCTATCCGTGGTGCGAAGGACATGGGAAGGCCCAGAACGGTCGCCATGAACCCGCAGAACTTCACGAAGTCCCTGCGAGTCACGCCCTTCAGTGCCAACCTATCTGGAACATCAATAAACTTGTCCATATTAACCTCCTTGCATGGACTTAGGAAACTTAGCCGATACTTCTGAATCTGAGGGGGGGGCTCGAACGCACGGAGCCCCCGCGCCGCAATATGTGAGATCCCTTTTTCCAGGGGAATTACAGTCTGCCGAATTCCTGACCGCTAATGAATTTAAACCATTGGTTACCAACGAACATTCGGACAGAGTACTGTAGAACGTGGTGAAAATCAAGCCGAAATGATCAAAGATTCTAGGATGCTACGTTTTAATGGTCCGTGCTACTGCTCGCCTGCCTCTCCCGTTTCACCAGACACATAACGTGTCAACCGGCACAATGTATCGCTTTGTGTAGTCCGTGTTTACTCCGGACGCACTTCAATCGTTTACGCGTCACTTTGAGCTCAATCAGATACTCTCCCGCGCAGCATCCAACGTCTTGTGAATATCGTCGTAGCTGTGTGCGGCACTCACAAACCACGCCTCGAAGGGTGACGGAGCAAGATAGATTCCACGGTCCAGCATATTGGAGAAAAACCGCACAAATGCATCCTTGTCCGCATGCAGCGCCTCCTCGTACGATGCCACCGGCCCGGGATGGAAAAAGAGCGATAGCATGGAACCCACCCTGTTTATGGTGTGTGGGATGGATTTGTCGTGAAGGATCTTTTCCAGTCCATCCGCCAGCAGAGCGGCCTTTTTTTCCAGCTCCGGATAGGGATTGTCCCGCTGAAGAATCCTCAAGGTCGCCAGTCCGCCTGCTACCGCCAGCGGATTTCCGGACAGAGTTCCCGCCTGATACACGCCTCCCACAGGGGCCAGACTTTCCATTATTTCTTTCGGTCCGCCGAAGGCCGCGACAGGGAGACCTCCTCCTATGATTTTCCCCATGCAGGTGAGATCGGGCTGTATGTCGTAGAGTTGCTGGGCTCCACCGGGCGCCACCCGAAATCCGGAAATGACTTCGTCGAAGATGAGCAGCGCCCCGTCCCGGGTACACAGTTCCTGCAATCCCTCCAGAAAACCCGCTTTCGGCGGGACGACTCCCATATTCCCTGCAACGGGTTCGACCACAATTGCAGCCAAGCGGTTGGGATTTTCCTCAATTTCGATGCGGACTGCTTCGAGATTGTTGAACGGGACCACCACCGTCTGTTCCACCACACGACTGGGAACTCCCAGGGAGTCGGGCAGGGCAAACGTGGCCGCGCCGGACCCGGCCTTAGCCAACAGACTGTCGCTGTGCCCGTGATAGCATCCCGAAAATTTGATTATCCTGTCCCGGCCCGTGTATCCCCTCGCGAGACGTATGGCGCTCATGAGCGCTTCGGTGCCGGAATTCACCAGTCGTACCATTTCCACGGACGGAACCATGTCCCGTATGGTACGGGCCATTTCAATTTCGCGTCTGGTGGGCGCGCCAAAAGAAGTACCGTTCCTCATGGCAGCTTCGATCGCGACGAGGACTTCCGGATGAGCGTGACCGAGTATGAGAGGTCCCCAAGAGCAGACGTAGTCTATGAATTCGTTCCCGTCTTCGTCGACAATCTTCGAACCCATACCGGATTTCAGAAATCGAGGGGCTAATCCCACCGACTTGAACGCCCGCACGGGCGAATTCACTCCTCCGGGAATAAGTTCAACTGCTTCGCGAAAAAGGGTTTGGGATATAGTGTTTGCCTTCATTGCCACCGCCTCCTGAACGTGAGCATAGAGCCGTTCTGAACAAGGGCAGATCCGTATCGGCAACGAAATCATCATGCCCTGAATGACTTAGTTATAGTGCTGCGCATTAGGAATGCGTTTCACGGCCAGGTGTCCACTTCGCTTCGGACGGCCTGCCTTACTTGCGCTGCGAGGACAACCTGGCTGACTGCGGACGGGAAGCACCATTTTCCATGCGCAGCACTATAGGCCGATCGCAATATCGGACGCGGAGAACTTGCCACTACTGATCTTCGTCGTCGAAGTAGGTCATGCTCACCTTCTTGAGTTCCCGCTCGCTGAACAGGATTTCGTAGTCGCTTACGCCAACTTTTTCGGACATCATGCGAACTGTCTCTCGACATCCCTCCTCCGAAGAGGAATGGACCATGGTAAACAGGGTGCCTCCCGTTCTTCCGAAGGGGGTTCGTTCATAGCAGTGAGTTACCTCCGGAAATGTCGCGAGCAGATTACCCACGTCATCCACCCGTTCGGGCGCCACTTTCCAGACCACCATGCCATTGAAGCCTATCCCTGCCTCGATGTGGCGGATCATGGCTCCCATTCTACGGATTACCCCCTGCCGCTGCAGGTTCTTGATGCGCTCCACCACCTCGTCTTCCGAGATGTTCAAATCTTCCGCCAAACGGCCATAGGGTTCCGGGGAGTCGTCCAGATCTCCCTGAAGTGCCGCGAGAATCCTTTTGTCCATCGCGTCGAGTTCGATTTGTGACATATGTCTGGCATCCTGCTGAGAATCCTACTACTATATACTGTCATGCCCTCTATGAACAGACAAAATGATTCCTTGCCGTGCATCATCTTTCCCATGGGTGTTGAGGCATACCAGTTTCTCGGCAGGGTGGAAGTTCTCCAGCGCTGGAAACGCGGCAAGGCCACGTACAGGAAGGTGTTCTTCGAAGGACGACATCTCCTGGTGGTACGATGCGGTATGGGACCGGAACGTGCCGCAACTGCAGTACGGCATTTGGACGAAGCACCGGCTGCAATACTGTGCGCGGGTTCCGCAGGCGGGCTTGTGCCGGATCTCACCGTAGGCGATCTGGTGGTATCATCGGAAACTGTGGCAGGAGACGCTCCCTGCGATATCGTTGCAGGACATGTCCCGCTGGTGGAGAACATTGTCCGGGTATGCCGCCGGGAGAACCGGAATTACCGGATCGGCCGCGTGGTCACTGTGAACAATGCAGTGTTTCCAAAAGAGGACCGCCGGCGGCTGCACAGAGAAACCGGGGCTGCTGCGGTCGACATGGAAAGTCATGCTATTGGCATGGAAGCAGCGAAACGCTCAGTACCGTTCGCGGCGCTCAGAGTTATTTCAGATGACCTGGATTCACCTTCTCTGCCGGATATTCGAGACTTCAAGCATATATGGCGCAGGCCTCTTGAGCTGCACAGAAGACTGCCGGAACTGTGGAGATGGCGTGCGTTTCTCAGGGATTTCAGGCGCGCAGTGAGTGTTCTCCACCCAGTCCTGGTGGGAGTGTTGAGAGATGTGGCGGCAGGCAGGAAATGACCGAAGTACCATGCGATCAGGAATGGTTGATGAGCAAACTCGCCAACAATGATTGCAGTATGTGTTTTCCCACCTGCGCCTCGTCATCATTCAATCTCGAGGGTACCATCGTTTCCATGTCATTGCGAGCGCAGCGAAGCAATCTCCCCGTTTAAGTATCGAGATTGCTTCGTCGTTTCGCTCCTCGTAATGGCACAGGTTAGGCACTTCCGCGAGTAACTGGAGCCTTACTGTGCGTGTATTAATTTTCTTGACTTCAGGGCGTTAAGGGTATATTCTAGCCACGCTAGCCTTGCAATTCGCCCGGCGGAATGACCGTATCCTCCTATGCTTGGAGCCATACCCTTTTGTCACTGTCCGTCGGGCTTCTTTTTTTATCACTGAGTTCCGGGATTTCCGGCTCGTAACCGGAAGGGCAGTTTGCAATTGTTGACAGCATGATGAACGAAGAAAACGAATTTGTAAAAGGTAATCCTGATCAAGGGCCTCAACATCAGCCGCCGCCCATCGAACCAGGACGGAGCCTTCCGGAAGGGGATGCGGGGGAACGTCCGGCCGATCTCAGACGGAACCACGCTGAACTGGTCCTCTTCTTGGGAATCGTGTCGCTGTTCATGTGCGGACCGGTCGGAATTGTCGCGTGGATCTTGGGATCTTCGGATCTGAAAAAAATTCGACGCGAGGAAATGTCCCCGGCAAAAATAGGGATACTCCGGTTGGGCCGGGTGCTCGGTCTCGTCGGAACTGTACTCTTCGGGGTCGCAATCGTCTTGGCGGTATTTCTGTTTTCAAGAGGAATCACAACCCTGGGAGACGTAATAAAAACGGGGCCTCTCCCGCCCGATCAGATAGTGTTCGCCGGCGAATGGATCGGTAATCAAGGTACGGTGATCAGGATTCATCCCGATGGAACGGCCGATTTCAGGAGCCGGCATTCATCAATGGTCGGCGGTCATGTGAAGATTCAAGGTGATGCCCTCGCCATCGGCTTCATGGCCTTCACCAGCACCTGGCACATCGATAAACGGCCGTTTCTGCAAGACGGCACCTGGACCATGATCCTCGACGGAGAACGTTTCACGCGAAATTCGGACGGCGAGCTCGTTCACCGGTTGAATTCTCCAACCCGGATACAGTGGACCTGCCGCGCGTCGTACACCTATTCGGCGGAATGACCTTGCCCGGACAAGAAAATGCTCTGCTGTCACAATAGACTACGCAGCATGCGACAGACACAAATCATCATGACCGGCTGAATTTGCTTACGTCCTTCGATGCAGTTCTTCTCGGAGTCACCTGCTCCTGAGGACTTTGAGCTTCATAGTGCGTCTGGATCTTCCGGCAGATTTCGTCCTTCACCGTCTGCCAGGAGCAGAATGCCGCGGTCCTGATCCTTCCCGTATCCACGTCCTCGTAGGCAAATACTGCGGGGCAGTCCTTCAGGCGCGCATCCTCCAGTCCTCCTTCATCTTCGTACGGTATGGTGATGAGCGTAAGAACATTTTTGAAACACGTCCGCTCCTTCAGGATAGCATCTATTTTTTTGCCTCGCATGAGGTCCGCCACAGCCCGCGCGCCGTTCAACAGGACCGACCCTCCAAAGATTTTCCGCAACTTGATGGTATTCTTGAGAACAGCCAACGTTTGGACAAAAGTTTTTGCATCGAAGAGAAATCGTCTCAAGCCCTTCTCGGGCACACCCGCGGACTCGCTCACCAGAGCCGAATCCAGTCTTCTCAGCCGGCCAAGGAGTTCCGAGAGGGGAACGCTCAGGTAGTTGGCCAGGGGCAGGTATTGTTCGCCGTCCGATATGAGGAGAGTCGCGCTCTCGCAGTTGGGGTGCGATCCTCCGAGAGTTTGCTTCCCGAAGAACCGGGACAAAATCCTGAATTTCATCATACCCGTAGAGACGAATTCTACGTCCGGAATGAGCTTTTCAAAAACGTTTTCCACGCATTCGGTGGTGGTGGGTTCAAGACGTACGTTCTCGGATTCCCAGCAGGGTGTCAGCGGCACGAAACCCCACACGGAAACATGCTGCCGGTAATCGTGGATGAAGTCCAAGATCTCGGCCATGTTTCCATCGTTCACGCCCAGAGCGACAGTCGAAATCACCGCCAGTTTGTTCACCCCGCACTCGATGACGTTCTCGAAAGCCTTTCGCTTAACTGCCAGCGAATTGTCGCCTCTCAGGGTCTTGTAAATCTCCGGTCTGGTACCGTCGAATCCGAAGTTGATCTGTATTCCCAGAGAGCAGAGCTTGCGGCAATATTCCTTGTCTGCGAACTTTATCCCGTTGGTAAAGAGCTGGACCTGATAGCCGTACGACCGGGCGAGAGCCACGATGTCGAGAAAATCCGGATGCATGGTGGGCTCTCCGCCGAAGAAACACAAGTTCGGCCTGGGATCGTTATTCAGGAAATGCTTGTACACCTTCTCGAAATACTCGATGGGCGGCAGATAGGAGAAGCCCATTGCATCCACATAGGCCAGGCATATGGGGCACCGTTGATTGCAGAGATTGGTGACATCCACCGCCACCGTGGTAGGGCTGGTGTGAGCCTGATGGTCGCATGAGCCGCAATCCATGGAACACCCGGACGCGACCGGTTCCTGGTATCCGGCAATTTCCCGCTTCCATCGCCACTTGCGGGCATCCTTGGTGACAAGAGATGCAGTACGGCCGCAATCGCGGCAAAATTTTACAAGGAAAACCCGATTGTTCCTAATTTCATAACATGCGTCCGTGGGCCGGCCGCATTTTTCACAAAGGCCTAGTTTCATTTCTTGAACTCCAGGTTGAGATCCGGATGCATTGCAATAGACCGAAAGATTTGAAATCGGATGACTGCATGTGCATTTGCTTCTGAAACACTGATATTTTTCAGGTTTGGTCCATATCACATGCTTTTTGCTTGTCAAGGGAAAAACAAATGTGCGATAATGAGAAGTTTGGATTACGAATAGCCGTGCGACGGACAAGCTATCGCATTCCGATTACTTGAACGAACCGACCGCAGCTCCTGGCCCAGGGCAAAGGGCTTCACATCCCATGAAATAGAAACCCCATGAAAAAGAATTCCATACTCTTGTTTGCAGGTGAAGCGTCCGGCGATTATCATGCAGCTGCGCTCGTGAGGGATTTGAAACGCTTACGCCCCGAAATCCGGGTGTCCGGAATCGGAGGCGACAACCTGGCGGCAGCCGGGATGGATCTGCTTCACCACTATCGCGACGTGAATACCATCGGCCTGAGCGAGGGATTTTCCAAGATTCGCAATATTCTGTCCGTGTACAACACGATGAAGAGTGAGTTGAAAAGCGGGAAACACGGCCTTTTCATCCCTGTGGATTTCCCGGATGTCAATATCCGCTTGTGCGGGTTGAGCAGGAATGCCGGAGTACCGGTCTGTTACTACATCAGCCCGCAAATCTGGGCCTGGCGAAGAGGAAGACTGCGCAAGATTGCGGCCAGAGTTGACCGAATGATGACCATATTTCCTTTCGAGGAGGATCTGTACCGGGCTGCAGGAGTAAAGGCGGATTTTGTCGGCCATACCATGGTCAAGGACATCCCGGAACACGTGGACAAGTCCGAGCTGCGTCACACGCTGGGCATGGACCCGGACCTGTACGCGGTGGCGCTCGTCCCGGGGAGCAGGCCTGCGGAAATACGCCGCATGCTTCCAGTCATGTGTTCGGCTGCACAACTGTTTCTGGAGCATTTTCCCGATACGCAATTTGCTCTGCCGCTCGCAGGGGACCATCTGTCCAAGCTCGTCAGGGAGATTCTGGAGACGCATCACGTACCCGTTTCGGTATATTCAGGGGCAGCCTCATCGGTCATGGCCGCGAGCGACAGCGGACTGGTGACGTCGGGAACGGCAACACTCCAGGCGGCTCTCGCGGGAATGCCGCACGCGGTTGCGTACATTCTGGATCCGCTGACGTGGTTCGTAGCCATCCGGGTACTCAAGCCGCTGGTTATGAATAAGGACGTGCACGTGGCCATTGCAAACGTTCTGGCCATCAGCGCCGAAAAAAAAGGTGATTCGGCAATTCGCCGGATGCTGGAAGCGGGTTTTCGTATTCCGTGCCAGGAATGCGGCCGGCCTCTTTTTGTCCCCGAGCTGCTCCAGCATCAGGCAACAGCGGAACATCTCGCACAATGGCTTGTGAGATTCAGGATCGAACCGAAATTGCTTGAAGCCATGGGAGAGGGTTTCACATGGCTGCGCACACAACTCAGTCCGCGAGAGGAAAATCGGTCCGCGGCGGGAATAGTTCTTGATTGTCTTGAGAACAAAATGCGATAATACGTGCGGCTAATGCCAAATGCATATGCCGGAAAAACGAAAGGCCCGCGTGCATGGTAGGAACATCCGGGACCTTTCAACAACCATTTAGTGTAGGTAGGTATTATTGATACAGGACACCGTCCCATAAGGAGGGTTCCGAAAAATTTTATCTATTTTAGATTGCCTGTTTGTTTTCTTGAGTTTGAAAAACAAAAACATCAATAGGAACAGTGCCGTAACACAATAATACGGATTCGCTTTTTTACAGGTAATTCGATTCTGGGCACAGGGTAGGGGCGCTCCTTCGCTGCGGACTGCGCAGAGCCGTCTGATCACTTCGCTCAGGAGAGCCCCCAGCCCTGCAATCTCATAAATCTTGTGGCGAATGTGTATAATACCAATGCGTTTTCAAATACTTGAAATCGTGGAGGAACTTCTTGTAAGAAGCTCTTCCACGAACCCCACCTCAAGAACTTTTGGCACTCGCCGGCATGTGCATTCCTCAGCGAAATGCACATGCCGGCGCCTGATAGAAGTTTCTGGGAGGGGGGGTGGGCGGGACACTCTTTAAAGATAGCCCCCCAACCTCACTTTTTTGAAAGCGAATGCGCATAAGATATGGGGGATCCCTTTGTCCGGCGTCCAGAGCGGATTATGCTTTCAACCAGCCGTGAACTTCGGTTTCCCACAATCAAACGCGGCGATTGTTGCCATACCGGGGTGTGCGTTCAAGACATGAATGTCAGCGGAAAAAAACCTACAGACGGGATTGCCTCATTTGACTTCTTTGCTTGCGAATGAGCATGGAACGAGCGGTTCGAGCGCAGCGGGGAGATCCGTAATGCGTTGCAACACGCGTCTGGGACCATAGAGCGCCAGCTCCTGCGCCGAGAAAATGGGACCTGGAATGACGAAAGCGTCTATTCCGGCATTATGAGCGGCTTCGCAGTCTATGGGAGCATCGCCGACATAGATGGTGTGCTCCCTGTCTGTTCCCACGGAGCGCATGAATTCCTCGAACATGTCCCCGGAGGGTTTCGCCTTGAATCCGTCCTCCGCTCCGATAATGCGCGTCATCGATCCGGCCAAACCCAAGTGCTCAGCGAGCAAACGCGCGTATTTACCCCGCTTGTTCGTAACTATTCCCTGGATTGTTCCGTTGAGCGCTGCAAGGGTTTCCGGAACACCGGGCATCACGGTGGTCCGTTCGAGAAATATCGTGTCGTAATAATCGCGAAATATTCTGACGCCTTCCTCCACCTCTTCGGGCTTCAAGAACGTTCTGACAAAATCGAGCAGGGATATGGAGGTGTTTCGCACCACCTCTTCCAGCGTCATGGACGGGTAGCCCAGTTCCGCAAACATGTGATTGAAGGCATCCCCTATGGAGCCCAACGAGTCCACCAGGGTACCGTCCATGTCGAATGTCACCGCACGGATACGCTTGGAGAGGAGCGCGGGTATTTCATGAAACCCGTCGCCGCGAATCGCAGGAATTCCCTGTCTCGCGCAGTATAGGAACAATTCTTTCAGGGCAATGACTGCGTCTGCCTCCGAAGCCGCGTGGCGATCGGATTCGCCGTCTCCGATGAGAATGATTCTGTCGTAATGCGGCCGGAACGTCCGAATAACCTGTAATTTGCAGGTTCCGCAAACGCCGCAATCGGGGTTGGAAAACGGCGAGTGGATGCCAATCGTTCCAGCATTGCCAAAATTCAGTGTATTGGCGAATATTTCCACATCCGAAATTCCGTGATTCCTGAACAACGTCTTTATTGTTGCGTCGAATCCGTCAGATACGATTTTGACAGCAACTCCGCGGTCGTTTGCCCAACGGAGGAAATCCGGGAAGCCCGGATCCAGTTCTGCGTGTTCAAGAACAAACTGTTCCAACTGTTCCCGAGTCATGGTCATGAGCGGACCCACGGACTCATATACGGCTCTGGAACCTATTTCTCCCCTCATATAGCGCTTCACGTGAAAACGCCATTCCGGAGACGTGAGATGTTCCCTCACCAGGCGGTTTACCGTATCTTTCGTGGAGACGGTCCCGTCAAAGTCGCAGAGAATGAGCGTACTGAGGGGTGCAGATTCCGCGGAAGGGGTGCATTCTTGGTTGATCATAGAGATTACCATGTACGAACTTTTCTGGTGGCTGTCGTACGTGAGGACCATTATAGCGAAAAGAGCAATTCAGGCCAATTCGCTTTCATGTAAAGCAGTTCTCGAAAGCTCTGTCGGATTTGTTCATGACTCTCGCTCACATTCAAACGCTCCCAACATGTCATTGCGAGGAGTGAAACGACGAAGCAATCTCTGTTTTGGCTAATTGGAGATTGCTTCGGGCTTCGCCCTCGCAATGACAGTCTTGGGATCTTTTCGCGTAATCAAAACCGACACTACTTTTGAGAATCACTCTAAGTGCCATAGCAGGTATCCCGCAGGATCGCCGGACAGCCGCCATGTGGTGGGGCATGCTCGCTGTCGGCCGTTGGCTGCCCTGACGTCGCGCTTGAATGCAAGGTCAAATCCGGCTCGCTACAGCGCCATTCCGGAGACGGTCTTTCAGAAGACTTCTATAATTTCATATTCGCGGATTCCGTTCGGTGTCTTCACTTCCACCACGTCGTCCACTTCCTTGCCGATCAGGGCTCTTCCAAGAGGGGATTCCACCGACAGGCTTCCCTGGTTGATGTCCGCTTCATCCTGACCGAGAAGCTTGAAAATCCTTTCTTCGCTGGTGTCCACATCCGATATCCGGACGGAGCATCCGAAAACAATGCGATCCGTACACGGTCTGTTGTCTATATCTATGACTTCACACGCAGCGAGTCGCTCCTGAAGATCGCGCACCCGTGCTTCGATAAGTCCCTGTTTCTCTTTTGCGTACGTGTATTCCGCATTTTCCGAGAGATCTCCATGGCCCAGAGCTATCTCTATCTCCTTAATCACGGCCGGTCTTTCCACGCGAATCATCCGGTCGATGTCTTCCTTCAATTTCTTAAATCCTTCTGCGGATATCGGACGCCTGACCACAGCCATTGGTTATCCCTTCCCACTCGTGAAACTCCGTCTTGCCACCATAAAAAAACAGAACAGCCTGCCCGCCAACGCGAACCTGCTGTTTGTCTCTGACCTAAATTTGCATCAGACTGGGCCTGCGTGTCAACAGTTACCGCAAGCGATATCGGTGCGATCCCTCAATTGCCTGATGATTCCGTAATTTCTTCTCCAGTGCGGTCGACACCGTACCCACCCAACGCCAGTACTCGTTGCCTGAAGGCGGTTCCCCTCATGGTCTCAAGGAGAATGGCTATCTTTTCGTCGTGAATGAATTCCTGAGGGATCACCAAATCGTACTCCTCAGTAGCCACGGGGACGAAATCCAGGCTCAGGGCTCGTGCAGCCGCAAGCACTCCCATGCCCACGTCCGCAACACCGGAAAGCACTGCGACAGCGACGGAGGTATGAGTATACTCTTCCAATTCATACCCCTTTATGCTGTCACAATCCAGTCCCAGTCGGCTGAGGTGATAATCCAAGAGAACCCTCGTGCCCGCACCTGATTGCCGATTGATAAAACGCACATCGTCCCGGATCAGGTCATCGAATCCCCGAATTCCTTTCGGGTTTCCTTTGGGCACGATGAATCCCTGTTCCCGCATCACCCCGTGAAACATCCTGACCGGAATTTCCGGGATGTATCTGTGGATATACGACCAGTTGTATACGCCCGTTTCCATGTCCAACAGGTGGGAGGTAGCGCAGTGAGAGGTGTGGTTCTTTAGCGCCAGCAATCCGCCGAGACTGCCCACATGGCTTGAAGACAGAAACACGTTGGCCGGAATAAGTTCGTCCGCGAGCACGTCCAGCGTGAGATCGTGGCTGCCGATAATCACTATGGTACGGTCAATGTCCGCCGCGTGCCTCAGGAGCTCCACGTGAACCGGAGCAGACGGCTCAATGCCTTCGCTGCGAGCCGGAATACGAATAATTCCGTCTGCCTTGGTGAGCGTCGTGATTGATCCGGCACCACGGGGCAGGGGGGCTGCGATCACCCGATCCCCCACACGGCCGAGTTTTACCCGGAAGAACTCCTCCTGGCCGAGCTTCGAGGGGACCTTCCTCGCGGTCACAGCCGAAATGGTGGGTCTGGAGTGGTGGGGGAGCCCCTGCATGGTCTCAAGCACCGGTAATCCGAAAACCTCGAACGACAAGATCGCGGATACCGGATACCCCGGATTCCCGATGACGGGTTTTTCCTCCACAATACCGAGTATTGTGGGCTTGCCGGGCATCATAGCGATCCCGTGAACGAGAACTTCCCCCAATTGTTGTATTGCAGCCGCGGTGTAATCTTCACTGCCTGCCGACGATCCCGCGTTCACCACCACCATGTGGCAGTCAGATCTGACTCCTTCCAGAATGGCACTCTTGAGCGCTTCAAAATCATCCGGAACTATTGAATGCCGTTTTGCAATCGCTCCGGCCTGTTCGGCCAGCCCCGAAAGGATCAAGGTATTGTACTCCAGAGTCTCACCCGGGCCGGGCTCTCTGACAGCAAGGGTATCCGCAGGTACAAGTTCCGAGCCGGTGGGCACGAAGAGGACGCAGGGCTTCTTTACAACCTCTACGGACAGAATCCCGCCAGCGATGAGCGCGCCGATTTCGTATGCGGTGATCACGTGATGAGCCGGCACGATCATTTCGGATGCTACGAAATCCTCGCCAACCCGCCTTACGTTGCGCCACGGAACCAGTGCCTGATCTATCTCGAAGCGTTCGTCATCCAGAAAGTGGACGTTCTCGATCATGATGACCGCGTTGGTGTCCGGAGGCATAGGGCGGCCGGTGTTTACCGGCCACGCATTGCGTCCTATTTCCAGACAGATGGTCCGGTCCGGACCCGCTCCGAAGGTTCCTTCCGCGGCTACAGCGAAACCGTCCATTGCTGCAGTGTGAAAGTGAGGAGACGACATCGCCGCGCTTACCGGCGCGGCAGTGACGCGGCCCACGGCTTCGGAAACGGCCACGACCTCAGATTCCGGAAATCTTTTCCTGTTGAGGCGTTTCAAAAATATGGCCAGTGCCTCTGCAGGCGGCTTCATATCGAGATAAATATTCCTTCTCAAGGTTTCCCCCCATCCAGTCGGCAAAAAGACTTACTATCACGGAATCGCCCTTGTATGCGCCTTCGCAATCCGCTCCGATGACGATGTACCCGTGAGCCCGCACCATGGCGGAAATCACGCCCGATTTTCCGGGCACCGGTATGGCCGCGATCTTCCCATCCATGCTCTGGAGCCGTACTCTGACGAAATCTGTCCTTCCCTCCTTGGAGGGCACGTTTCTGCTCAGGAAAGACTGAACGGTCGGCCTGAGGAAGGGCTGCGCCACTTCTTCGCCTTCCAAGCGTCTGCAGAGACAAGTCACAAATTGTTCGAAACAAACCATCGCGGATACGGGATGACCAGGCAATCCCAAAACCGGAATCGATCCGATTTTTGCAAGAATCAGCGGCTTCCCCGGAGAAACCGAAACCCCGTGCACCAGGATTTTGGCATTGGTGTGGGATTGTATCGCCTCGATGACATGGTCCCTGGCACCCATGGAGCTGCCTCCCGATACGATCACCATGTCTGCCGCCTGCATGGCTTTCTGTATCAAGGAGGTCAGGGTTTTGAGATCGTCGGTAGCAATCCCGATCCACACGGGTTCAGCATGAGCTTCCCGGACCATCGCTGACAACGTATAGCGATTAACGTCCCTTACACATCCCGGCGGCGGTTCCTGGTCGATGGGAACTATTTCATCACCCGAACTGATGATTGCGACTGCGGGTTTCTTGAAAACGCGGACCGTTCGGCGCCCCATTGCCGCGAGCAGGCCCAGATCCTGGGGCCGCAATCGATGTCCTGCCTCCAGCAAGGTTTCCCCTTCCTTGAAATCCTCGCCTCTGCGAACGACATTGTCGAAAGGGGCAACGGCTCTGAGTACTTCAACGGTGTTGCGATCCACCTCTTCCGCGTGTTCAACCATCACCACAGAGTCAGCGGCAGCGGGGAGCGCTCCCCCAGTCCAGATTCGTACAGCCTGGCCCTTTTTCAGAACCGTATCGTGGACCTCGCCCATGGCTATTTCGCCCACTATATGGAACAGGGCAGGAGCGGATTCCGTTGCACCGAACGTATCCACCGATCGCACAGCAAAACCGTCCATGGTGGATCGATCGAATCGTGGGGAATCCTCCCGAGCCGTCACCGGTTCCGCCAGGACGCGAAACAGAGAGTCTTCCAATGATGATGTCTCCGCAGGAAGCTCCGGAAATTCCGTGATCAGATTTCGAGTCTCATCGGGAGACAGTACCTGGAGAAAAGGCTTTTGCATCTCATACTCGCATCGTTCAAGAAAGTCTGATCCTCAACTATATCAACGCAGGGAACTTATGTCAAAAAAAGCACATCGTGAGTTTCATGATCATGAATTGTGCGCTCCAGAATTTTTGTATTAAAGCCAACTCATAATTTGGTATCCTTGACCGAAACATTCACATCCCGGAAATTGCATTGTCGAGGGGCACCATGAGCAAAGATGTCGCTGCCAAAGTTCTGGGCTATCGCTGGCTTATCTTCTGGATCATGGCGCTCGCCTACGTGTTCGTCTATTTTCATCGGTTGTGCCCTGCGGTGGTGGCCGTGGACATCCAAAAGACCTTCGGTACCACCGGGGGCTTTATGGGAATACTGGCATCCGCATATTTCTATCCGTACGCGTTGATGCAGCTTCCTGCAGGCCTGCTCTCGGATTCCCTCGGCCCCCGCAAGACAGTGACGTCTTTCCTCATGATCGCGGCCGCAGGGAGCGTGCTGTTCAGTTACGCATGGGGAGTTGAAATAGCAGTCATAGCCAGAGTCATGGTGGGGCTTGGAGTTTCCATGGTCTTCATACCCACGATGAAGCTCCTGAGCCAGTGGTTCAGAATCCGCGAATTTGCCATGATGACCGCAATTCTGAACACTATGGGCGGTGTCGGTGCCCTCACTGCGGCAGGTCCTCTTGCAATTCTGACCGGCTGGGTAGGCTGGCGAAATTCATTCGGAATCATAGGGGCCGGAACGCTGGTGATCGCAATCTTTGTGTGGCTGTTTGTTCGGAACCGGCCACAGGACATGAACTTGCCGTCGCTCGCGGATATCGATCACGCCGGCCCGGGCAGTTCAACCCCGCCGAGGATTATCTCCCTGTGGGAAGGTGCAAGCCGGGTCGTCACGGATAAGCATTTTTGGCCGGTGGCGATCTGGTTCTTCTTCCTGGTAGGCGTTTTTTTCAGCTTCGGAGGACTCTGGGCCGGACCGTACCTCGCTCACGTGTATGGAATGAGCCGCACCGAGGCGGGGAGTGTTCTCAATATGATTGCGGTGGGGCTTATCGTGGGAAGCCCCTTGATCGGATTTCTTTCCGATAGAGTATTTCACAGCCGTAAGAAGGTGCTGTCCGTCGCCACGGCCCTTGTCACTGCCGAGCTGGTTTTCCTGACCATCTATCCCTCTTCGCTACCGATACCTTCCCTGTACGTGCTCTTTTTTCTTTTTTCCGTCACGTCTTCCGCCATCGTCGTCATCGGGTTTACAACCGCGAAAGAACTCTTCCCCGTGGAGATCGCGGGGACATCGGTAGGCACCGTGAATCTTTTCCCATTTCTCGGTGGAGCGATCTTTCAAATGCTCCTGGGACGCGTACTTGACGAGTTCCCGAAAACCGCGTCCGGAGGCTATCCACTACAGGGGTACCAGACGATGTTTCTCGTCCTCGCAGGCGCGGCCGTCATAGCCCTGGTGTGCACATTCTTCATGAAAGAGACGTTTCCCGGCATCACCGGGTTCAAGAACTAAGTGCAGGTTTTCTTAAATCAGGTCGCACATTTTTGTCGGAGTAGATTGCTTCGCTTCGCTCGCACGGTGACACGGCTCGGGCCTGTCATTGCGAGGAGCGCAGCGACTAAGCAATCTCTCTTGGCCATGAAATCCGGCACCGAGCTTACGAAAAGGAATACTAAGCGCCTTCCATGTCGTTGCAAAGTCTCATATTCAGCCTGTGCCGGGATTCGGGGGACGATATCTCCATCCCTCGGAGACAGAGTGCAGGGGATAACACGCCGCGCGAAGCTCCCTGTCCCCAGGACGGTTCGCGGCCAGGAACAGTCGCTGTCATGAGACCGGGAGCCCTGGGAGATACCATACTGGCGCTGCCGCTCCTCAATTCGGTGCGCGAGCGTCATCCCGGGTCTCGAATCGTCTTTCTCGGTACCCGGTCGTATGCGGATCTTGTCCCGGATTGGGCCGAGTTCCAGTCTGTCGACCACTCGCACTGGACGTGGCTGTTTGACTCGGCAGACCGGCCGCTCCCGAGCCACGCCGCAGGTTTTGACGCGGCATACGTCGTGCTGAATCATCCGAAACCAGTTATCACAAATCTGAAACGAACGGGTACGCGGGTCATAGCACATACTTCGTCACGGCCACTTTGCGGCGAACACGTGGTGGAGCATATCCACAGAGGACTGGGACTGTCAGTCCCGCCGAAAATTCCCTGCCTCGGCACAAGGACCGCGCAAAAAGAACATTTGATCTGGATACACCCAGGGAGCGGCGGGCCCGCGAAATGCGCCCCCCTGGACTGGCTCATCAGGTTTTCGGAGGCGCTTCGAGAACACGTGAACTGGCCGAGAATCGTGACTGCCGGAGAAGAAGATGCCTTTCTCAAGAATCTTCCCGACTGGAAAATACTTGTCGGGTCCCCTTGCACCCGACTGCTCGAACACCAACCTCTCGACAAGCTACGGAAAATCCTCCGGAACGCAAGCCTGTTTATAGGCAATGACTCGGGCATGAGTCATCTGGCTGCAGCTCTAGGAGTTCCCGCCATGGTGTTCTACGTATCCACGGATCCGACGCAATGGGCGCCCTGGGTCCCGTCAGACCAATTGGGAGCCGTGGATATGCGGGGACAGGATTTTGCGGACACGGATATCCATCGGCTCGTCTCGCAAGCCATAAAACTCATTGGCGATTAAGTAATGCGCTTTGAGAAAAGCAAAATCGGGGGGACCCTCTTTAGTAAAGAGCGAACCGCTCAAACCTTCTCCCAGAACCGTCTATAGTAATTCTCGAACGTATTGTCGGATTGATAAGCCCCCCTTGCATGTGCACTGCTGAATCATGTCATTGGGAGGAGCGTAGTGACGAAGCAATCTCGCTTTGGCGAACGAGATTGCTACGTCGTTCCACTCCTCGCAATGACACGATTGGATCGTTTGAATGTGGGAGAGAGTCATGAACGAATCCGGCAGAACGTTGGAGAACTGCCCTAATTGATGCGCTTTCAAACACATACCATTGGGGGGACCTTTTTGTAAGGAGTTTGCCCGATTTCAGCTACTTGAAAAAGAAGTGATATGTACCGGATTTCATGGCAGCTTCATGGCTGCCATCGATGGGCCGCTTGGAGAGTTGGCGCAGAAGCGTCTCTGTTATTTACAAATAAACCAATTATAATAAAGTATTATAGTACTAATCTAAAGCCAGAAATATACAAAAAACCTCGATTTCCTAATATAAATTCTAGCTTTTTTAAATAAATCTTCAATTCTATGTATTTTTTTCTTGACATTATGAACCGTCCAGGTAATTCTCGCTTTTAACACATCGTAGCTCCTGGGAGGGAGGGTATGAATCTAACAAAGCCTCGAACGCTCGTAGTATGTCTAGTCATTTTGGTGGCATTCTGTGTTTCTGAAGCCGCTGCTTGGGAATACCAACTCGCTTCTTTCACGGACCGCCAAGAAGACCGTGCAAACCCGTTAACCACACAACAAAAAGTTATTCAAAAGGTCAAACCTCCGAAGCACATCGTCAAGGTCAAACCCCAGGCATTTGAAGCACAGCAGACGTCTCCTTTCGAGATGGTTGCGGGCTGCACGCTCCCGTCCATTCGATCGGGAGGTTGGCAAATCGATGCCGAGGCGTTTTTTGCCCGCACCAAGGGGCACGTGCGTTTTCTGCGGGGAGCATGGCAAGGGGGTTTCACCCTGGCCAGCGCCCAGGATGTCGATATCAATGGCGACATGAAATTGCCGGATCACGCTATATTGCCCTCATTTTCCGCCATGTATCGATTTCGACCGCAATGGGGGGTACGGTACTCTATTATGCCTCTCGCCCTGGAAAGCTCGGGCAGCACCACCAGCAATTTCGTATTCGGCAACACGAATGTTACTCCCGGACAGAGCTCGCGGGTGAAATGGGAACGCTTGTACCAACGAATCGGACTGGTTTACGATCCCATCCGCACGTACACGTCTCGAGTGACCGTGTTCGGCGATTACGTCAGGATCGACGACAAGCTCAGCGCCATGCAGGTGGGTTTCACCCAGGGGGACACCATGAATAACGACCTGAATATGGCGATGGCTGGAATGGAAATCGAGCGATGCCTCAAAACCACCAAAACCTGCAACACGCTGTCCTGGCAATGCCGTGCGGGTGTCGCGTTTCTCGATGAGGCCGTGGGATCCGATCTGAGCACGGGAGTCAAATACAGCATTCCCTTGAATAACGGGAGATGGGGATTCATTTCCGGTGGATACAGGTATCTCACCTACAAGAAGAAATATAGCGACGCCAGGATGTTCGACACTGCCATGGAAGGTGGGTACCTCCAGATGGGATTTGTTTTCTAGCGGTCGCAGCGTGCCGGGCGAGCGTGGAGGGATCCGGCGCACAGCACATACGATCACGGTTCGGAGGGAAATTTCGTTACAGCCCGACCGATTTCCTCCGACCGTCTCCCTCCCAACTCTCTCAAGCCCGGTCGGGCTTTTTTCTTTTTCTTGGTCCTCGATAAATCTTGCCTGACTCCTTGTAATCGTCCCCAAAAGAGTCGAATATACGTTAAGAAAGCACGGATGGAGCCGCAGTCCTTCCATCGGACTGCACGAAACGAGAGTAGTGCCCTAACATGGAACTTCATGAACGAGTGTTGCAGGCGATCCTGGAGCAGCCGGGGACGCAGAAAAAAAATCTTTCCGGGATGTTTGATCTCTCGGATTATCGATTGAACAGAGTCTTGAGAATCATAGAGCGAGGTTTATCAGGGCGCACCGTGGTGCAAGATAAGATCAACGGAGTCTGGATCGTGGAAACAGATCCTGAACGGTGCGGCGGGATGGTCTGGATCGAGTGCGGTGAACGGGGTTATCGCCAATGCGAGGCGGTTCCTGCATTTCGGGATGGGTGCTGTTACGTGCACAGTCAGTGTGAAAATCCCGAAATCGTGGCGTTCAGACGAAAGCTGGAATATCTCGTGGGGCCTGTGGAGCCGACCGCGTACTATGTGAGCCAGCTCACCATGACGGAAGTGGAACAACTGTCCGCGAGATTAAACCTCATCACACCCCTGACAAGACGAGACGAGTTGGCCAAGAGCCGCTTTGTCAAAATGATCGCGTCTGCGCTTCTGTTGCGCAAATGGAAGGACGAAATGCGGCGCTCCGAGGATGAGGACCGTATTCCTCCGGAATTTTTTTCCCGCCACAGGCGATCTTCAGTGAATATCTTCGAGTACAGCCTGAAAAAACACTTTGTCGTGCTCGAAGTACCAGTGGAGGCTTCCCGGGAAGAGGTCTTGAGTGCATGGCGCAAGTTGGCCAGGAAGTATCATCCCGATCTGCTGAACGGGGACGAGGACCGCATGAAAGCCATAAACCTGGCCAAAGAGAAAATTTTTCGCCTGAAGCGGTGGGACTGAGTGTTGCTTTTCGCAAGTTCGGTGCCGGATGTCTTGACCAAGAGAGATTGCTTCGTCGCTGCGCTCCTCGCAATGACAGGGCCGAGCAGTGTCATAGCGAGGCGTGGAACGACGAAGCATTCTCAGTTTCGGTGGGTTGGAGATTGCTTCGGGCTTTGCCCTTGCAACGACAATCTTCGAATCTTTTCGAGTGATCGAGACCGACGTTACTTTTGATACGGATTCGCCACAAGATGTATGAGATGTCAGGGCTGGGGGCTCTCCCGAGCGAAGTGATGAGACGGCTCTGCGTAGTCCGCAGCGAAGGAGTGCCCCCAGCCTGTGCCCGGAATCGAGTTACCTGTGAAAAAGCGAATCCGTATGAGGATCCCCATAAATGACGGCATTCTTTACAAAGAGGTGCCCCCAATCTTACTGTCCACACCTCCCAAAGTGGGAACACAAAAAAACGGGGACCACGTGTGCGGTCCCCGTCTCGTCATTCTGTTCCGTCGAATCTTACCAGTAGCCCCCGAAAAATCCATCAGTGGGAGCAGCCATGAGTGAAGCAGGCAGGGTTGCTTTCTTCGCGAAAGGAACCATTCTCCTCTTGGGAACCCCATAGCCGAATCCGGCCGGACCGCCCATTCCCATGCCATAGCCCATACCCGGATAACCCGCCGGACCGCAAACCGGAGGCATGCAGGGGGGCGGACACGGTGGCGCACACGAGGCGACTCTGGGGGGGTAGCAGCGCGATCGGGGCATGCAATCATCTGCGAAAAGGCAATCCACGACTTTAAAAGGAAGGGCCACTACGCCCACGACTAGCCTGACCGCGCCTTTCACGATCATTGCCAGGGGATTTTCGCGAC